>Ga0209986_10003268_pt1 | contig 14305 bp, 9 predicted proteins | sample BlataG_FD_183168 | JGI IMG/M metagenome (GOLD analysis project Ga0209986, IMG submission 183168) | Deep subsurface microbial communities from Black Sea to uncover new lineages of life (NeLLi) - Black_00105 metaG (SPAdes) (version 2) | ecosystem: Environmental > Aquatic > Marine > Oceanic >...
AAATTTTTGAAGAACTCGACAATCTTTACCAAAACAGATCGCTATTTAAAGTGGCAATTACCGAGTCGTGCCAATTTTGTTTATAAGAACGCCAGGGCATAATATTAAAGACCTGAGAAGTGGTGTGGGCTTTTTTGATATTTAGCAAACTAGACATATACGATATAATATATAAGAGTAAAAATTAACCCCTGATATACCTATATAGCTTTGTGGTTAAAGGGAGCCCGTCTCTGGATAGGGGGAAGGAAGGTAGCAAAGGTCATGAAACGTATTAATATCAAGGCCAATCTAGGAAAATATAAGTTCAAAAAGGTGGTAAAAATGGAAGAAAAGAAGTCAGATTTAGAGGAAAAAACAACCGGCATAGTAAAAATCGAAGAGATGAAACTGGAAGAAACACAACTGTCAGAACAACTATATCACAGTGCGGGATTGGACCCGGTGGTTGACGCAGGGCTGAAAGACTACAATAAGCGCCTTCAACGAGAGGATAAGCTGCTTACTAAGGTGCTTGGTCCACGAGGCAGTGACATAAAGGGCTACGGGGAAGCTGTGGCCAGGAGAGTTGCCTTTGCGATATACACCCTACTAAACAAGCAGTATGGTGGGAAAGTAGGCGATTTAAGGTCTTATATAATGACGCTGGAAGAAGAACGTGACCGGGCGGACGCGAAGCACGATGAACTTATGGGAAGGGTAGTAGGAATATTGGGAGACGAGTATAAGGATTTGAGAACTGATTCTAAAGAGTTTATGGAAAGGCTAACTGCAACACTGGGGGAAGATATTAAGGAGTCAAGGATTGATCATGGAGTGCTTGCAGAGAGATTAGCTGATATAGATGGTTTAAGGTCACAAATAAAAACACTGGATAAGGAAAAGGAGCAATTAAAGGAAGGATATGAATCACAAATAGCAACGCTAAAAAAAGAGCATGATGTAGAGGTAGCAAACTTAAGGTCACAAATAGCCGAGCTGGATTTAACAATAAATGGATTAGAATCAGAAAAAACAACTTTAACAAGTGACCTGGCACAGTTGACAGGAGACTATGACCAGCTAAAAACAGCGATAACAACGCTAGCTGGAGCAATCCCTGATGAAAAAATAGGGGAAAAGTTGGGTGGAGATTTATATAGCTTTCTTCTTAAAGATTCAAAGGTTCCAGGAATGGTAGTAGAGGGTGTGGGGAAATTTATTGACTTTAAGAAATATTTGGGAGTAGCTGTTGAGAAAGGCGTTAAGGAGGTATGTAAACGCATAGAAGAAATACTGAGGACAACCCGATAGAAAAAGATAAGTCTTTCTAACTGTGATTGAGTCTTATTATTATTTCAACGAGGGAAGTAAAGCATCTCTCTAAATCGTCGAATCGAATGGTAAAAATCATAAACATACTCTTTAAGTAGCTGCTTTCAGTTTTGCCAGGTTTCTTAATTGCACATTCTGGCGAATTATGCAGGTGAGGCAATAATCAGCAGAATGCCGAAAGACATTCTAAAACCGACAGAGAATGTTTATACGTAAAGCAAATCGGATTAGGCTAGTAATCTAATTTAGGAAAGCAGATGCTTTATGGCAGGAAAAGAGATGCTAAGAAAGCAGAAATAACAGACAAAGGAGGTAACATAATGGGTCTGAGAGCATATTTACTGGTAGATGTTACTGACGACATGGAGCAGCAGGAGTTTATGAACAAAGTAAGAGAGCTGGAGCAAATGCCTGGAGTGGATTTCATTGACCCTGTCATCGGCTCCCATGATATGATTATCATGGTGGACGCACCAGTGACGGTTGAGGCTATAGCCAGAAAGATTCAGGACGAGAAGTGGGTTAAGGGCATGGAAATCCTGAGAATCGTCAGCATGTTTGAGCGACACCGAGCTTCAAAGAAGGAACTTCTCAAGGCTTTGAAACATGGCGGCGTGTAATTTCCTTTTTCCGGGTTAAATTCAATCAGGTCTTGAAAAAGCTAATTTGTAGCAGAAGGAGGTTACATGGCTGTTGAAGCTAAAGCCAGGGAAAAATTGAGTCTTATGGCAATCGATGCCATAGTTCATAAGCATAATGTGCAGCCCGGAGCTGTGATACCAGTTCTTCAAGAAATTCAAGACACCTATGGGTATGTCCCCCCGGCAGCAATTGAACGTATAGCGGAGAACATTGGCATATCTGCCAGTGAGATATACGGCATAGTCACCTTTTATACTCAGTTTCGGCTCAAGCCCATAGGTAAGAATTTAATTAAAGTTTGTCATGGAACTGCGTGTCATCTGAGCGGTGCAGAAAGGATAGCGCTGGCGTTAGCTCAGGTAGTAGATGCCAGGGAAGGGGAAACCAGCCAGGATGGCATGTTCACGGTGGAGCGGGTAGCCTGTCTTGGCTGCTGCAGCCTGGCTCCCTGTATAATGGTCAATGGTGAAGTTCATGGGCGACTCACTCCTGAAGCTATTAGTAAAATAGCGAGACAACTCCAAGAAACAGAAACAGTTACTCCAGTAGAGTGAAATAGATAGTGATGCTTTATAAAAGAGATAAAAGAGGCGGAAATTGGGTTATACAGGTAGGCTTGGCCTCTTGTGGCATAGCCGCCGGCGGGCGAAAGGTGTACGATGCCTTTAGCAGCGAGCTTCGGGATAGAAAGCTGGATGTAGATCTGAAGCAAACCGGGTGTATGGGTATGTGCTACAACGAGGTGCTCGTCGAGGTTTCCTCGCCAGAGGATGAACATGTTTTCTATGGGCATGTTACACCCGATCAGGTTGAACGCATAGTTGTGGAACATTTGATTGGTGGTAAGTCTGTTGCCGAATGGGTTATACCTGCCGATGAGGTAGCTAACCTTTTGGCTAAGCAGAGGAGGATTGTACTCCGAAATTGTGGCACAATAGATCCTGAATCTATCGATGACTATGTTGACGCTGGTGGCTATCAAGGTATACAGAAGGTGCTACACAGTATGTCACCCCAGGAGGTGATCGATGAAGTCACTGAATCTGGCTTGAGAGGAAGGGGCGGGGCTGGTTTCCCTACCGGTGTCAAATGGGGTTTTGCTAGAAAATCCCCCGGCACTCAGAAATATGTAATATGCAACGGCGACGAGGGAGACCCTGGCGCTTTCATGGATAGAAGTGTTCTGGAAAGCGACCCTCATAGTGTTATCGAAGGGATGTTGATAGCCGGCTATGCAATTGGTGCCTCAGAAGGCTATCTTTATGTTAGAACAGAGTATCCACTAGCAATTCACCGATTAGAGATAGCACTGGCCCAGGCCAGGGAGAGAGGATTTATAGGTGAGGGCATACTGGGTTCTAACTTCGATTTCGATATAAGCATCAGACAGGGAGCTGGCGCTTTTGTCTGTGGGGAAGAGACGGCTCTTATGATGTCCATAGAGGGGCAGCGGGGAATGCCTAGATTCCGACCACCTTTTCCTGCTCAATCAGGTTTATGGGGCAAGCCTACCAACATCAATAATGTAGAGACTTTAGCGAATGTAGCCTGGATTATACTTAACGGCGCTAATGCTTTTAACACCTGCGGCACCGATAGAAGCAAAGGCACCAAGGTTTTCGCTCTGGCGGGTAAAATAGCTCACGGTGGATTAATAGAGGTTCCTATGGGCATAACCTTGAGGGAGATTGTATTTGATATCGGTGGTGGAACCTCAAGCGGGCTAGCACTCAAAGCAATTCAGCTTGGAGGGCCATCTGGGGGCATTATTCCAGCCAGCCTAATTGACACCCCCGTAGATTATGAGTCGGTGACTCAAACTGGAGCCATCATGGGCTCGGGTGGATTGATTGTGATGGATGAGAGCGCTTGCGTGGTAGATGTGGCCAAGTTCTTCCTCAATTTCACCCAAGATGAATCCTGCGGTAAGTGTACTTTCTGCCGAATAGGAACAGTGCGAATGTTGGAAATTCTGGATAAGATTACCAGGGGTGAGGGGAAAGAGGGAGACCTGGAGATCCTTGAAGAACTGGCCCAGGGCGTAAAGAGCTCCTCACTGTGTGGGCTAGGACAGACTACTCCTAACCCAGTGTTGACCACGCTCAGGTACTTCCGTAGTGAATATGAAGCACACATCTACGAGAAGAAATGCCCAGCCAAGAAATGTCAAGCCTTAATTAACTATGAGATCATAGCGGAAAAATGTCCTGGGTGCGGGCTTTGTGCTAAATACTGCCCTACGGGTGCTATCTCTGGAAGGAAGAAGCAGCCTTACGTTATAGACCCTGAGAAGTGCATTCGCTGTGGGCTATGTAATAGTGTGTGCCGTCTTGGTGCCATATCTGTTTACTAAGGAGAAGGGAATGGCAAAGGTTCGATTTACTTTAAATGGAAAGACCCTTGAAGCAGCTGCTGGAAGCACTATTCTGGAAGCAGCTCAGCAAAATGGTGTTGAGATACCTACTTTATGTCATGACCCTCGCCTTAAGCCCACTGCTGCCTGCCGCCTATGCTTAGTGGAAGTGGAGGGGGCTCGTGGCACTATGCCTGCCTGTGTTACTTCAATAGCAGAAGGCATGGTAGTTAGAACAGCAACGAACGAGCTTATTAAGATTCGCCGTATGGCTTTGGAATTGCTACTTTCCGATCACTATGGTGATTGCGTTGCCCCCTGCAAACTAGCCTGTCCTGCCGGAATAGACGTTCAGGGCTACATCGGCCTTATCGCCAACGGGCAGTATCGAGAAGCACTAAAACTCATTAAAGAGACTAACCCTCTACCTCTAGTTATTGGCCGAGTATGTCCTCGCTTCTGCGAAACTGAATGTCGCCGGAATCTAGTAGATGAACCGATAGCCATAAACGCTTTGAAGAGGTTCGTGGCTGATTATGATCACAGCGATGGAGACCCCTATATTCCCGAAGTCAAGCCTGCTACTGGACACAGGGTAGCAATCATAGGAGGGGGACCAGCAGGCTTATCGGCAGCTTATTATCTCGCCCTTGAAGGTCATGAGGTAAGCATATTCGAGTCCAATCCACAAGCCGGTGGGATGTTGAGATATGGCATTCCTGAATACCGTTTACCTAAAGAGGTTCTGGACAAGGAAATAGCTATTATTACCGGCCTTTGCCATCAGATCAATCTCAATGTTTCCTTGGGCAAGGATTTCACTATTCAAGGCTTGAAAAACAGTGGCTATGAAGCCATCTTTATTGCCCTTGGTGCCCAGGAAAGCCAGAGCATGAGAGTTGAGGGAGAGGATTTACCAGATGTCCTCTCCGGAATAGGGTTCTTGCGAGATGTAGTCCTTAAGAAAGAGTTGAGTCTGGGACAAAGGCTAGCGGTTATTGGCGGCGGCAATACGGCAATAGATGCTGCTCGAACTGCTTTGCGGCTGGGAGCAGGAGAGGTGATAGTAGTCTATCGCAGGTCAAGGGAGGAAATGCCAGCCAACGCTGAGGAAATAGAACAGGCTAAGGAGGAGGGAGTCCAGTTCCACTTTCTGGCTAATCCGGTAAAGATAATAGCTCAAAACGGTAGAGTTGCTTCCATAGAATGCACTAAGATGGCTTTAGGTGAACCGGATAGCTCAGGTAGGCGAAGACCAGAGCCGATAGTTGGTTCAGAATTTACTATGGAAGTTGACACAGTCATTGCTGCTATTGGCCAAACTATCGATGCTTCCAGCTTTTCTCAGGATGGTCAAATAAAATTTAACCGCAGGCGATATATTGAAGCCAACGAGGAAACAATGGAAACCTCCCTCAAAGGAGTATTTGCCGGAGGCGATTGTGTTTCAGGACCAGCTACTGTAGTGGAGGCGGTAGCTGCCGGACGAAGAGCTGCCATTTCTATAAACCAGTATCTTAGCGATCAGCCAGTGGCACCAGTAGGGAAGCCATATAATTGTATTAAAGGTGAGCTGGATGAGATTGCCATCAGCGACTACGATGATGTGGTGCGCATCCCGAGAACGAAAATACCAGCCCTGGCTCCAAAGGAGCGGTGGAATAATTTTAACGAGATCGAGTTTGGATTTACTGAGGAAATGGCAAAGGCAGAGACTGAGCGCTGCCTGGCCTGTGGTTGCCAGGATGTATTTGAATGTAAGCTACGCCAGTTGGCCACTGAATATAATGTAGACGGTGATCACTATGCTGGACGCAAGCGCCACCTGCCTATAAATAAGGACGAACACCCACATATTTTGAGAGATCCGAACAAGTGTATATTGTGCGGCCGCTGTGTCAGGATATGCGACGAAGTTCAAGGCATCGACGCTTTAGGCTTTACTAATCGCGGCTTTGACACTATGGTTGAACCAACACTTGGTATGCCTTTAGCTGAAACACGATGTGTATCCTGCGGTCAGTGTGTTTCTACTTGTCCCACAGGAGCCCTGACAGCCAAAGTCCAGCTACCTAAACCAGGTCCCTGGAAAGTCGAGACTGTGTCCAGCATCTGTCCCTACTGCGGTATTGGCTGTAACATAGAGCTAAATGTTATCGGAGACAAGATAGTAAATGTCACTTCCCCTATTGAAAATCCGGTGAATAACGGTAACCTCTGCCAGAAAGGTGCCTTTAACCCCTGCTCCATTCACAATTTGAAGCGGCTCAGAACGCCTTTTATCAGGCGAAACGGTGACTTGGTTGAAGCCAGCTGGGAGGAAGCAATAGCCTTGGCTGGTGAAGGGTTGCAGAAAATTAGGGATCGAAATGGTGGGGATAAACTAGCACTCTTGTCCTCCACGCAACTGACCAATGAGGAGAATTACCTGGTTCAAAAGATGGCTCGAGCAGCCTTGGGAACCAATAACATAGGTTGTCTGGCTATTCCCGCAGTGGATGAGAGCCTTATGAAGAGCTTAGGTAAAAATGCCTCCACTTGCTCCTATAGTGATATTCTAAGCAGTGACCTTATTCTGGTCATCGGCTGTGACATCACTGAAGACTACCCCATAATTTCTTTGAAAGTCAGAGAGGCAGTGGCCAAAGGAAGTAAACTCGTTGTAATTAATCCGCGAGCAACGAGGCTTGATTCCTTAGCCAGGATCAACTTGAGGGTTAATTCCAGAACAAACTTAGCACTGCTTAGAGCGATGTTGAATTACGTTATAACCTATGATCTAGTTGACCGTGATTTTGTCCAATCTCGAACCACTGGCTTTGAAGATTTCGCCAGAGAGATGAGAAGATATCCCCTGGAAGAAGTTGCCGGCACATTTTGGGTAAAGCCTTCCAGAATCATTGAGACAATACAGCTTTATGCTCAGGCCAAAAGACCGGTGATAGTATTAAATGCTGACACAATCAAGCCTGCCGAACTCACCTTAATTAGCGACCTGGCGTTAATTACGGGAAATGTAGGACGAGATGGCGCGGGTATAATAGCACTTCGTACCCCGGGCAATGCCCAAGGACTCATTGATATGGGGGTGAGCCCTGATCACCTTCCTGGCCAACTGCCAATCACTGATGTAGCTGCCAGGAGGAAGTTCGAGACTACCTGGCATAGGTCTTTACCGCTTGAAGAAGGGAAAGATGCCATTGGAATTATTGAGGGTGTTAAGAAAGGTAATATTCAGGGCATCCTGGTTTTCGGTACTGATACTGCGGGCAAAATGGGAAATGATATTTTTCAACCACCTATTTTTTCTGTACTTGTGGATACCATGCTGCCTGAAAAGCCACCCTACCCCAATGTAGTTCTTCCTGGAGCTAACTTTGCTGAAAGTGAAGGCACCTATACCAACTGTGAGCGCCGGATACAGCACTTACATCGTGCTATCCATCCAGTCAGCGGTAAGGAGAACTGGGAGGTCGTTTCACTTCTAGCAAGCGCCCTGGGCTATTCAATGGACTATCCCTCGGTTTCCAGTATCTTTGCTGAAATAGCAGGTCTTGTCCCTATCTTTAAAGCGGGTGTATACGGCAAGCAATGGCCCTTCCTGGAGGATGGCAGATTTGCATCCCAAAATGGCCTGGCCAAGTTTCGCCTTGCTTAGTGTGAGGATTCCGACTTTCAATATTTCACATAATAAGCTGTAGCTATAGTATACCCTTAGCTCCAAATCTCCTGTGTTATTGTTACACGAACGAATCTGACTGGTGTTCTGGCACTGATGGATGGAGACAATCTTTCGGTCTAGCTTATGTCCGCTTTTATCCTAGAATGCCTTATATACCTTACATGCTATACCCTTCAGGTGTGCTGAACCTATTTCTCGGCTGAATGGCGGCTTATCATCAGTCAGTACATTGATATTTGATTCTGCCCAACCGAATAGTTCTGACTGCCCCTTTTCAGGAAACCACCAACCATGCTCCAGAGCAACTACTCGCGGGTCAACACCAGTCGATAAACTCGCCTTATTTCTTATTCTACCCCGCCTGGTTTCAATATATACCCAATCACCATCCTTTATATCCAGCTTTCCGGCTGTTTCCGGGTGGATGGTAATTAGCGGGTCCCGATGACTGCTCCTTAGACCGGGTAGTTGTCTGCCACTGGAATCGCGATAAGTGCCTGTTTTCCGCGAGGTGAACAGCAACGGATACTCTTTAGCCAGCTCAGGAACGCTATACGGCGCCTCCGGGAGCTCATAATATACGGGCAAGGGGTCCAAACCCTGTTTTTCCAGATGGCTGGAGTAAAGTTCAACCTTGCCTGAAGGCGTTTTGAAACCATTCCGCTGGTATTTTCGGTATTCCCTGATACCAGAAATTTGGCCTACCCGCTTGAATTCATCAAAGTTCAACCCTATCGGTTCCAATATAGCATCCCAAAAACCGTCTACACTATCCCAGAAATACTGGTGTAGTCCCAGCTTCCTGGCCAGCTCGTTTAATATCTCATGATCTGAGCGACACTCACCTATCTGTGCAACCTTTCGCTGGACTTGAGCCAGCGAACTATTTGGTGGCATGACAATGCCATCATACTCAAGATAGCTGGCCGATGGCAATACTATATCAGCCATAGCAGCCGTCGGTGTCATAAACATATCAGATACTGCCAGGAAATCCAGCTTGCCGAGCGCCCTGTACGCCTCCTGAATGTTACTCCAGCATGACAGTGGATTACACGCCTGCACATAGGCAGCGCGAATGGGATAGGGGTCTCCTTCGGTAATAGCTTTTACTATAGATTGGGGAAGAACATAGCGGTAATCCCGGAGCAAATTCAAGTCCGCCCCGACTCTATTCTGCCATTTAGCCGCTGGTAGTTTATGGCGGAGTTCCAACTGAGCTGACCAGTATCCCAGCATGCCTGTTTCAGACGACTCCGTGTCTCCCTTACGGAAGCCTGAGCCAGCTGTTTCTATTTCTCCACCCGGTACGCCGATGTTACCGGTTATTGCCATCAGGATGGAAAGAGCACGGCCCGTCTGAAAACTATTCAAGTTATGGTCAGTTCCATTTCCCCAGTCGATAATGCCTGGCTTGTTGGTGGCATAGAATCTTGCTGCCTTACATATTGTCTCGGCGTCTATCCACGTTATCCTGGCAACTTTCTCAGGTGTATAGTCCTGAACATGTTTCTTAAGCTTATCAAAACCCGTCGTCCAGTTATCAACAAAGGCCTTATCGAAAAGACCCTCGTTTATTATTACGTTTATCATACCTAAAGCCAGAGCCAGGTCGGAGCCTGGTCTGACCTGTAACCAGAGGTCCGCCTGCTGGGCAATCTCTATTTCCAGGGGGTCTATAACAACCAGCCTGGTACCTCTGTCGAGAACCTGGAGCCACTTTTTATAGGCATAAAAATGTGAATTAACCGTATTAGTACCCCAAATAATGAGAGAGGCTGGTGGATACCCATAGTCACTTTCGGGAAAGAACCCCATAGTGATTTCTGCGGCAAGCATTCTCGGCAGGTGACAAACATAATCGGCACATGCTGCGTTTGGTGTACCAAAGGCATTACCAAACCGCCGCAGATGAGTGTCTTGATATCCCTTAGCTGACCCATTAATTATAGCTACTGATTCTGGGCCATAGTTCTTCCTTAGCCGATTCAATTTATCCGCCATCTGGCTTAATGCCTCATCCCATGAAATCTGCTGCCACTTGCCCTCAGCCCTCTGTCCCATCCTTCTTAAGGGATGGGTTAACCGTTCCGGACTATAGAGGTACTCCAACGAGGCCAAACCTACTTGGCACAAGTCTCCCTTATTCAGTATGTTCTCAGGGTCACCTCGTAGCTCAACTGCCTTCCCATCCTTCAGAGTTATTAATACACCGCAGGCAGCCAGGCAAAAGCCACACGTACTTTTTACTATTCGAGTTTCAGTCATGTCCTCTATGCCCCCTTTCTCATTAATATTAAACACTGGATGTGTGTTCTGTAGTAAAGCCTTTCCATTTCTTAACTACGTTGGTTTGTTGAGAGGAACAACCCTACAGCCCGACTCTCTTAACCAGACCGTATCCCAATCGCCACCGTTGCTATACTATCACCAGACATTCGTGAAAACAAGCTGTATCTCCTTCACGGGGTGACATTTTCATAGAACAGTTGTAGGATAACAAAATCATAGAACTTCGACAAAGTCCTGACTTAAGGATTGACATCACTTTATTCAATTGATACAAATATATGAAATTTAGTATAATGATAACATCATGGCAGCAGCTTACTGCATGAAGTGCAGGAAGTAACAGCAAATGTCAGCTCTGCTAGTTCTGCTAAGCTATCTCATCGGGTCTATTCCATTTGCTTACATTATAGGTCGAGTATTTAAGGGGGTAGAGGGCAAGCAACGACAATTGGTGTCCTATGTGCTTTGTTGCCACAGGCGATGTTTATTCTACTGGCGGTGTGTGCAATACCCTTCTTAGTTACCAGGAATACCAGGATAGCTGGCATCATCCTGTTTGCGCCACTGTGGTTTGTAGCTCTACTGACAGGAGCCTCGAGCATTCTAGTAGGTTATAGTATTGGACTACCCTGTCTAGTAGGTCTGACACATTTACTGACTACCAGACATTTATCAAGTGAAGTCAGGCAGAAAAGTAACTATATGCAGTGAAATGCAAAGAGTACTATTAAAATCAGTAATAAATATATAAAATATAGCTTCGCCTGGTAGATTAAGAAGTAATGACAGTAAAGATTGTAACTGACAGCGTTGCCGATTTGCCATCTGCTGTGGTTAAAGAGCTGGGGATTACGGTGATTCCCATACTTGTTCGCTTTGGAGAAAAGGTTTACCGCGATGGCATTGACTTGACTACTGAGCAGTTCTATCAGAAACTAACGCAGAGCAAGACCCTTCCAGGTACCTCAGTACCGTCGCCTAAAACCTTCGCTGATGCCTATGACACGCTGTCTGAAGACACGGATGAAATCCTTGTTATCACTCTTAGTTCTAAGCTCAGCGGCACCTATGACGTAGCGAAACAGAGCGTTGGGCTAATGGAGAGGAAATGCAGGGTAGCAGTAATTGATTCAGAATTGGCTACTATGGCGGAGGGATTCATAGTCATGAAGGCAGCCAAAGCAGCTCAGGCTGGCGCTAACCTTGACGAGGTGATAGAGATTACCCGAAAGACTATGCGCCGTGTGGATTTTCTATGCACTTTTGATACCCTGGAGTATCTCCGGAGAGGTGGTCGTATCGGTAAGGCTCAAACTTTTTTAGGGTCAGTACTTAAGGTGAATCCTTTAATCACCCTAAGGGACGGTGTGGTTGAACCCGCAGGTAAAGTGCTTTTTCGAGCTAAAGCGATAGAGCAGTTATATAAGTTCGCTAAGAGCTATGCCTACATCGAGGACATGGCTGTGGAAGACACTGCTTGTCCTGACGAAGCAGAGACACTGGTTGAGAAACTTAGCGCTATATTTCCCAAGGAGCGCATCTATCGATCAAAAATGACCCCGGCAATCGGCACACATACCGGGCCTGGTCTCTTGCTAGTAGCTATACTGGGAGATAAGGGGTAGCTAAGCAATCGAATAGATAGAACAGCAATCTGGCCTATTACGATATAGAAGGTTCAATGTTGTATCTCCTCTGGTCACGTAAGCAATACACCTGGTTTTAGACAGAATGGCTTCCCTGTCATCAGGGTTTTTACTATTGCTGCACTTGTAGTATCATAACCAAAGCCTAACACGAGAGGCTTCCAATGTTGAAAAGCCAAAAATATCGAATAGCCCGGCCAATGAGATGGGCGGGACGAGGGATTGGGACAATCGGCTCAGCATTCTTTGCGTTCATGCTGGTTGGCTCAGCTATAGATGAAGGTGTGGGCTCTATTACTATAGCTGGCGCCACATTGGCTTTGCTCGGTGCAGTTGCGTTGGCTGGGGGAGTTTTATCCTGGTGGAAATATGTACCTGCTGGTGCGCTTCTGATTTTAACTTCCATTGGCTTGGGCATACATATTGGTTTTTTTGCTGGCCACAGTCATGTTTTCGCATGGACAATTATCGGTTTGCCTTTTTTGGTAGCTGGCATACTAATAATCAGCTCAGGTCGACTTTTAAGGTAAAACGCACAGCACAGCCATTGAGTGTAATGTAATTACAACTTTGGAAAGAAAAACAATACTAAGATAGAAGACAATACAAAACTCTACCCATTGCACATTCCGCCCTTCTGTTAAATCCACGCTATGGTAAACACTTGAGAGACAAGATGGACTTCAATAAGACCCTCCCTTACTGCCCTAATTGAATAGGACATAGAAATTGATTGTAGTTGGAAACCTGCCATCTGCCTGACAAGCCAATAAAAACCCTTCAGTCAAGCGGTAAAATGGTATAGCTAATTGAAGCTGAGAATTTGGATTAATCAAAAGGTGTTGAGAAATGTCTTTAGCTTGAAAAGTGGAGCTGGGGTATCAATAGGTAGAACTTTTAATGTGGCCCTCAGTCTCACTATATAGCCCAGCTATTCTCGCCAAAACCAATTGCAGAAAATAAAGCGGAGGAATCTACGACCGAATAACACCATGGCTAATTATATTGTTGCGGTAATCTGGTTTTCTAAGCAAGTTTCATTCTGAGAGATGCAATGGATTGGTGCTATAATGGAAATCTAGAGGGCAAGTAGCCTGTAGGGGGTATAGATGTGAAGGAGCAGCACAGCAGACAACAAGAATGGCATGCACAACAAGAGCTCGAGTGGCCGCGAGAGTGGCTGGAGTTCCCGTACTGTGAGGTAGCGCCATTTGACCACCTGGCACTTGGGTATAGATCAGTGCCCCCAGAAGTTTTCCCGTTGGGCAGGACTAAGGGGAAGCCCCTGCAGGCAGTGATAACCGTTGATGTTGTCATTCCTGCCTTCAATGAAGAAAACTGCATTGCGGACTTGCTGCATGATGTGATGACGGCAAAGCAGGATGACTTGTTTCAAATTCAGAACATATATGTGATATCGGATGCATCGACAGATCAAACAGATGCTATCGTGCAGCAGGTTGCCGCCAGGAACCATAAGGTGAAGCTAATCAGAAAGCAAGGAAGGAAAGGCAAACAGGACTCGGTAAATCTAGCATTCTCAGTCACTATTGCAGATGTTCTTGTTTTTCTTGACGCCGACGTGAGGTTAGCTAGCGAATATAGTATACTAAAGCTAGTACAGTACTTCCGCGATGGTAAGACTGCACTGGTTCAAGGTGATCTTGTCCGCGTCTGCCCTGGCCTTAGCCTCAATCCAGCAAAGCAGGCAGGATATTTTGACTGGATCCTGGTAGACAGAATCAGAAAACAAAAAGATATGTCATGGTGGAGTATAGACGGGCGGGTAATGGCTCTATCAAGGGACTTCTACCGAAATCTTGTGTTGCCGCTTTCTCTCGCCGATGATCAATATATCTTCTACTCTTGTATTCAAGAGGGTCTCAAGTTTGTATGGGCTGAGGACGCTATCTTCTATTATGGATCGCCTGTATCAGTTGCGGACTTCAGCCATCAGTGGGCCAGGTACCTCTTCTATAACAAAAAATCGCGCCAACACTTCGGTGAAGAACTCATAGTCAGGGCTATGAGCGCTCCCTGTCTGCGGAGAACAATCATGTCTTGCCTTCTCCGTCAGCCGCTCCGTGGACTGATGTGGCTCATAGGCTTTGCTATAGCTAGAATTGAGTTCGTACTGGGGATTTATTTCGATAAATATGAACGCGGTTTATTCTGGACAAAGTCGAGATCGCTAAAAATAACGACCAAACGTATCGCTGTCACGAGAGAGGCACGGTAAAATTCAAAGTCTATCAGATTAAATGAAACTAAATGGTAAATAAGCGCAGTGCGGTTATGCACACTTAGCAATTGTCAAGAATGTTAAATGAAGCGCCGGTCTTCCCAACAGAGGCACCGGTGAGTACACGAATAACG
>Ga0209986_10003269_pt1 | contig 14305 bp, 18 predicted proteins | sample BlataG_FD_183168 | JGI IMG/M metagenome (GOLD analysis project Ga0209986, IMG submission 183168) | Deep subsurface microbial communities from Black Sea to uncover new lineages of life (NeLLi) - Black_00105 metaG (SPAdes) (version 2) | ecosystem: Environmental > Aquatic > Marine > Oceanic >...
CGGCTTCAGCTTCGGGTGACACTAAAATCAATATAGCCCATGTTTCCGTTTACGAGACGTTGGGTATTATAGGGCGATACAAAAGAGTTCACTGTGAAGTCACGCCGCATCATTTGTTTTTCAGTAATAACGATGTATTGGCAAAAAAGGCGTTTTTAAAAACGAATCCACCGTTGAGAACCGAAGAGAATAGGCTGCGGTTGCTGGAAGCATTTAAAGAAGGCGAGATAGATTTTTTGGTGACCGACCACGCACCGCATACGAAGGAAGAAAAAGCGCGTGATATTTTAGAAGCGCCTGCCGGTGTTCCTAATTTAGACACTTATGGTAATTTTGTCGCATGGTTGATTGTCCGTTGTGACGTCCATCCGGAGCTTATATCAAGGGTATGCTCGTATAATCCGGCGACGTTCTTGGGATTGAACGATAGAGGTCGTATAGAAGTAGGAAAAAGGGCGAATTTGACTATATTAGACTTTGATGTGGCAAAGCAGAAGCAAGTAAAAATCAACAGTGAACGTTTATATACAAAATGTGCGTGGTCGCCATTCGAGGGCTATGAATTTCCCGGCGCGGTGAGGCATACCGTTTTTAATGGTGTTGTGGTGAGTGAGCATGACGAAGTAGTGAGTGATTTATTTATATGAATGTGCTCATTAAAGAGACAGTGAACTGCGTATGCCCTATGAAATTGTCATTCCTGATAAAATCCAGCGCATTGTTGTTGTCGGATTTAAGCACAAAAACGAACTGAATTAATCTTTGCTTTCGATTTCTTTTAATAAGTCCCGGAGTTTTTTAAATCTTCCCGCTTTGAAATCCTCTCTGCTTTCTTTTATCTGTTCTACTAACTCAGTGTCTGAAAGAACTTCAAGCGTCGATTTCATAGACTCGTACTCATCGGTGGATATGGTTACCCAGCGTGCTTTATGCTCCCCAAATACTTCTGTTTCGTTCATGTTCTCAATAGCAATTATTACTCAGCAACATATTTAAATGTTCTCCTATCCTATTCAATAATAAAAAAGTTTTCCATAAAAATTGACGTTTAACGCGTTAAACAAATAGTTGATCATGAACCCCATTATAGAGACCGTCATTGTTGCGATATGGCTGATGCTGCCCGCTTACGTGACGAATGCGAGTGCGGCGTTCTTTGGCGGTAAAACACCCATAGATAGCGGTATTTTTTGGGGTAAGAACAGGTTGCTGGGTGAAGGAAAGACATACGAAGGCTTCTTAAAAGGATTCTCCTGCGGGTTCCTCTTCGGTATCTTTCAGCAACTGTTTTTGAACTCTTTTGGACTTTTTCCCTTCTTTTTAGTCACTTTATTTTGCTTATCGGCAGGTGCAATGCTTGGAGACATAGTTGCGAGTTTCATAAAAAGAAGATTGGGGCTAAAAAGAGGTGCGCCTCTTCCTCTGGTGGACCAACTGGACTTCGTGTGTGGTGCCTGGCTGCTTTTGTTCCTGTTTGCAAGAGATTGGTTCATCGAAGCCTTCTCATTAGATGTAATCGTTGCGGTTATTATTATCACCCCGCTGTTGCACCTGCTTACAAATTACGTAGGCTTTAAGATAGGGAAGAAAAAGGTTCCGTGGTGAAAATGGAAGTATCAGAAGAAAGCCCCATGCAAGCCATATTTGGAGCTCACCCGCAGGTAAAAATCATAGAAACTTTAGTCCTACAGCCAGATTTCGACTACAACCTCACCGAATTGGCAGAAAATGCGGAAGTATCCAGGGCTACTGTATTCGCACTGAAAGACAAGCTTTTACATTATGGGATTATGAAACCAACAAAAAAAGTTGGGCGAATCCAGCTATATAAATTCAATAAGAGCAGCCCCGCGGGAAAGCTGCTGAACACACTCTCCTTCAAGTTGGCGGATATAGATATAGATTTGCTACTCAAAGAAGAAGATATAAAAGAAGTAAAAAAGCAGGTAGAAGTTGTAACCGCGTATTAACTCGTAAACTATTTGAAAAAAGCGATATTTAATTAAATCTTGAGGGTATATCAAAAATTATGAGGAATGTGAGGGAGAAGGAAAAGGACAGTGGAGAAGAGATAAGAATAGCGCAGGTTTCTTGTGGCACCATCTATGGAAACGTGCAGCGTGAGATAGAGCGTGTAGCGGAAGAGATAGGTGCGGAGATATTTGTGCCTGAAGTTGACCTGGACTATGTAGCGGAGAAGGTGGACGAATTTGGATATGACATGAAGACCAGCTTTGGGTTGAGTGTAGCGCTGGCAAGAGGATATGCAGTGGCAGAAGGGTTATGCGATGCAGATGCGGTATTCATTGCGGGCTGTCACAAATGTCCACGAGGAGCGGTTATAAGGACTGAAATCAGGAAACTAATACAGGAGAGGACGGAATTACCGCTTGTCATGTATCCTTTTTCCGAGAGGACAAAGGCGGGGGAGTTGCTGACGAGGATGGAAGCGCTGGTTACGATAGTGAGAAGGAGATGGATATTGGAGAGGAAGGTGCAGGAGGGGCTTACAGCGGGCATTGATTCCGGGTCTACGACCACGAAAGCAGCGATAATGCAGGATAACGAAGTGTTAGGAGCCACGTGGACGCCAACGAGAGATGTGGTAGAAACAGCGGAAAAGGTTTTTGCAAAGGCATTGGAAATGGCAGGTGTGAAAAGAGAGGACATAGAAGCGTTGGGAACGACGGGTTATGGCAGACATGCAATAGGCGAGCATTTCAAAGCGGATTTGGTGCAGGAAGAACTGACGGTAAACTCGAAGGCTGCGATGTATCTTGCGGGCATAGAAAAAGGGGAAGCGATGATAATTGACATCGGCGGGATGGACAACAAGATAATAACGGCAAATGATGGCATACCCGATAATTTCACGATGGGCGGGATATGCGCCGGTGCTTCGGGACGGTTCCTGGAGATGACAGCACGCAGGTTGGGTGTGGACGTGGTCGAGATGGGGAAATTGGCTCTGGAAGGCGACGCACATAAGATAAAGACGGACAGCTATTGCATCGTTTTTGGTATCCAGGACCTCGTATCGGCATTGTCAAGTGGAGCGAGGAAGGAAGACGTTGCGGCTGCCGCTTGTCATTCGGTAGTAGAACAGGTAAAAGAGCAGTTGTTACAGGAGATAGACCTCAGACAACCTGCGATAGAGGTCGGCGGCACTGCATTGGTGGAGGGCGTGCCGGTAGCGATGAAGGAAGTGCTGGGATTTGACGTGATTGTGCCGGAATATCCACAGTATATAGGTGCCGTGGGCGGAGCGCTGCTTTCTTCGTCCTTCAGATAATGGACGTTAAAATAATTCGCAGCCGAAAAAGAAAGAAAACGATAAGTGCACGAGAAGTGGACGGTGTAATCCAGTTATATCTTCCGATGGGACTCGCACGAGAGGATGAGTTCAAATACGTTCAATGGGCGAAGAAGCGTTTCGAGTCGTTGCAGCGCAAGAAGGAACTCAAAGCTAATAATGCCGATACGGAGCTGGAAAAACGTGCTCGGGAACTCAACAACCAGTATTTCGGCGGTGAACTCGCGTGGACGCAGATATGCTACACGACCGAGCAGAATGCACGCACGTTCGGGATTTGTAACACGAAAAACAAAACAATCAGGATTTCAGACCGTCTGCTGAAAATGCCGGCATTTGTTCATGATTATGTCGTGGTGCATGAACTTGCACACTTGAAGGTGCCAAAACACGGACCTGAATTCTGGAAACTCGTAAACCGATATGCGAAAACCGAGCGAGCGCGTGGGTATCTAATGGCTGTTGGAATGGGAGATTGAAAGAAAGAAAGAAAGAAAGATGGAGAAAAACGTAGTTCTTATAATTAGAGATGGGTGGGGTATAAACGCTAATCGCGAGTATAATGCCGTTATAAATGCTAATACGCCGAATATGGATTCATTTTTTAAAAAGTATCCGCACACAATCTTAGAGGCGGCGGGGCTCTCCGTCGGATTGCCCGCGGGGTACCAGGGGTCTTCAGAAGTTGGTCACCTAAACATCGGTGCCGGAAGGATAGTGCAACAAGAAATAACGAGGATGAATGAAGCATTAAAGGACGGCTCGTTTTTCGCAAATCCGCACTTTCAACGGGTTATTAATAATTGCAAGCCAAATAACGCCGCTCTGCATCTCATGGGGCTCGTCCAGGATGCTGGTGTCCACGCACATCAAGACCATCTCTTTGCTATAATGAAGTATGCGAAAGAGAAAAACGTCAAGAAATTGTGTATCCATTTCTTTTCTGATGGACGGGACACAGCACCGAGGAGTGCATTAGAATTCCTACGGGTTTTGAACGAAAAATTGGAGGAATACAAAATAGGCGAAATTGCAACTTTGATGGGTCGGTACTACGCGATGGATCGCGGCAAAAACTGGCATTTGACCACGAAAGCCTACAATGCCCTGACAAAAGCAGAAGGCATTAAAGTGAGCAGTGCCGAAGAGGCGGTGAAAAGAGCATACCTCGAAGATAAAACACCAGATGGCGGACAGATGACGGATGAGTACATCGCACCTTCGATTATTGGCGATTTTTCCAGAATCGAAGACGGTGACTCGGTCATTCATTTTAATTACAGGCAGGATAGAGCCATCCAATTGACGATGGCATTTATTGAGGACAACTATCCGGGGGAGAGGTGGAAAAAGTTAGATATAGCCTATTGCGGTCTTACACGCTACTATGATTCATTCCCCTTTTATGTCTTAGAACCGATGTCGGAAGGTATGGGAATGACCAATATTTTAGGTGAAGTGATAAGTAAAAAAGGTTTGGGACAACTTCGAATCGCGGAGACGCAGAAATTCAGGCACGTGACTTCTTTCTTTAATGGCAAGCGCATCGAGCCATTTCCAAACGAAGAGCGAATAGAGATTAAAAGTAGTTATGACCCGGCGATGTTTGCCGCACACCCGGAAATGAACGCTTTTGACGTCACCGACCGGGTGATTAGTGAAATAGAATCCGAGAAATATGAATTGATTGTTTTGAATTATGCAAATGGTGATATGGTGGGTCACACGGGCGATTATGAAGCGGCAAAGATAGCAGTCGAAGTCGTAGATGAATGCGTAGGTGTAGTAGTAAAAAAAATACTGTCGCATAATGGTGTAGCCCTGATAACTGCGGACCACGGGAATGCCGAAGAGATGGTAGATTACCAAACAGGATTGCCTAAGACAAGCCATACGACGAACCCTGTGGAATTTATTTACGTTGCGGAAGATTACAAAAGTGTCGAACTCAGACCGCGGGGGATTCTTTCTGATATTGCTCCGACAATATTATTTCTGTTGGGAATGGATAAGCCACGGGAAATGAGCAGTGAGAGTTTGATAATACTGGGGGATTAGGCAGGATAAAAGGCGTGGATTTAGTTCCGTATTGTCGGATTTATGGGTTATTATAGGATGTATGGGGCGTGAAATTTTAAATTTTAAATTGAAAATAAAATATTTTTAAAGAGAGAGATAATTATATAAACAATAAAATATTACAAAAGGAATTACTATGAGAGAAATGATAATTGAAACGATAAATCAGGATATGGCAGCTGCTATTGAGGCATTGAAAAAAGATGAATTTGATTTTGTTAATATAATTGGGAACCGCATTGCAACTAATTTAATGATAGGAAATAGGAATGATTTGATAATGATTGGCTTTCTTCTTAAGGAAGTACCAGTTGAACTTGAGCGAATTAAAGATACAAATGAAAAAAATTTTCCAAAATGCAAGAATATGGGGAGAAAATTCCTGGAAGAGTTGCGAGAGCTACTGAGCAAGGATCAAATAGATAAAAAAGAATTTTGGAAGAACTACGAAAATTATAAAAAAGGCATAAGAAAATATCTACTTAATGATATTGAAGCTTCAACATACAAAGAAAGCCAAAATTTTACAAAAGAAACCAGATTAATGTTACTTCAGCATTTAAACCAAAATAAAGAATTGCTATTAAGAGAAAGGAACGATTTAGTCGACGGTGTTATTAGAGAAATTTCAAGAGTTATTAATACACATGGCTTCAATTCTGAGGATTTGGTATTTTATCTTTTAATGAAGGTTTTCGGGAGTTATTATAATTACTTCTTATATGATTACATTGAAAAAAAAGAAAGCGATAAAAAAGAGAGAGAAATAAATATATATGTGGAAAAGATTCACGAGCTTTTCTCAGTAGAAAATAAACTTGATGACATCTATGAGCAATCGGCTAATATGATAGGTGAATTAGGGGTTAAGTGGAGAAAATATTTTATAAACTATGGAGAAATTAGGTTGCTACTAAGGGCAGAGAGGGGCGCAGAGATACCACGAATAGAGATACCACAGGAAGCTAAGAAAAAAATAGGTGAAGTGATCACAGAGGGACTAAAAAAGGAAGTAGAAAAAAGCTGAAAGGAATAAGGAGGGGAGAGAGCATGAATAGAATAAACTTGGCAATTTCCGAAATTTTATCTCAATATCCTGAATTAGAAACGGATGAATTAACTGAATGCGTTATAGACTTCATTGATGGAAACTTAATAAACTTCATCGCTGAAGTTGAGCTACCTGATCCAGTTTCCTTAAAAATCGAATGGCATAAAGAGAAAAGAAAAAGTAAAGGGATCAGGGCATCAGAAGAAGAACTTAAAGAGAAAGAAGAACTAATAAGTGTGTTACATAAATTACAACAAAAGGCTAATGGGTATAAAACCGACACTACGTCTCTGTTTGAACCAAATGGAAAAGTATCGCGAGATGTAACACAGATACTGTCTGAAAGAGAAATAAATCCGAGTGATATAGGAAGAAGGCGTAAAGCTATAAATAACCGAACTGCTGTTTGGGAGGAATTTTTTAATCGAATAGATAGTGATAGAGGTGCACCCCACAGAGTACATGTAGACGAGTTGATAGATACTATCTTTGATGTAGCAAACATAATTTCTGGAGATAAAGTAGAGAAGGTTACATATGGTTACGATGCCGATTTTGGAAATATTATTAGAGTTAGATTAGAGCAAAATGCAAGAGAAGCTTTTGAAAGCTGGCTTAAACTCTTAGATGAAATAGATACAAAAGATTTGGGGATAAATATTCGTGTAGATTGGACAGGAAAAGATAATCTCAGCGACGAAGAGCTTGTGGATTATATGGTGGAGATAATGCTAAAATCCGGTGTCGGACCAAAGGTAAGCGAAGAATTTGATTCAGTTAAAGCGGTAAGAGAAGGATGGGTGTAAAATGTATTATGTTGACACGAATGCCGTCTTGGATTATGCGTTCCCATGTGAGGTGAGGGATAGACACAAAAAAGTAAAAGCGTTAATAGATGGAACGAGAGGGGATTGCTTCATTTCAAGTTTTGCAGATTTAAAAATTAAAGTGTTTGATAAATATTTTGAGGCTATTAGATTAGCCCCTAATATAAAGCTACATTCAAGAGATACATTACATGTCGCCTATGCAAAAGAGTTGAAAAACGAAGGCAAAATCAAATTTAAATTAAAGAAGGAGTTATAAGAGAAAAATCTTAGAAGTCCACTATCCGGTTGTTTTTAAGTGCTACGAAAATAATCATCAACTTTTGGTTTTAACACGTTATAAAATTTCACCATCGTTGCTACTGCCCACTCTTTCAACTCTTCGGTCATCTCGCCTTCGTTTTTAATCACATAAATTCTTGCCGATCGCTTTCCCCAAGGGAATTCGAATTGGAGGTCTTCAGCAAGTTCTTTCTCTAAAACATCTTCTTGTTTCTTGAAAAAATCGAATAGCTGTTTATTTTCATCCTGCGATTGACTTTCAAAATGAAGTCCTACTTCAAAGCTATTTCTTCCACCGACCCCAACCCCATGAAAAGCCCATACTAAATGGACATCACCGTGTCCTATTGGCACCGTTAACCAATTTTGAGGGGGTGCTTTTTGCTGAGTTATACCCGGCAACCTTTCCCTCAATTTAGCTAATAGCTCACCGTAAAAGGTCTGATAGTCTATTTGTGTCTGAGTTAGCTTTTTTCGTTCCCGCCGTTTAATCTTCCTTATATCTTCAGCTCCAATGATCTCTGGCACGAAATACTCGTTTTCCTTATCCACAAAATAATCAAATTCTACGCAATAGATTTTCACGCCATATACTTCTCGTAAGTATTCTGTTACTCTTCTTATCGGCTCTTCCACCTCATAAGATACTATCAAAAGTTGCAAGTCTCTCCCATTTATCGAGTTCTCCATCTTTCTTCTAATTCCGATATTTGAGCAATCACATCTCGTGGAGTTTTACCTCTCTTAAGTTCTACCAATGTTAAGTTTCCTTCTACATCCATCAGTAAAAGATATATTTCGCCGTCCGGGAATCTTAAATGACTTCCAATTGTTGCCATAGGTATTCTCCCTCCTTCGCTATCTTCCATTGTAATTAATTGTGGATTTTCGGCAACTAATTGATGTAAATTCTCTTCTGTTTTATCTTTCCCATACAAGCTACTCTCCACAAGAGTCATTTTGTCTTCAATTCCTTTCTTTTTAATCCCAATGACGCCCATTTATATAATCCTTCCTAATTTTTGTATGGGGTTCAAAATAATTCATCCCCCGCCGCTTCCAACAGTGCCGAAGCTTCCTCCATACTCTTTGCCGCATCTTTCAAACGCATACTGACATCCGTGACTCCAATCGCATCTGCTTCTCCCGCTGCCTTCCTGAAACTTTCCGCATGCTCTTTATTATGCTCAACCCAATGTTCTAATTTCTTCTTTAACCTTTCGACCTTCTTCTTCTCATCCATAGCCTAAATGGGGAATAGGGAATAGGGAATAGGTATCGTCCCTATTTGGTTATTGACTATTCTTCCTCACGTCCCAAAATCCCAGGAGCCGAGATATTTCTTCTGCTCTTCCGTCAGTTCCTCTATCTCCACACCCATTGACTTCAGCTTCAATCGAGCCACTTCCTCATCTATCTCCTTCGGCACTGGATATACCTCTTTGCGAAGCTTCTCGTGATTCTCAACGATATACCGCACGCACAATGCCTGGTTTGCGAAACTCATGTCCATTACTTCCGGAGGATGCCCGTATGCCGCGGCGAGATTCACGATTCTGCCTTCGGAAAGTAGATATAACTTCCTGCCATCTTTCAGCCGGTATTCAACCACATTATCTTTTACCTCGTTTTTCGAGACCGCCATTTCTTCCAGGTCGTTTACGTTTATCTCGACGTTAAAATGACCAGTATTGGCAAGAATTGCACCGTCTTTCATCAACTCGACATGCTTGCCTATTATAACAGAAATATCGCCGGTAGCAGTGATAAAGAGGTCGCCAATTTTTGCCGCTTCGCTCATTGGCATCACCCTGTATCCGTCCATAACCGCTTCCAGTGCTTTCCTCGGGTTTGTTTCCACGACTACTACTGATGAGCCAAGCCCTTTTGCCCTTAGCGCTACTCCTCGTCCACACCAGCCATAGCCAGCTACCACCACGACTCTGCCAGCGAGAAGAAGATTTGTCGCATTCATTATCCCGTGTATGGTTGATTGCCCCGTGCCATATCTGTTATCAAACATCATCTTCGTCTCTGCATCGTTAACCGATATAACAGGGAAGCCCAACTGTTTTTCTTTCGCTCTCGCGTGATGCCTTATTACACCCGTGGTTGTCTCTTCGCTTGCACCCTTTACGTTTTTCATCAGTTCCTTACGCTTTGTATGAATCATTGTAACAGCATCGCCGCCGTCGTCAAGCACCACCGCAGGTTCTATTCCAAGTGCTTCGTCCATACACGCATAATATTCCGATTCGTTCTCACCCCTGAATGCGTATGTTCTTATTCCGAGCGAAGCCAAAGCGGCAGCTATGTCATCCTGAGTAGAGAGCGGATTGGCAGCAGCAAGCGCAACCTCCGCACCACCAGCTCTCAGTGTTAAGATAAGATTCGCAGTTTCCACCGTGACATGCAAGCATGCCATCACAGTTACGCCTTGCAACGGCTTCTCTCGCTCGTATCTCGCCCGTATCATGCCCAAAACCGGCATTCTCCCACTAACCCACTCTATTCTCCTTTTCCCGCCTTCCGCGAGGTTTATGTCCTTTACTATATAATCTTTCATAAATCAAACCACCTTCTTTGCTGAACTGATGTGTTCTACTGCATAAAAAGCTTTTTATTTTGTTATGGCATATACCGAAAAGTAGAGTAGAAATGAGAATAAGGGGTAAAGGGGAAAGATGATAGTAAAGGAAATAATCAATGAGGCAATTCTGACGCTTGCAGAAGCGAAGGAAATATTGAACGCTCGGCGGAGAAGTGGAGAAGGGAAGAAGAAGGGGGGAGAGGAGGAGGAAGAAGAGATGAGGTATGAGAGAAGAAAAGCTACTGAGCATACGACGAAGTTTGCTAAACTCGGAGCTAAAAAGTCCAGGGAGCTAATAAAGGAGCTTTTGGAATTAGAGAAGATGAAGGAAGAGATAGCGACAAGGATTGCTACCCTGATGCCGGCGAGCAAAAACGAGGTCCGGGCAATATATGCGAAGGAAAGATACACACATACGGAGGCGAGCATAGAAAAAATACTCGACTGCGTTGCAAAATATGAATGATTGAATGATAGAAGCCGAGACAAACTTTCATTCACAAAGAACGTTTGAAGAAAGAAACGACTATTTTTTGAAAAACGTTTTTTCTAAAAAGTTTTAGTTTAGGGGGGGAAGGAATGAGGGAGTATGAGCACGAAAGAAGGGGTAGGATAGAGAAGGAGAGGGGGGGAGGAAAGGAAAAGAGACGGGAGACGCATGTTCGAGTTCTCGATTATTTACCCTACGGGCATCCTGATAACTCGCGACCGGTATATCAGAAGAAACCACTCGTTCAGGGGATTGGCGAGGATAAATTCGTCTTAATGGAGCTTTCACCGAAGAAGGATAAAATTCCGGTGGTGTATGACCGCGTGTATATCGGAGAAGGCGAGCGAGAAGAAATAGACCACGTAGTAAAGAGGTTGAGATATAATGAATTAACGCCGACAGCGAAGATAGAACTTTCTTATATGCTGGAGAAACTGGTAAAAGAGGATGAGAAAAGGTTCATACAGGTATTTAACGAAGCAAAGCCGATTACCACGAGATTACATACACTTGATTTGATGCCGGGAATAGGGAAGAAATTGATGTGGGCGATAGTGGAAGAGAGGAAGAAAGGCGCATTTTCCGACTTTGAAGACCTAACAAAAAGAGTTAAAGGACTTCATCATCCTGAAAAGATAATTGCAAGGCGAATAGAAGATGAAATAATGGATGAGAGCATGAAATACAAAATTTTTATACCGTAAAAATGGATAAAGTAGCGATATTATTGGGGTCGGATAGCGATAGAGCGGTGGCGGATAAAGCGGTAAGAGTGTTGGAGGGGCATAATACGCATTACGAAGTGAAGGTGATTTCCGCGCACAGGAATCCGGATGAGCTGGATAGATACCTGAAGGAAAGCGAAGATTCCGTGGGGGTGATAATAGCAATTGCAGGGCTATCGGCAGCTCTGCCGGGTGTAATAGCGTCAAAAACGGAAAGACCAGTCATTGGCGTTCCGGTGAGTGGTAAGTTGATGGGGATGGACGCTCTGCTTTCTATGGTGCAAATGCCTTCGGGCGTTCCGGTAGGTGTGGTGGGGATAGACAACGGAGAGAATGCGGCTTTGCTTGCGTTGAGGATACTGAAGTTAAAAAGACACTGATTAACACAGATTAACACAGATAAGAAGATTGCTTTTTTTCGGGTGAAAGATAAATGGGACGAGACATTTACAAGAATTGAAAATAATTCACGCGGTTTGACTTGATAGTATCAGATTAACCGCGGAGTTCACGGAGAACGCAGAGGATGTATTTAGAGGTTTAGAGGTTTAGTCTAAATCGCTAACGAGCCAAGCCGCTGAACCGCTAATAAACTAAACCGCTAATTCCGCGTTCTCTGCGGTAAATTTGAAATGTGACAAAGTCAAGCTAATACTGAAGTAGAGAAGATGGCGACAAAGGCGGAGGATGTGAAAATCATGGAGAAGGCACTGGGGGTTACTAAAAAGGAACTGAGCCCAATGGAGTATGCGAGATTCCTGGAGATCATAACACCGAAAGTTGGGGATTCGGTGAGAGAGCTAAGAAAATTTAGAGATACAATTACCGAAGAAGAGTTTTTGAAGATGTTGAAGAGAAAAGGGGCTGAAATTATACCGTGAGAAAAGGAAATGAAGAATAAATTTGAAACTAACTTGTCATTGTCAGATTAACCGCGGAGTTCACGGAGAACGCAGAGGATGTATTTAGTGGATTAGTCTAAATCGCTAACGAGCCAAGCCGCTGAACCGCTTAAAATTAGGGGTTTAGAGGTACTAATACCTGACAACTAACAACTAACACTTTTAAGTATTTTCTCTGCGAACTCGGCGTTCTCTGCGGTAAATTTGAAATGTGACAAAGAAAAGCTAAATTCTTCTCCATGCGTAAAAGAACCTTTGTAAGGCAGTGGCATTGCAGAGAAGAGCAAAGGAAAACAGGGTCCAGCCGAGGAAAGAGAAACTCAGCGGTCCTGATGCGGGGAAAGGATAGGGATAGAAGAGGGAGAGAAAAGTTGCTACGATGATAACCAAAAGGCGGTCTGCCCTGCCAACCAAACCGCCATACACCCTGCTCAGCCCTACTGCCTGTGCCTGCGTGCCCATGTATGAGGAGAGCAAGACGCCAATGATTGCGATTACGCCGATTTCCCAGCATATATAACCGCCAAAGATAATGCCGCCAATGATGAACACGTCAGAGTATCGGTCGAGCACGTGGTCGAGGAAATCGCCCTTTTTGCACGCGTTTCCAGTCTCACGAGCCAAAACGCCATCTAAAGCGTCCAAAAATGCGTTCTGGCAAACGAAGATGCCGGCGGTAAGTAGTAAAAGAGAGTCATTGCCGGAGAGGAAGAAAAATAAGCCGGCGAGTGCTGCGAAGAAGAAAGAGAGAAGGGAGAGCAAATTCGGCGAGATACCTAAGGCAGCGAGAAATCTCGCTATCCTTCTCGCTAATCCCCAATTATCTACAAAGACACGCAAAAGGGAGTCAAGAGCCATTTTTTTTATAATTAAACCTTTCTTTAGAAAAGAATTTTAAGTTATTTTTATCAAAGAAAAAGGGAAAACTTTCTTAAAAAGAAAGTTTTATCAAAATAAAAAAATTAAATTGTTGACACAGATTAACGCTCGTGGGCTCTGCCCACGTCCCCGCAAGCCCTGAAAGGGCTTAATTAACACAGATGATAAAAATCAACAATGTTCAACGTGTAAATAAATCCGCGTAAATCAGTGTTAATCCGTGTCTTAAATAGAAGGCAGTTATACTTTATGTACAACAATGAAAAATGATAATAAAGAAGGAGTTCACGGGATTATGCTTATTGCCACTGCTAATCGTCATAATAGCCGCTACTGCGCCCGTCAGTGGCTACTACGACGGTTACGCGTTTTATGCTACCGCAAATGACAGCTCTGTCAAACAACTTATACTGAACGTCTATGTGGACGAAGCGGGAAAATCACTTGTGACGGGATACGTGGAACAGGAAGACATAGATAGCTTCCGGTTCTTAAAAACGTCCGAGTATCTGTATGAAAATGAAACAAATCAATTATACGCACTTACAAACGCGTTAACGTGGAAATCCGGGGACAATTGGGGACTAAATTTCACAACCTACGCGTATTACACCGAATATCATACGATTTTTTATTTGCCCGGCGACGTGAAACTTGGCAGGATTGAATGCTCCGAAGGGGTGGACTATTTTGTGAGTGCGTCCAACGAGTCAATTGTTATAGATATGCAAGGATATGACGTTGAAAGTCCAATGACCACGATTGAATACCGGCAGCCACTAAGGGAAACCGGTGGTGAAGGTACTGGTTTCGAGTACTTACTACCCCTTACGGCAGCCATCTCGGTTTTATTAGCCATAGCGCTTATCATCGCCATCGTCAAAATGAAGCGAAGGGGCGATAACCGCGATGAGAAAGCGGACGCGGTTAAAAAGGGTGAAATTGAGATTACGAGCGAAATGGCGAGGGTAATGGAGACGTTAACGGATAGGGAGCGAACCATAGTAAATGCGTTAATCAAGCATAACGGGGCGATGACACAGGCGGACCTCAGATACGAAACGGAGATACCAAAATCGTCATTGAGCGGCATCCTTCGCACGCTCGAGAGGAGGAAGATAATCAGGAAGAAAGAATGGGGTAGAACGAACGTTATAGAACTATCCG
>Ga0209986_10003270_pt1 | contig 14303 bp, 14 predicted proteins | sample BlataG_FD_183168 | JGI IMG/M metagenome (GOLD analysis project Ga0209986, IMG submission 183168) | Deep subsurface microbial communities from Black Sea to uncover new lineages of life (NeLLi) - Black_00105 metaG (SPAdes) (version 2) | ecosystem: Environmental > Aquatic > Marine > Oceanic >...
CTCCAAACGCCCCTCTTTCTCTTCTAATCTCCTCTAAATTTTCTTCACCCAAAATACTATCCAGCTCGTCAAGCATAAAATCGTATTCAAACCTCAACTGTGGATTGTTCAGTATTTTACCAATCTCTTCTGCTAACCTATTGTCCACGTTCTTGTTTTTACATTCTATCTCTTCACCGTCTTTTAGTCCCGCACGGTCCACACCCAGAACTTCATAAAACGTGGGTAAACCCTGAAGGAAGAGACCAATCCATACTTTACGGTTTTTCAGGATATACTCCATTGCAGCACGTTTTTTTTCCATTCTTAGCCAGTCATCATGCTCTTCTATTAGTTCTCGCTTCTCTATCGCCGTGAATGCCTGCAAGAGTTTAAGAAAAACACGCAGAATCTCATCGTATGTACTGCGCTTTTTATCATCGCTCAGCATCTCGTATGCTCGTTCAATCACTTCATCAGGATACGTAGAACAGTCCTTCTTTCGTTCATACGCCTTCTCAATAGCTACCCGCGAATCGTTTCTCGATACACAAAGCACGCAATAATAGGTCGGCAGCCCATCGAATAAATCCTCAATGCACTCCGGATAGTGCTTTTCAAACTTCTCAATTTTCTTTTCCGCCGCGCCCACTCTCGATCGGTCCATGTATCGTGTGGGAACTTTCCAGTACGGGTCGTCACAGACGAAAAGTTGCATCCATTCGTCATAAGCCTTCTTCTCTTCCGCCATCTCATTCCCTTTGCCTTAACTCCAGCCCTGAGCCCGTCTTAATACCCGCATCTTTAACCAGTCGCTCATCCTCGAGTTCGTTATCTTTGTAAAAAATGCCCAGTCCTTCGCTTAAAATGCCTTTTCTCATAAGGTCTTGCCTTACGTCCCCAATATGCGCATTCGGGTTGAGATAGTAGCTGAGAACGTCTTCTGTTTCCACGTTCACAACTTTAACCTTTATCGCTTGTATCTTCAGCATTTTCTTCATCCATTTGTTCTTATCTTCCTTTGATAGCCGCCCGCGTGCCTCCATTCTTACCGTTCGCTCATTTCCTGAGTCGTGGTCCTTTGCAGTTACGTTTAATATCCCAAATTCTTCGCCTACCTCGAAGGCGATGTCAACTTTTGACTCTCCCATCGGTTTCGGCTCTATCGAGAACAAAAAATTACCCAGGAAGCCCGCTTCTTCTGGAAGTTCACTTTCACCTTGATAAACGGGGATATCTCCCTCCTCCATATAGTCCCATGGATTTGAAAACCTCTTTGTTTTCTTTATCGGAATCTTCGTGTTCCTCGTAATAATCTTTGCAACCGTGCCCTCAAAAGTCAAAACGCCGAGAGAACGAGAGATGACGTCGCTTATTTCTACCGGTCTCCTTATTTTTCCCGACTTCTCCTTTACTTCCCCCCTCAACGTTGCAGCAGCCGCTCCGAGTGCGACAACCTCCATCGGATTCATTTTATGCTCCGGCTCTTTACCTAAGAACTCACGCAAGAACTCCTGCACTGCTGGAATGTATGTCGTTCCGCCAACCATAATTATCTCATCAACGTCACCGGGGGAAAGAGAGGCATCATCGAACGCCTGCTCCATTGGCTTCCTCGTTCGCTCGATAAAATCATAAATTAATTCGTTAAATTCACTTCTCACGAGCTCGTAGCTGAATGCAATTGGCGCACCTCGTTTTGTCCCCACGTAAGGTAAATTAATTGTCGCTCTTTCTTTGCTCGACAGTTCTATCTTTACACGCTCCGCTTCTTCCCTTAACGACTGAAGCAAAGCTCGGTTCTTATCTTCCTTCTTTTTCAAGTCTATTTTGTGCTTTTCCTTGATTTTATCCAGTATGAAATCCTCGATTCGTGCATCCAGGTCATCCCCACCCAGATGGCTATCTCCACTTGTCGCATCAACATCGAAAAAACCACCTCCTATGGTGAGAACCGAAACGTCAAACGTACCACCGCCGAAGTCATAGACGAGCACCCTTCGCTCCTCTTCTTCTCCAAACCCGAAAGCCAAAGCGGCAGCAGTCGGCTCGTTTATTATACCTCGCACATTCAAGCCTGCAATCTCACCCGCATCCTTAACCGCCTGCCGCTGCGGGTCCATAAAATATGCGGGCACCGTTATTACGGCATCAGAAAAAGAAGTTCCAACTCGTTTCTCGACGTCCTGAACGAGTTTTCTTATTATATGCGCACCTATATATTCAGGCGGATATGACTCATTCCCTATTTGCACCCTGTGGTCAGTGCCCATAAACCGCTTGATTGATTTTACGGTGCGTTCCGGGTTTGCAATTATATTTCGCTTTGCCGCACTCCCTACTACCACGTTCCCGTCCTCTTTAAAATATACAACCGAAGGCGTCACACGCTCATCCTCGCTGTTCTCTATAACTGTTGGTTCGTCAAATTCGATAAACGCCACCCCTGAATTGGTCGTGCCAAAATCGATTCCGATTACGTCTTTTTCCATTTCTTTCCATCTCCCCCTAACAGGCCATTTCAAACTCCTCTATAAAAGGCAGCACTTCGCTTTTCTCTTCTTTCGCTTCCTCCTTCTCCTCCTCCCTTAGCTCGATATTTAACAACTCCTTCGCTTTTTCCAGTTCTTCTCTCACCTTTAGCAACTCTTCAATACTCTCCATTTTCCTTTCTTCCATCGCTATTAATTCCGCATTTGCCGATTCCTTTGATTCCCGAAGTTCTTCTTCTATCCTTAATATCTCTTCACGACACCACACTTTTTTCTCTTCCATTCCCTTCAACCCGGCATTTAACGCTTCCGTTGTCCTCTCCCTTTCTTCTATCTCTCTTAACACTTCTTCTCTCTGCTCTAACAGTTCCTCGTTATATCTACTCAGGGCAATGCACTCAATGACGATTTTGTCTTTTTTAGCATACCGCTCTTCCAAATCCTCATGAATGACGGACAACTGCCTTGTTAACTTTTCAAGCTCGGCATTTAAGGCTGCTCTCCTCTGTTCTAATTCATGAACCTTTGATTCCACAGCCTCTTTTCTTTTTGTCCATTCTTCCACCCGCGTTTTAAATTCTTCCTCCCGTACATCAAGCTCATTAACCGACCGCCTGAGCATCTCCTCGTTCTGCCGTAATTCCTGCTTCCCCACTTCCAATTCCTCCGCCCTCTCGTCCAATTCCTTGAACTTACGCTTGAACACCCTTGACTCAACGCTTCTCAAAAATTTAGATAACATACTTTCTTGCTTGGACCCGGCTTCTCCCGCTTCATTCTCTCCGCCACCTCTGGATATAACCACTTCCGCAGGTCTGATTAGCTCGCCGTCCAGCATGTATCCCTTTCTCACCAAAGAAACAATGGTCTTATCAGGGAGAAAATTATTCGGTGTGGTTTCAATTGCAGTATGCAACTCGTCATTGAACCGCTCGCCGGCTGATGGTGCGATTGCGGTTACTTCTAATGTGTTCAGCAATTGGTTAAAGGTCATTTCCAGGTTACTTCTCGTTCCCTCTGCCATTTTTTCTACAACCTCACAGCCACTATCGGCATTATAGCTGTTCTTTGCACGATCAAGCGTATCAACAACGCTGAGCAGTCGGCTGGCTAATTCACTATATGCTTTTCTTCGTATTTCTTCCTCTCTATCTTCAACACGCTTTTTATACCTCGTGAAGTCGGATTTCATCTTCTGTCCTTTAGCCTCTAAGGATTTTATTAAATCTTCTTTTTCATCCAGTTCCTTCTTCGGAACTACTACTATTTCATCCGCTTCTCTGGGCATTTCTCGTGTAATAATATATCGTTTTTGGGCTATGGTATAAATTAATTTGATGATTTTATAAAGTTTAGATATACTACCAAAATCTCTTTTCCTTCTAACCCCGATGATGTCGCGAAAATTAAAAACATCGAAGGATACAGATGGCATCCGGAGGGAAGATTTTGGAGCGTGCCTTATTCTGAAATTGAAAAGTTTTTGTCTGTTTTCGGTGGGGAAAATCTGGTAATTGACGCCGCTATATATTAAATGAGTTGAAGAAGGAGCTTATGCTAAGAAAATACAGTCAGAGAACGATAAAACTGTATTTGTATCAGAACCGGGAGTTTCTGGAGTTTTCTAAGAAGAATCCCTGTGAAGTATCCAATGAGGATATGAGGGATTATCTGTATCATCTGGCGAATGACAAGGAGGTACTTGAAAGAATATGGGCAATCAAAATGGTTATTTCCGAGCCAGGATAAGGGAAAGCATATAACGACTCGGACAGTTGAGAAGATATTCGCAAATGCTTGCAAAGAGGAAAACATTAAGAAGGATGTCACGGTTCATTCGCTCAGGCATAGTTTTGCTACACATCTACTGGAAAGCGGTACAGACCTGCGGTATATCCAGGAGTTGTTGGGGCATAAAAGTTCAAAGACGACAGAGATATATACTCATGTGAGTAACAAGGATATAGGCAAGATAAAAAGTCCGTTGGATAGCTTGCAGATAAAAGGAGAGGAAAATGATTGAAGAGAAGAAGTTCGACCAGAGGGATGTATATGCGAACCATGTTCGGATATACCGCCAAATTGGGAGGATATACCGAAGTTATATGACATATTACTCGGCGAAGATATAATACAGAAAATTCAAATAATTTTATTCTATTTACAAGAAATTCAAAAACAAAATTTTCAATCAAAGAATTCCCCGATGCTCTGCCTCGGAGTATATAAAAATAAAAAGGGGATGTTCGGATGAGTAACTTCAATACTTCTGGGCTCTGCCCCAGAGTAGTTTTTTTTTTATACACACAATCATAACATCTTGAATCGGCAGGGGGTAAGAATGTGCATTTTCGGGGAATAAAATTTTAAAAAATTAATTCATGTAAGAAGCCCGTTAGATGATTTAGAGTTGTGATTTTTTTGTTTATTAACCTTTAAATCTATAATTATAAAAAAATGAAAAACACTTTCAGCATTGGCAAACCACTAAGTATTAAGTTTCACAGGGTTAACAATGCCTCCACCTCCGACAAACTTTTCAACGGCTTTGACGACTTGTACTTCGTATCATTCGCCACTTCTCTCCGCGCTTTGCTGAATCTATTCAACACCCATCAATTCCAAAAAGTTCAAGGCATTATTGGCGACAGTATGACCGACCAATTCAAGGATGAATTAAAAAATGACCAGAAACAGGTATTGGAAATAATGGAAAAAATCAAAAATGGACAGTGGTCAATCTACATCAGAAAAAAGAAGAAAGCCGTCATTCACGATAAGTTTTACTTGTTAAAAAACAAGGAAAGCATCAGGGTTATCATCGGGAGCGCCAATCTTACCGAAAGCGGATTATATGGGAGGAATCAAAAGAACATTGTAGTAGTAATGGATTACGATTTGGATGGCACAACAGAAAATGAAAAAGCCATTCAGGATTTCTATGATTACTTCAATGATTCAAAGAATGACTGCGAATTGTTTTTGGAAGACCTGATTACTACATTGGAAAAAGAAGGTGATGAAGATAAAAATCGCGAGAAAATGATTAATCGCTGGCTAAATGTATCCAACGAAGAAATTAAGGAAAGGGAAATCAAGAAATTCATAAAAGGTGTCAATGAAAGAGCATTGGAGCATATAACAGATGACACAGAGAAGCAAGTCAACTTCACAATTGAATTACCGGAAAATCAAGACGCACAAAAGAGATTGGAGAAAATATATCCAAAAACTGCTTTTGAAAGAACTGCTGACAACAAAATTATTGTACCTGGCAACAGATATTTCAAATGGATGAAGGAAAGTATTCAGTATCCTTTAATGTATATCAAAAAAGAAGAAAACAAAAAATTGATGTACTTGTTCACTGATAAATTTTATTGTCGCACAACCGAACCTCAATCACCTGAAGAAGTCAGCAAAGCCCTACAAAATCTGGAAGATTTCTGCAATACAGTTGACCTTGGACAAACAGAGAACCCTAATCGGGCTAAAATGATTTTTTATGAAGCAATTCTTTATTTCCTAAATCAAAGTTATTGTAAAAGAGGACAAAGAAGACGGCGGCTACAATGTTTCATGTCCTGCACTTCCCGGATGTCATTCGCAGGGCGAAACAGTTGAGGAAGCATTGGAAAATATAAAAGATGCGATTGAAGGGTGTCTTGCGGTATTAAATGAAAGAGTAAAAATTACCAGCAGCAGTGAGCAGGAAGCCATTGTAACTGTTTAAATTTGATGATGGCAAAGTTACCAATAATCTCCGGGAAGAAGGCAATAGAAGCATTTAGAAACGTGGGGTGGTTGCCAGTAAGACAGACAGGAAGTCATGTAATTATGATAAGAGAGAATTATCAGTTACACTTTCAATTCCATTGCATAAAGAAGTGAAAAGAGGCACCTTAAGCGGTATCATAAAGGATGCGGGATTAAGTGTTGAGGAATTTGTCAGATTATTGTGAGAGGATAATTAAATAGCCTGCGTCATACGTCATATAACAAAAGGATATACGCTGCGGACTTCGTCCTTGCCCTTCGGGACATTCGCTTTCAGCGAACGTCGTATATCCTCCATCCGTTACACGCCATGCCTGAGAGGTAAACGAAGAAAATAAATCCAATCAAAAACCGAAACCCGCCTCTATCTTCAGCCCCTCTCCCCCCGTTTTCACATCCATCACGAGCGCACCCGCAATTTCCATCGCCGTTTTTATCCTCGCCACAGACTCACCCGGCAGCACCACAACCGAGCCTACGCTACCCAGTTCATCCAATCCCCCTGCGCCCGTTACTTTTGCACCCAACGCGCCTAACTCTTGCGACGTCTTCACGAGCTCGCTCAATCGCCTCGGGACTACCCCAATCGCATCCAGCAAACCATGATTTATATTCATCAACGCACCCAATTTCACAAAATCTCTATGCTCCATCGCCTTGAGTGCCTGTGCCGTTAGTTCATCGGAAGCATCGAGAATAGAATCGAATATGCCCTCAAAAGTTTCTTTTCGCACTTTAACCTCTTCTACAATTTTCTTCGTCTTTAAACGCATCTCAGAAGCCTTTTTGGTGTCCATACTCAAAGGTATGCTGCCCACGCAGCCTACAATCAAATTTAGTTCAGCTAAGCGTAATCTCTTCACCTCTCCTTTCTCTACCGACACATACCCGCCATAAGTGGAAATTGCCGTGTCAACAGGACTCGCAGCGCCTTGAACTGTTCTCTCCACACTGTGTGCATCATTTCTTATCCCTTCTAAATCACCGCTTACGCCAAAATATTCCTTGAGTGCTGCGATAGTGGCAACACAAGTAGCTGCTGAAGAACCCAATCCCGCAGAAAGAGGTATCTCTGACTTTATTTCTATTTCTACGCCTTCGCCGCCTATTCCATACGTCCGTTCAAGATATTCTATTGATTCATGGACATACGCAATTGCTTTCGTTGCGGTGCCGAAATCTTTATACGGATATGCTGCTTTTTTCCCCACTTTTTCGTGTTCTAAATCTATCTCCAGGCCAAAAGTAGGTATGTTTTCTATTTTTACGTGATACCCTCCCTTCTCTCTGCTCGATACGGCTACCGCAAGCCGGCGGTTTATAGCGGCTGCTAATGCTCGCTTACCATACACTACAAAATGCTCGCCAAATAGAATTACCTTAGCGGGAACAGACGCTCGTATTTTTTTCACCATGTTAATATCTTGCCACAAAAGTTAGTTTATTATTTGTGATTTGCACTACCCTTTACCTTTACCCTTACCCTTTTCTTAAGAACCGGAACTAACCGCTTTATTTCTATTTCACCACCCCTCTCCATCTTATATTCATTAATAGGCATATCCGGCGATTTCCCGTTCACTTCATATACATAAAACCCCTTTTCACTGTCTATTGATGCAATGAACTCTTTATCGCCTATTCTCTTTATCCCTATACCTGCAACCGCTTTTAACGCATCCAATATGCTTGCTCCTTTCTCCACTTCTATCTCATAATCCTCGCTAAAAGTCTCCAGCGCTTCATACAGCCTCTCTCTATTCACGCTTAACACATGCGTCGTACCAAATCTTTTTCTTTCCACCAGCCCGGCATTCTCTAAAATTATAACGTGCTTCGCTGCCACTGGCACCGATATATCCAATGCTTTTGCCAGACCTGATACATGATACAATCGCGTCATCAAAAGCTTTAACATTGCCACCCTCGTTTTACTGCTCAATGCTTTGAGTATATTCCCGTTCATCTTCGTCCGCTATTCTTTCTCCCATTCATTTTATTATCCTTTTAGGTTATAATTATTATTTTTGTCCCACTATAAAAACCTCGCGATTTACCTTGACATTGTCAGATTAACCGCAGAGTTCACGGAGAACGCAGAGGATATATTTAGGGGTTTAGAGGTTTAGCGGTTTAGTCTAAATCGCTAACGAGCCAAGCCGCTGAACCGCTTAAAATTAGGGGTTTAGCTAACGAGCTGAACCGCTAATAAACTAAACCTCTAATCTAATTCCGCGTTCTTTGCGGTAAATTTGAAATGTGACAAAGTCAAGTTACAATACAAAATTTAACACTGTACAACTCCTCTCCCAACCTCCTTATATAACTCCTACCCTTTCCCTCCTCTTCTAACTTCTCCTCCCACTCTTTTGGAATTGCTCCTTCGCCGTAATAAGCACCGCTTATTGCACCCGTCATCGCTCCTATGGTGTCGGTATCGCCACCCAAACTTACTGCATAAACAACAGCGTCCTTAAAGCTGTTGGCACGAAGAAAAGAGTAAATCGCAGTTGGCACGGAGTTAAAAGCCTCTTCTCCATTACCCAATTCAGAAATTATCTCTTTCTTATCCACTTCTTTATCCAGAAGCACTTCTATCTTTCTTATCTTTTCCACATACACTTCATTTTTAACAAACTCTTTCAGTTCGAGCAGCATATCTTCCTTTTGTCCACGCACCGCGAAAGCGATGGAGAAAGCCTGCAAAGCCGCTCCTTCTTTGCCAAGCTCGTGCGAATGTGTAATATGGCTTGACTTAAAAGCTATTTCTCTTAGCTTATCCGTATCGTCATAATAAAAAAGACCTACCGGAGCAATCCGCATTGCCGCACCGTTCCCATACGAACCTTTTCCACCAAACAGTTTTTTCGACGCCTCTTCCCAACTCTCTCCCTCGCGTATCCTTCTCAATGCCTCTTTAGACCCCGGACCATATCCCCTTCTCACATCGTAATTCTCGATAAACTTGAGCGCCATGTCCGCGCCATTGAAGCCCTTATTCTCTATCAAAGATTCCGCAACGCCTATCATCATCTCCGTATCGTCCGTATAGCGACCCGAACTCATTTTCCAGTCCGCACCATACACCGAACTGACTTTCTTCATGCCATACCCCTCTACCGGAGCACCTAATGCGTCTCCTACGGCACTGCCTATTAATGCACCCGTAAATTTGGATTTCATTTTCCTTTTTGTACTTTACCGCTGAGCCCGCAGAGAACACAGAGCGTCATGAAAATCGTTTTTTCCCCCGTCAGCTCAGCGCTATCCGCGATCTCGGCGGTAAACAAATACTTTATTTATATTGAAACTAAAAAAGAGATTTTAAATCTATTGTCCTGATAGAAGACTATAGGATTCGTATTAGGGTGCTTCCTATTGAAAAGGGTATGAAATGAGAACGATAGACTGGGATGAGAAGAAGGAAGCGGTAAAACTAATAGACCAGAGTTTATTGCCGGGAAAATGCAATATATTGGAATGCAAGACGTTAGAAGAGCTAATGGATGCGATACAGAGCTTAAAAGTGCGAGGTGCACCGGCATTGGGAGCCGCGGGTGCTTTTGGCGTTGTTTTAGCCTGTATAAATGAGGAAAGTAAGGCGGTGCTAAAAAAAGAGGTGGAGCGGCTTAAAAAAGCGAGACCCACTGCGGTCAACCTCTCTTACGGCGTTAACCGTGCGTTAAATGCAGCATTGCGTGGGAGAACCATGCAAGAGATGAAAGAGTATGCGTTGGAAGAGGCGAGAAGAATAGCAGACGAAGACGTTGCGGTGAACAAAAAGATAGGGGAGTATGGAAATGCGCTTTTGGAAGACGGAGACGTCGTATTAACGCATTGCAATGCAGGTCGTTTAGCTTGCGTTGATTGGGGCACTGCGCTGGGCGTAATAAGAACTGCGATAGAGAAAGGTAAACGAATAGAAGTAATAGCGTGTGAGACGAGACCGTTGAATCAGGGTTCGAGGATAACTGCCTGGGAACTGCTTCAAGACGAAATCCCGGTTACGCTGATCGCAGATAGCATGAGTGCCGCGGTGATGCGGGAAGGGAAGGTGGATAAGGTGATAGTAGGAGCAGACCGCGTGGTTAAAGAGGGAGTGATAAACAAAATAGGGACTTATATGCATGCAGTGGTTGCGAAATCGCACAACATACCTTTTTACGTTGCCGCGCCTCTTTCCAGTTTTGACTTGAAAAGGAGTTACAAGGAGGTTGAGATAGAGGAACGGAGTCCCGAGGAGTTGATATTTTTCGAGGGAAAGCAAATTGCTCCGCTTGAAGTGAAGGTTTACAATCCTGCGTTTGACTTCACTCCTTTTGAGTTGATAGAAGCGGTGATTACGGAGAACGGTATCTCAAAATTATAAGATTATTCGATTTTAATTAACTTGACATTGTCAGATTAACCGCAGAGTTCACGGAGAACGCAGAGGATGTATTTAGAGGTTTAGGGGTTTGGAGGTTTAGCTAACGAGCTGAACCGCTAATAAACTAAACCTCTAATTCCGCGTTCTCTGCGGTAAATTTGAAATGTTACAAAGCCAAGTTAAATTGTGGTAAGAAATGGAAAAAGCAAAGCAAGCTCCGGTTTACCTCGAAACTTATGAAAGCGGCGAGCTTGAGGAAAGGATAGAGAAGCTTGAAGCGATACTGAACGAGTGTAAACTATGTCCAAGAGAATGTGGCGTTAATCGAAACAAAGGTGAGAAGGGCTATTGCAAATCCGATAATTATATGATGGTATCCAACGTGCAGCCGCATTTTGGAGAAGAAGACGTGCTCGTTGGGACACACGGCTCGGGAACGATCTTCCTTACGAACTGTAACCTGGGCTGCGTCTATTGTCAGAACTATGACATAAGCCATTTAGGATATGGACAGAAGATGACAGAGGAGGAGTTTGCGCTTAGCATGCTCGGTTTGCAAAAAAGAGAGTGCCATAACGTCAATTTCGTTACTCCCACTCATTTCACACCGCAAATAGTAAAAGCACTGAAAATAGCAGTTGAAAAGGGTCTTCACGTTCCTCTCGTCTATAATTGCGGTGGTTACGAATCGAAAAGCACCATAGAGTTATTGGATGGCATCGTGGACATCTACATGCCGGACATAAAATATGGAGACGTGGAAAGTGCAAAGAAATATTCCAATGCGCCTGATTACTTCGATAGATGTAAAGAAGCGGTAAAGGAAATGCACCGTCAGGTTGGCGATTTAAAAGTGGATGAAAATGGAGTAGCATGGAGCGGGTTGCTGATAAGGCATCTGGTGCTTCCGAATGGATTAGCCGGCTCTGCGGATGTTTTGAAGTTCATTGCTACTGGAATATCGAAAGACTCGTACGTAAACATAATGCTGCAATATAGACCTATGTATAAAGCATACGAGCATAAGGAACTGAACAGGGGGCTAAGAATGAGCGAATACCGCGAAGCAATAGCTATTGCGAAGGAATGGGGTTTGCACAGGGGGTTTGAGCGGATATGAATCCGAGTCAGCGCTCTCCGTGCTCCCGGCGGTAAACAAATACAGAAAGGTTTATGATGCAAATAACATATTATAATTAATTTAAGGTAAGGTAAGGAGTCGTGTGGTAGCGGACTATCCCTTCGGGCTTCGGACCCGATGACCTGGGTTCAAATCCCAGCGGCTCCGTAAAAACCTTTCCTGTATTTGTTCAGCTCCTTTTATAAATCTTCCTTCAGCGATTTCTCTGAATAGTGCATCTCAACACCTTTTTCTTGCAGAATCTTGTTCATCTTTCTTAGAGAGATACCTGCCATTTCAGCAGCCTTCCATGTGCTTACTTCTCCCTCTAAATATCTTTGTATTGCCAATTCTATCCTGTATTGCCTTAATCCCGAAATAAGAATGTTTTTTATGAGCGTCGGTCTATCTAAGTAGGGTTGTCCTATTACTTCCAAAGCCTTAGCGATTTCTTCATCCACTTCCACTGATATAGTTTTCATATTTACGAATTTTGTATTCTTTATATATAAATTTAACATTTATAGTCATTCCTGTAATAAATTGCAAGTAATAAACCACGAGATTTTACGAGATTAACACAAGAAAATGATGCCGGATACAGGATTCCTGATACAGGATACAGGTTTGACTTGCATCTTGTATCATGTATCTTGCATCTTCAATTATTTTCTCGTGAAAATCTGTGTAATCTTGTGGTTATAATTTTCGGAATGACTATTTTTACTCAGACCAAAACTGAACAGTTCTTTCTATACTTAAAAGTTTTTTTATACGTCCGAAAGTTTTTTATAGGCACTTGTAATTTTTCTTTCATATATAAATTTACACTCGCATAAATTTCCGGAGGCGAAAGAAAGTGAAGGTGAAGGATAAAAAAAGAAGCGAAAATCATGCTCATCCGTTCACAGATGGGAGCGCCGGGGAGAGGCGGGGCGCTATAAAAATACCTGAGAGCAAAAGGAGGAAACTTTGCTTTTTGTCAAGCAAGGTTTTACCGAAGGTAAAAAAGTTGTTAGGAGGTGAAAAATAAAAAATGAATGATAGGAAAAAGATAGAAGCGATTGCGATTACGGCGATATTAGCGATTGCGATTTTTGTGGGAATAATGCTGGTGATGGCACAACCAACGGCAACGGTTACCGATACGGCACCAACCACTGCAGCTCCCGGGGAAACCTACATGGCATATAATATAACGTTCGTCGCAAATTCCACCGATTGGTTACCTACAAATCTATCGTGGTTCAACATTACCGCAATGAACCTGTCAATCCCCAACAGAGGAGATATTAGTTATATAACCAATGTCAGCGTGATTCTAAACACAACAGGACATAACATAGTGAATTATTCTGCTGCTGACACATCACCCATACCACCAACAAGTTTTCCAATAAACTTAACTCTAAGCAATGCAACATATACTTCTGGTATACCAATCACTAATACCAGTATTGTAAACCTTACCATCAATTTAACAATCAACACCACAGGTCTAACGGATGGAAATAATATCTCAATCAATGCTACACTTACATACTGGGGGAATGAATCCTATCTATGGACACATACAAACTACACAAACGACACCGCACCAGAAGCCATCGAAGTTTTAAACGCCACCGCTGGACCAAGCAATCTGACTGCATGGGAAGGGGACAAGAACGTTCTCTGTGCAAACGTTACGATCAATCCGGGGAACGATACCGTGGATAGCTATCTTAAGATGATAACATTCAATGCTACTGCTGAAAGTACCTTGAATTCGACATACATAGAGAGTTTTGGATTGTGGAACGATTCGGATGCTGATAAGAGATTCGATTCCACATCAGACAAAAATATTGCAAATGTTACACCTCCAACGAGTTTAAATGTGACATTTGACTTGTCCGATTCAACACTTGCTAATAGAACAATCACGGCAGGGCAAAATGGAATTTTCTTCCTCACGATGAACATAACGGAAACTGCACATATCGGGAATTATACAGCGCAGATTTTCCCTCAGAACATAACCATAAATCAAACCGCAGATGAAGGAAATACGGGAAATAGCACAATTACCGCTGGATTCCCAGAACTCTTAGTAGACCCGGTGGATGTTAGAGTTATCAATGGTCCACAGGAGTACATACATCCAAATACGACTTACGTGGCTTATGTTATAACTTATTTTGAGAACGTCAGTGACACAGGCGGCGCTAACCTGACATGGTTTAACGTGAGCGGAATGAATCAGTCGGTTTCAGGGATAGCGAATATTTACAATATAACCAATGTTTCGGTTTGGAATAGTTCTACGCCGGGGCAGGAGTTCTTCATAAATTACAGTAATGTAAGAAACCCAGGTTCTCCCTATTTTACAGTGAATCTAACAAACCTAAGTGACAGTCAACCAATCGTTGTCGATGACAATTCAACTTATGGCCTTCTATAGGGATTTCTGAGTGACACTCTATTATATAAATATTGCGGCAATTTTTAGATAAGTTGCTAACAATAGGCACCTATGATCTGAAAGGTATATATACCCTCAGCCCTATCTATTAATCGATCAAAT
>Ga0209986_10003271_pt1 | contig 14302 bp, 22 predicted proteins | sample BlataG_FD_183168 | JGI IMG/M metagenome (GOLD analysis project Ga0209986, IMG submission 183168) | Deep subsurface microbial communities from Black Sea to uncover new lineages of life (NeLLi) - Black_00105 metaG (SPAdes) (version 2) | ecosystem: Environmental > Aquatic > Marine > Oceanic >...
CACGATTGGCGTCAGCCCACCGCAATCCGCAACCACCTGACCACTCGCCGTTACGGCCCGACAAAGGAACAACAGGAAAAGCTGGGGAAACCAGCAGATACCCCCTGCTCACAGCCGAATCGACAACGAAAACACCCGGACAATCAGCCAGCACGGCCCATCGGTGGATCGAGGCTAAGTAACTCCCTGCTCACACAGGGACGGCTGTCGGAGGCAGCCATGCTTGCGGAGTCCGTAGTCACCGATGCTCGTGCCGACGGTGACCGTCCCATGGAGGCGTTCGGCTTGATGACGCTGGGCCAAGCCCTCGTCTTCATGGGTCAGGCTCAGGCAGGCGAGTCAGCAGAGACCGCAGCACTCGACGTTGCCGCGAGCATCGGCGGATTTCATGAAGACAGCGCCTACGTGGTCTTGGCAGATGTGGCACTGGTTCGTGGTGACGCTGATGCAGCAACGCGGTTTTGCGAATCCGCGCTACGAAACACCCATGCCCGCAAGGAGTTGTTCATCAGATGCATTTTGCCCCAAGCGGAAACGATGCTGGCGTGTGGCGACATCGCAGGCGCGCGTAAGTGGGCCGATGACAATGTCGCACTATTTCCCGGCGCTTTTCAGGTTCTCGCATTGAGTACACGTGCTCGAGTCGCTCTGGCGCAGGGTGAATTTCATCGCGCCGAATGCGACGCGCACGACGCGATTGAAGCCGCGGAGCGCACCGGCGGCTATCTGCGGGTGCCGGACGCATTCGAATGCCTGGCCGCGGTAGCCGCCGCCGGCGCTCCCGCAAGGGCGGCGCGATTGCTCGGGGCCGCGCAGGGCATTCGCCAACGCCAGCAGGAGGCCCGCTTCGCGGTATTCGACGGCGACTACGCCGCCACATTTGCCGCTCTAACCGAGTCGTTGGGAACCGAGGCGTATGAGGTTGCCCTAGCCGAAGGTGCCGTACTCAGCACAGCAGAGGCGATCGCGTTCGCCCAGCGCGGTCGCGGAGAACGCAAGCGCCCAGCCAGTGGGTGGGAATCATTGACCCCGGCCGAGCGCGATGTCATCCGGTTGCTGAGTGAAGGCCTGTCAAACAAGGAGATAGCAGCCAGGCTGTTCATCTCCCCGCGCACTGCACAAACCCACCTCACCCACATCTACAGCAAGCTCAACCTGTCCTCGCGGGTTGCGGTCGTCCAGGAAGCAGCCAGGCACATCGAAGCCGAACAGCCGGACCGCTAAGCCCCTGAAAACCGGATGCCGAAGTGGATAACTGGACAACCGTACGGTTCTCGGATTCGCGACGAAAAGCGGAAAATCCAGTTCGCCAAGGAGAGCGGAAAATGCCCGAACGCAGTGTTCACCGCAGTGACGGTTCGCCAAGCGAAAGCGGAATCTACACCCCCCCCTGCTGTAGGTTCCGCTTTTCGATGGCGAAATTCCGCTTTTCGTGGCGGAGAAGGTTGGAGGACAGGGGCGGCGGCATCATAAAGTGACCGCATGTGCACCAACTTCAAAATCAAGCCGGCCGCGGACGGCACCGTTGTGGTGGGGCGCACCATGGAGTTCCCCGACCTCATTCCGTGGGAGGTCCAGGTTGTGGCGGCGGGGCTGCCGCGTACTTCTGCCGGGGTGGAGAACGGTATCGGCTGGACGCCGCAGTGCGGCATCGTCGGGATGGGTGCCTGGGGTGACGGGCTTCTTGCAGATGGCATGAACACCGAGGGACTGAGTGCTCACGCGCTGTACATGGCCGGGTTCTGCGACTACGCGGAGCCGACAGGCGCGGGCAACGACATCGGCGAGATGGATGTCATCGCCTACCTGCTGGGTACCTGCAAGAACGTTGCGGAGGCCAAGGCCGCCGCGGCAGGCATGAACGTGGTGGGCGTTGACCCGGGCTTGGGGTTCAATCCGCCACTGCACTTCCTGCTGCACGACGCCACGGGCTCGGCGGCCATCGAATTCCGCCCCGAGGGAATGAGCATCGTCGACAACCCCACTGGGGTGGGCACTAACGGGCCGTTTCTCGACTGGCACATCACCAACCTGCGCAACTACGTGGGCATCTCGGCGGTCAATCCCGCCACCACGGTGGGCGACAGCACCCTTCACCCGCTCGGGCAGGGCGGCGGACTGCGGGGATTGCCCGGCGATTACACCCCGCCCTCACGGTTCGTGCGCGCGGCCGCGCTGGTACTGCTCATCGACGAGCCCGCCGATGCCGCGTCTGCCGAATCGGCATGCCTGCACGTGATCAACAGCTTCGACATCCCGGCGGGCGTTATCACCGAGGAGTTCAAGCCTGGTCAGGTGGTTGACGAGGTCACAAGTTGGGTGACGGTGTGCAATCTCACCGACCGCCGGTACGGCTACCGAACGATCGGCGATCCTGTGCCGTACGTGGTGGACTTGACCACGACAGACTTCTCGACCAGCCGTCGCACGCCCGTTCCGGGCGCCGCGCGGTTCACGCCCGTCACCGTGTAGGTGGGGTGCGTCACCGCCGTCGCAGCAGCCAGGGGATCTGGTTGGGCTGCCTGGAAGTGAACCGCCCGAGACCATTACGCACGGGGGCGAATAGCTGTACAACCGTACGGTTCTCGGATTCGCCACGAAAAGCGGAGAAACCACTTCACCACGATGAGCGGAAAATCATCGAAACCGCAGTTTACCGCGGCGCCAATTCGCCAGGGCAAAGCCGAACCTACAGTAGTTGTAGGTTCTCATTCTGAATGTCGCCGTCTCAAATGGAATGTCATACCGGTGGTGTCATTTGCGACATTTTGCTGAGAGTCGAAGTCCTCCTCCAGAGTCTGTCATGGTGCATCTCGTTCAGATGCGAGCGAGAGCCGTTAGCGAGGAACTCGGGCTTCCGCGCTGACAAGGCGCAAGCGGAGCTGTTCTAGTCTCTTTCGATGAACAACTCCCGCTTTCCGCTGCGGCGTTGGGCCGCCAGTCTCACGCTGGTCGCGCTGCCACTGATCGGCGTCGCGTTCGCGCCGAGCAGCCTTGCCGACAACTGGGGTCCCTGCGCCTACGACATGGGCTCGATGAGTTGCCTCGATTTTCAGCTGGGCGGGGCGGGCCCCAATGGGCCGTGCGGGTTTGACGCCGGCTCGATGGCGTGCCTGGAGGCCCAAACGGCCGCTGGCGCCAATTGCAGCCAGTCTGGCACGGCTACAGCCGAATGCATGTGGTCTCCGAACGGCGGCGCAAACTACGTTCCCCCCGCTCCGGAAGCTCCCCCGACACCTGCCCCAGGAGCGCCTCCAGCTCAGTAGCACCAGATTCCGTCGTGTCCCCCGAACGTGCCGGTCACCCTCGACTGAATTGCGCTTCGCTCAGTGAGAATCCGGGCCAGCTGTCCTCGGGGCATCCGCCCGCCGAAGCAGCACCGCGAGAACCGCCGCGACGATCAGCAGTGCAGGCACATCTCCCATTTAGATGGCCACGCTCGTTGGAATCTGAGAGAGCCTGGACGGCCATGATCACAGCGTGTACGACGCTCGATACAACGGTGAACCAGATCAGGCTGCGGTTGGCGAGTGGATCACGGGTGGCCAGCAGCCGGAAAACCCCGAGGGTGGCATACAAACCGATGATCATTGCCAAATAGTGTGAAGCCCCGTGCCCCCACGACCACCCAGACGGCCACACTTCGGTGAGGGCAACACGTTGCAACTACAAGATATCCTCAGATATCATCGTCAGGATGAGCGATGTGTTGATCCGTGACATTCCTGACGATGTATTGGCAGGAATCGATTCGCACGCCGAGAAGCTCGGTCTGTCACGCGTCGAGTACATCCGCCGCCGGCTCGCTCAGGACGCGCGCACCGCACACATACCTGTGTCCCGGGAGGATCTACAGCGTTTCGGTGCCGCCGTGACCGGCCTCGCCGACGAGGACCTTATGCGGGAGGCCTGGCGGTGAGTGAGCCGACGTGGATCATCGACAAGTCGGCGCTCGCCCGCCTCGCGTTGTGCACGGATCCGGATCTGTGGAGCGGTCGCATCGAGCGGGGGCTGGTTCGCATCAGTAATGTCACACGGTTGGAGATCGGCTATTCAGCCCAGTCCGGCGAGGCGGCACGGCGGGAGTTCCGTGAAACGCCTTTGGCGGCAATGCCGGTCGAGTATTTGACTCCCAAGATCGAGGACCGCGCCCTAGAGGTTCAGATGTTGTTGGCCGACCGAGGCCAACACCGCGGCCCCTCGATACCCGATCTCATCATCGCCGCTAGCGCCGAACTAGCAGGTCTGCACGTCCTGCATGTCGACAAAGATTTCGACACGATCGCGGCGCTTACCGGTCAGCCCACCACTCGGCTGGACTATGCCGAGACCAACTAGGGTTACGCCGCCCTAAAGGCCAAGCCCCAGTGGGCGAACCAAGTGAAACAACCGTACGGTTCTCGGATTCGCCACGAAAAGCGGAAAAAGCGGCTCGCCACGACGAGCGGAAAAGCATCGAAAACGCAGCTCACCGAGGAGTTCATTCGCCGCCGCAAAGCGGAACCTACATGGCGGTGCACTTTCTCAGGAGTGACTGCACTTTCGCTGCACTTATGCGGTGGAATTGAGAAAGGGTCCCCATTGGTGGATATTGCGCTCGGTGAGGGCTCGCGCCGAAGAACGCGCTCGTCAAGCATTACACCCGGCTGTTCGAGATGGACGGGGTGGAACTGGAGTTCGAGGAGGACGCCCTGGACGCCATCGCGGACCAGGCCATCCACCGCGGCACCGGGGCCCGTGGGTTGCGCGCCATCATGGAGGAAGTCCTACTTCCGGTGATGTACGACATCCCCAGTCGTGATGATGTCGCCAAGGTCGTGGTGACCAAGGAGACCGTCCAGGACAACGTGCTGCCGACGATCGTTCGTACCGAGCGTCGGGACAAGAGCGCTTAACGTTGACCGGGTGAGCCGCCTACCCCTTGTTGCCGACCACTGCGAACCGGCCCGTTTCGTCCTTCGTACGCCGTTGGAGATCGTGCAAATTGTCGGCGCGATTCTCATTCCGGTCGTTGCCGTTATCGCGATTGGCTATGCGTCACGTCGCTATCCGACGAACACGTTGCGGTGGACGAGTCGCCGGATGCTGAATCTGCTCGGTAACGCGGCGGTGCTGCCGCTGGCTCTGGGGGTCTTGGCGCTCGGGACGATCGCCTATTCGGCGAGCGTCGCCGCCAACACCCCCATCGGCGCGGGCTGCCAGGACGGCCTGATTGCCGGGTTGGGGCCGCTGGGCCTGCTGCTCACTCTCGTCGGCGCGATATCGGCCGCCGCCGCCGAGGCCGCGAGGCGCCAGTTGGGCTGGGTCCTGCTGGCGGCATTCTTCGCCCTCGACATCTGGATCTTGTTCGGGATGTTGATGATGCACCTGGAATCGGACCCGCGCGCACCCGATCCAATGCTGTTGCTGGCGTTCGGTATGCACGCGGTGTGCATGATCCTGACGACGGTGTGGGCGTTCCATGCTCGCAACCTGAGCACGATGGCACAGATTCGTGCGGACGAGGCAGGCCGGTCCATCGGCGCCGTGTGGCTGTTCCTGGCCGGCTACATCATCGTCGGGCACTTCCAGCGGGATCGGAGCCCGTTCGAGTCGGAGGCAGGTGGTGCAGTGCTTTCCGCGCTGACGCTCAGCGCGCTGGCGCTGACGATGGGTGGCGGCTATACGAAATACCGGGAGGTGATGGCCGAGGAACGGCCTGCCGTGGGTGGTCTTGAGCCGACCACGAAAGACGAGGTGACCGACCCGTCAGGCGACGCGGCGGCCCCCGGGCCATGACCGCCGGCTGAACGGCACACGCTCAGCCGACCACCCGGTCCGCCCGGCTGTAGACATTCATCGAGTCGCCTCGCAAGAAAGCGACCAGGGTCAGCCCGGACTGTGCGGCCAGATCCACCGCCAGCGACGAAGGTGCCGATACCGCCGCCAGCACTGGGATTCCCGCCATCACCGCCTTCTGGGTCAGCTCGAAGGATGCCCGGCCGCTGACCAGCAGCACAGTTCCGGTCAGCGGTATGCGTTCGTTCTCCAGTGCCCAGCCGATGACTTTGTCCACCGCGTTCAGGCGTTGCGGCGGAATGACTGCGTATCCGCCACGTCGACTGGGCGTCGGTATCCCAGTTGGGGATCGGCCGAGACCATGTCTTCGTACAGCACGACCATCCGATCGAGGTACCAAAGTTTCGCGCCGGTGATCAGGAAGATCCCCATCGCTGTTGGCCAGATCTGCAATGTGATGAGTCCCCAGGTGAGCAGTGGGAAGCCGAGCAGCGAGGCGATGTTGAGGATATGGGGGATCAGGCGGTGACGGTCGGGCACCGGCTGCTGGTGGCGGTTGGTCCAGAATCGTTCGCCGATGACTGCTTTGGTGACCCACGCGGTGTCGTCTCGGGCCCCGGAGAATGCCCGCGGGTTCAACCAGATCCAGAGTATCGCCAGGCTGATGGGGATCAGCGACCACAGGCCTAGCCAGGTTCGGCTCCAGATCACGAGAGCCAGCAGCGGCAGGCAAGTCAGAATTCGCGTCCAGCCACTCCACGGGTTGGCGTGGCGCGACCACCCTTCGTCGTCCAACCGAAAGGCCCTGGCAATCCTCGATTCTGCGGTCATGGTGTTCCTTCCTGTCGAGTGATTCCATCAACGACAAAACCGATCAACGCGCCGACGGCGGCGTCGAATCGCTGCTGGTTGGGATAGCGATCACGGTGCAGGGTTAGCAATGAGACCGAGCGGACAAGGTCGATCAGCGCCTCGGCCGGCTGGCGGACGATGTCCCCGGAATCCATTCGTGCCGTGAGGAACTCGGTGAGCGGCTTTTCCATCCACGCAGCCTTGCGCTCAAGATCCTCAGCCCGGACCCGTATGGCGACGGCAGCGAGAGTCTCCGGCTCGGCAATAAGGCGCGCCAGGAAGGGGTTGGTTTCATACTCCGAGATCAGTGCGTGCAGGAAGTTCGACAATGCGTCGCGGGTGGACAAACCCGGGTGCCTCAGGGGTGCGAACACCCGCTCACTCACCCCGGGGGCCTCCTCGGCGAGCAGATCGAGGACCAACTCCTCCTTGCTCTCGAAGAAGCGATAGAAGGACGTCTTGGCAATGCCTGCCGCTTCTGTCAAGAGAGACAGGGAAAGCACCTTGAACCCGCCGCCGACGAACAGCCGGCGTCCTTCAGCCAGCAGGGAAGCCCTCGCCTTCGTTCGTTCCCGGTCACTGAACGCCCGCGCCACCCAACCTCCTATAAACGATTTGCTAATTCGTTCATAGCACTGGCGATACCATCTCTGCAACCCGGCTCAATATGGAGTCCAGGTCATCCGACGGTATGGGGCTGGGCCAAGCACCTTGCCCTGCCCGCAGGCGCTAGGAAATGCAACGGCTTCTGAGACAAACGGCGTATGTAACGGCGTGAGACAAACCGGCAAAGCGCAGATCAAAGGACCGCGACATGAGCCGAAACTTGAGAACCTACAGGTGTGTGTGTGGTGGTGGTTCCCCCCTCTGTAGGTCCTCGCTCTCGCACTACTACTACTATTACTACTACCTGAGAATTCCCAGGGCGAAGGCCAAACGACGTCTTAATCGTCGTTTCCGCCAACTCTCGGCACCACGTTGCCAACAATCTCTATTGGTTCGCTGTGGAGGTGGTGGGTGGTCGTCGACGTTGTCGGGGATGTGGGTTCCGCTATGAATCGCGGGTTACGCCCGATATCTGCGGTAGGAGGTTGACGTGGTCAGTATCGGCACCGAAAGCGTCACCACCCAGGTGGGCGACAGCTCCATCGTGACTTTGCTGGACGGTGTCGGGCCGGCCATTTTGGTTCTGCCGTCCTATGGCCGTGACGGCTCTTTGGACTACGACGACTTCGCCTCTCGTGCTACCGGAAAGGGCTGGTGTGTGTTGCGGCCGCAGCCCGCGGGGTGTTCTCGGTTCTGTCGGCCCGATGAAGGGCGTGACGTTTCGCGACCTCGCCCACGATGTCGCCGGCGTGATCCGCGCGCCGGCCGATGGTCCGGTGGTTCTGGTCGGCCACGCCTTCGGCAACCTGCTTTCCCGGATGGTGACGATCGAACACCCCGACCTCGTCAAGGCCGCGGCGATCGTCGCCTCGCAGTCCAGGGACGTGCCGGAGCGAATCGCGAAGGCACCCTTCATCGTTGGTGACCCGAGCAGGCCGACCACCGAGCGGCTTGCCATGCTGGAGGAGGCCTTTTTCGCGCCGGGTAACGACGCCAGCGTGTGGCTGGACGGCTGGTATCCGGAGACCCTGGCCATGCAGCGTGCCGCGGTTGAGAGCGTGCCGTTGCAGGAGCACTGGCGCTGCGGTTCGGTCCCACTGCTGGAGGTGATCCCCGACCACGACGCCTTTAAGCCGAAGAAGTACTGGGGGGAGATGCGGGAGGATTTCGGTGAGCGGGTCACCACAGTGGTCGTCGATGGTGCGGGGCATGCGCTGTTTCCCGAGCAGCCGCAAGCTGCGGCTGAGGCGATCCTGGCGTGGGCGCGGACCTTCCGCTGATGGCCGGTCACGCCTTCGGGTGATGGAACGCTTTTCGTGCTGCGCAAATTACCGCCGGCCATCCTGACGTTGCGTTCCGATGGAAGCGGGCTGAGGACAGTCCCGGACGGATTCGAGGGCGAACCTGATGGGGTCCAGGTGGATTCGGCCTCCGGCACCCTGTTCTGGACGAACATGGGGGTCGACGTCACGGCGGCGGATGGCGCTATCTACCGCGCCGATCTCGACGGCGGGAATACCGCACTTCTCGTCGGCCACGGGGCGGTCGTCACGCCGAAGCAGTTGCAGCACTACCCCATTGGCGGTCATCTCTATTGGTGTGACCGCGAAGGTATGCGTGTGATGCGCTCCAACGACGACGGAGGCGACGTGACGGTCCTGGTACGCCAGGGCCAAAACCCCGAGGATGCCGGCGATGAACGCCAGCACTGCGTGGTCGTCGCCCTCGACCTCGTCAACCGGCAGATTTTCTGGACTCAGAAGGGCCCGAAAGACGGTGGGCGCAGTCTGCGGCGCGGCTGTGCTCGGTCATGGTGGAGTTATGTCTCCAACGGTGGCGGCGGGGGTCATCTGCGGGGATACGGTTCACAGCCGCGCCACTGGGATAGGCGCCGAAATCGGCATGACCGCTCCGCATCCGTCCTAGGCTTCGGTACCGCCGCGTGTACGAAAGGGAGATCCGATGCCTGCATCAACGGTTGCCGGTTATGTGTTCGAGCGCCTGGCAGATCTGGGTATAGACCGTGTGTTCGGCGTGCCTGGCGACTACTCCTTCCCGATTGACGACGCGGCTATGGACAACCCGCGGCTGCAATGGGTGCTCTGCGCCAACGAACTGAACGCGGCCTACGCCGCCGACGGTTACGCCCGGCGCAAGGGGGCGGCGATATTGACCACCACCTACGGCGTCGGCGAACTCAGCGCGATCAACGGGGTTATGGGCGCCAAGGCACACCGGGTGCCGATCTTCCACGTCGTCGGTGCGCCGTCCACCCGCATTCAGCGCCTCGGACTGGCTACCCACCACACACTGGGCGACGGCGTGTTCGGCAACTTCTTCGACCTGTCGGCGGCCTGCTGCGGAGTGAGCGCGAGCATCACTGCCGACAACGTCGTCGAGGAGATGGAACGGGTTATCCGCGAAGCGTTTCGGTTGAGCAAACCGGCATACATCCAGATTCCGCAGGACTTCGCCGTGATGCCGGTCCTGGGAACAGCGGCGCGGGGATCAGTGCGGCCCGCCGACCACCGCGGACGGAGCAATCCGGCTGAGGTCAAGGCCGCGGTACGGGCTATCACCGAGCGGCTCGGCCAGGCCACGCGACCAGTCGCCCTGGCGTCCTTCCAGGTCGGTCGTTACCGCGCGCAGTCGCAGTTGCTGGCCTTCCTCAAGCGCAGCCGCATCCCCTTCGCCATGACCACCCTGGACAAGGGCGTCGTCGATGAGTCCCATCCCCAGTACCTCGGGCTGTATGTCGGGCAGAGGTCGGCGCCGGCATCGGCGGGTAAGGCGGTGCTGTCGGCGGATCTGGTGCTCTGCCTCGGCGAGCACATCGAGGAGGATTTCAACACCGGCGACTGGAGTGCGAGCATCGATCCCGATCGCATGATCGTCGTCGGTCCGGACTATGTGCGGATCGGCGATAGCGTGATGACCGCCTGCCTGCTCCCTGACGTGCTGGCCGGATTGGCGCGCGCGGTCAAACCCGTTCCCGAACGCCGTATTTCCGCACCACGGCCGTTGCCGGTGACGGGCGACGCTGACGACCCGGTCTCCTCGGCGACGTTGTATCCCCGGCTGCAGCAGTTCCTGCGTTCGGGCGACATCTTGATCGGTGAGGGTGGCACCGCCGCCGGACGCTGCGCGCCGCTGCTGCTGCCCAAGGGTGTTGGTTTCGAAAGCCAGATCCTCTGGGGTTCGATCGGCTGGGCGACTCCCTGCACGCTGGGCGTGGCGATGGCCGAACCCAAGGCTCGGGTCGTCACCGTCACCGGAGACGGCGCCCATCAGCTCACCGCCAACGAGATCGGCGTGATGGGTCGCTACGGCGTGCGCCCGATCATCATCGTGCTCAACAACGGGATCTATGGCGCGGAGGACACCGCCAGCGAACGTGGCCACGTCTACAACGACCTCGCCCCGTGGAACTACCACCGAATTCCAGCCGCCATGGGCTGCGAGGACTGGTTCTCAACCCGGATCACCACCGTGGGCGAACTCGACGCCGCGCTGCGCAAGGCGCGCAGCCACCGCAGCGGCAGCTACCTGGAGGTGATGATCCCCGATATCGAAAGCCAACCGCTGCCCGCGGCCGTCCTCGATCACCTCTACAAGCAGAACACCCCCGGTTAGCTCTTACCAGGCTTCTCTCGCGCAGACTGTTGCAGATCGGCGGTGAGCCGGTCAGTTGGGCCGCCAGTCATCTGATCGGGCGCTTTGTCCGGCGGCCCTTGCCGCGGAGACGCTAGCTGTTAGCTGGGTGGGGTTACCTTCATTCGTGTCGTCAGATTGCTGCTGGTGGCCTGGATCTGGATAGTAGATGCGTTGTGCGGGCGTCGGTGACGCTGTGGGTAGCCGGGTCTGGGCGGGTAGTGGTGCTGACTGCGCTTTGCCAGACCGCCCACGCCTCAGGACTCATTGCGGCGAAAATCCGTTGGCTAAACCGCGGGGTGAAAATCCGGTATGTCACGCGTCCGTAGACGGCGGCGGCCGTGTCTTGCAGCGCTGAGCTGTTGAGGCCAGCGATGTCGCGCAGGTGCGCGGGCAGGGTGACCGCTGCTGCCCGGCCCATCCCGACCAAGATCGGTTTGACCGCGGACAACTCGGGTGAGGATGGTGCGGTCAACCAAGCAATGATCTCGCGCGCGGGTTCGGATACGCATAACCGCGGACGCACCGAGGCGAAGTACTCACGCACCCCGTCGCGGGTGACCGGCACGTCGAGAGGGTCAATCACTTGAAGTTCAGCGGCGATGCGGCAGTCGCGCCAATAGTCGGCTTCGCGTTGTGGAGGCAGCGGGCCGGGACCGTAGCGTTCGTAGCAGTAGAGCACTGAATGCCACGCCGTCATGTGAACCCACAGTTGGTTCTCGGGATCGTTTGCGGCATAGGGCTTCCCAGTGATCGGCTCGATTCCGGTCACGCGGTCGTGCACCTGGCGAAGTGCTTCGGAGGCCAGCACCACCGAGCGGCTGTCGCCGAATACCACGGTCATGAAGTAGTCGAGGGTGCGCCGCAGCCGGCCCAGCGAGTCTTGCTGGTAGGCACTGCTCTGCGCGACACCCGCTGCGGTCGCCGGTTGCAGCATTTGCACGATGGCCGCGCGAAACGTCGCGAGGAGCACCGTCGGACAGTCCCACACCTGCCACGCGGCCGATCCGGGTCCGAACAGACCGAAGTCGCGCAGCGGATGCCGCAATGTCGGTGTTCGGACGACCTGTCGAAGCGCCGTGCGCGGCGTCCATTCGGCATGGGGAACAGGGTTGGTTACGGGCGGCATACACGGTCTCCTGGCTTGGATGATCCCTTGACTGTTCCCAACTGATTTGGCTCTGACCCCTGACGGGGAAATCTAATACACACTGTCTGGCGACCTCAGATAAGAACCGCGATTACGTAGCTTCTCAGAACGGGCCGTACGGCGTGATGCGTTCGAGCGCGGAGTCCAAGACCAGCCGGGTCGGTAGGACTGACCCAGGCTGGGCCGGTAGTCGGCGACCTCCGCCTCAGCCGTGAGCAGAGCGCCCAGCTCGCCTTCTTGCTGCGCAACGAAAACACCGACGACCTGTCGGCACAACTCCGGCACGCTGAACCCGCGCGCATCGGCGATGCGTTTGAGCCCGACCACCGTCGTCGTGGTGACATGGAACTGCACAGCAAACTGGCCGCAGGAACCATCCTCGGGCGGCAGCCCCGGGCCCAAGATGACGGGCCCGTCGATGGCGTACTCGGCCGCCTCGACATCCCGGCTCGTCTGAGCGACGACCTCGTCGGGGACAATCCATCGGAGAACTTCGCAAGCACGGCCGGAGAGGTCGACACACCATCCGAATGCTATCGTGATAGCATTCTTTTATGGCTCAGATTCTCATCCGTCAACTTGAGGACGACACCAAGGCCAAGTTGCAGCGGCTGGCCAGTCAGCACGGTCGCAGCACTGAGGAAGAGGTGCGTGAGATCCTGCGGAACGCAGTCCGGAATGTCGATAGTCCGCCTGGGCGGCTCGGCTCTCGTATCGCTGCTCGATTCAAAGGCGCGGGCCTGACTGCGGACATACCCGAAATGCGTGGCCAGCCCGTGCGCCCGGCGGAGTTCAACGAATCGTGATAGTGCTCGACACCAATGTTCTGTCTGCGTTGATGCGGGACACCCCCGATCCGACCGTCGTGGAGTGGCTCGACAATCAGCCGACCGAATCAATCTGGACCACATCGGTGACTGTATTCGAGATCCATACCGGCATCGAACTCTTGGTGCCAAGCCGACGACGCAAGCGGTTGGACGAGATGTTTTCGCAGCTCCTTGACGAGGACCTCGATGGCCGTGTGCAATCCTTCGACCTGACGGCCGCAACTACGGCGGGGACCATCGCCGCCGCCCAACAGAGAGTAGGGAGGACGGTGGAAATTCGTGATGTGCAGATCGCTGGTATCGCCGCGTCCCGACGCGCAACTGTGGCTACCCGCAATACTCGCCACTTTGACGGAACGGGCGTCGACCTGGTTAACCCCTGGGGTTGACGGGCTGACGTCGTGCCCCAGATTCATTGAGAATGCCCCAGATCCAGTGATAACGGACAATGGCGGCTGCCAAAAATGACACTGCCGTGAGACGGTGGCCCTATGGCATTCAGTGAGATGGCCGACATCGGCGCAGCTAAAAGAGCCGCAATATGACAAGCGAATTGAGAACCTACAGCGGCGGTTGTAGGTTCCGCCTTTCGATGGCCAAATTCCGCTTTTGATGGCAGTAGGTTGGCAATTTTGCCGGAAAGTTGTTAGGACGGCTACCTAACTGCTGCGCTTTGTTGTTGTTGTGCTGCAGCGGCGCTGTGCTGGCCCAGAGACCAGCAATGTCGAGGGCCGTTGTGAGTGGCGGAGCCCCTGAACTCAGAAAGGTGGGGCTCAGTCACACACACGGGGGCGTGTTGTCGACACTCACGGTGCCGATCGTGGGGGCATCGACCGGTTGGGTTGTCCAGGAGCCGATCCGTCGGGCGGTGCTCCACGCCGCCCAGGCCAGCGCCGCGACGAGTGCTTCGTCTGTCGTCAGCAGCTGTCGTGCGGCCGCGACGTCGGCGTCTGTGACCTGATGCGGTGCGAGGCTTGTCAGCAGGGCGAGCCGCGTCGACGGTCGGAGCTCCTCGGGTAGGTGGTCGGTGTACTCGGCGGTCCAGCTGCTGCTGAGGGGTTTGGGTTCGCCGTGCCAGGCCTGCAGGGCGTGCTGAACGGCGGCCCGGCTGGGTTCGGCCAGATGGTCGGCGTTGTCCAGGCAGTCGGTCATTGCCGCGAAGGCGCGGGCGATCGGCGGGTTGGCGGCCGCCCAGGCGAGATCGGCGGGAAGGGGGCTCTGGGGAAGCCGTTGGACGGATAGTCCCGGCGGGTGGGTGCGGCGGGCGGTCCGGGCCAACGCACGGCCGGCGGCGCGGCGCAGCAATGACGGCTCTTCGAAGTTAACCGGGCAGGTGTTCGGTGGTGAATCTGGTGCTGGCCCGCTGGGCGCGGGTGCAGTGGAAGCGTATCCGGCGCCGTGAGTTCTCGGTGTTGCGGAAGCCGCAGGCGACTCG
>Ga0209986_10003272_pt1 | contig 14297 bp, 15 predicted proteins | sample BlataG_FD_183168 | JGI IMG/M metagenome (GOLD analysis project Ga0209986, IMG submission 183168) | Deep subsurface microbial communities from Black Sea to uncover new lineages of life (NeLLi) - Black_00105 metaG (SPAdes) (version 2) | ecosystem: Environmental > Aquatic > Marine > Oceanic >...
TGAACATGGTTATACCGGCTGAAGAGTTCAGGGAAAAAGTGAGACAATTTGCTAAGGAACTGACTTTTAAGGCTCCAGTAGCCCTCAAAGTTGCTAAGGCATTGATTAACAAGGGCGCAGACATGAGTTTAGAATCTGCAATAGCCTTGGAACGTGAAGGTTTCGGCGTTGTAGGCTCCACAGAGGATCTGCAAGAAGGTGTTTCAGCCTTCACGGAGAAGAGAAAGCCAGCGTTTAAGGGCAAATAGCGAGGCCAGTTCACACCGTCTCTAATTTTCTTTTCACAACAGAACTAGCTTTCTGCAAGCTACATTAGCGGCTTATCGTACCAAAAGTTATATGTGAAACTACAAGATTATGAAAGTTTCCCATTGACAGGAGAAAATCCATTGCCAGACTTACACGTATTGTTACAAGATGAACCTCACAAACGAGTGCTTCTACTAGGAAATGAAGCCATTGCCAGAGGAGTACTAGAAGCTGGCATAGGCGTAGTTACAACATATCCAGGAACGCCAGCCTCAGAGATAGGAGATTCAATCTCAGCAATAGCAAATGAAGCAGGCTTGTACATGGAGTATTCCACTAACGAAATGGTTGCAGTCGAAGTAGCAGCTGGAGCAGCAAATTCTGGTGTAAGAACCTTAACAGCCATGAAGCATGTTGGATTGAACGTTTCCGCAGACGCCGTTATGACATTGGCTTACATAGGTGTAAAAGGAGGCTATGTCATAGTAACTGCAGATGACCCGGAATGCTACAGTTCTCAGAACGAGCAGGATAACCGCTATTACGCTTTGCTCTCAAACCTCCCATGCTTAGAACCCTCCAACCCTCAAGAAGCAAAAGAAATGACCATCTCAGCAATTGAAATCTCTGAAAAACTTGGACTGCCAGTTCTTCTCAGACCAACAACACGAGTATGTCACACCCGTGGACCAGTAAGCTATGGCAAGCTTCCAACACGAAAATTGAAAGGGCAATTCGTTAAAGAAGTAAGACGCATGGTGATGGTTCCAGCCAACGCTAGGCTAATGCATGTGAAGCTTCTAGAGAAGCTGGAGAAAGCCAAAGAAATCAGTGAAGCATCACCATATAACATGGTTGTGCCTCAAGGAAAAAACAGTGATTTGGGCATAATCTCCTCAAGCTCAGCTTATAATTATGCAGTTGAAGCCGCAGATCTGCTGGGCTTAGACATCAGTATCTTAAAGCTTGGCATGACACATCCGCTTCCGGAGAAGATGATAGGAGAGTTTCTTAAAAATCATGGAAAAATAGTTGTTGTGGAAGAGCTTGAACCATACTTGGAAATGCATATTAAAGCCATAGCCAAGGATTACGCTCCAAACGTGAAGATTTACGGAAAAATGAACATTCTTTACTTTCCAAGGAACGGGGAGCTTTCCACACGCAGAGTTGTGACGGGGTTGTCAGAAATAACAGGTAGAGGAACACCGGTCAATTTGGAGAAAATTGACGATGAATATGTCAAAATAGCCGATGACTTGCCGGCTAGGCCGCCCATACTCTGTGCTGGATGCCCTCATAGAGCCTCCTTCTACGTAATCAAAAAGGTTGCAGGTGAAAAGACAATTTGCACAACAGACATAGGCTGCTATGCCTTAGGAATCGCTCCACCACTAAGAATCGGCGACTTACTCATATGCATGGGGGCGAGCATAGGTACGGCTCAGGGAATAAGCAAAGCAACAGGTGAAAAAACCTTAGCAGTAATCGGAGACTCAACATTCTTTCATGCAGCAGTTCCAGGACTTATAAACGCAGTTTACAACAACCATAGAGTTGTCCTAGTCGTTTTGGATAACCTTACAACAGCGATGACTGGAAGTCAACCTCATCCTGGAACAGGTATAACTGGCATGTGTAAATCCTCAGAAAAGGTACTTATTGAGAAGGTTGCTGAAGGATGTGGAGTAAGATATGTCAGAGTTGTTGACCCCTTCAAAATCGAGGAAGCAGAGAAAACTCTGAAAGATGCTTTACAGCATCCTGGGCCTTCCGTTGTAGTCTTTAGGGCTCCTTGCGCTTTGATGGTGGCTAGGCGTAAGAGGCGTGAAGGCGTGGAGATTGTGCCTTGCAAAGTCACTGAGGAGTGCACGAACTGCATGGTTTGCATTAAACTGCTGGGTTGTCCCGCCTTGATCATTAAGGACGGAAGAGTCGCCATCAATGAAACGTTGTGCACAGCATGTGGACTATGCGTTTCAGTTTGCCCCTACAATGCGATAGAAGGTAGCGGGAATTGTTAGGGAGGTTATGAAATGGAGTTTAACATTGTTTTAGCTGGTGTTGGAGGACAAGGCATACTTTTAGCAGCTGAGATTCTAGGGACAGCTGCTCTGAAAGAAGGATTAAATGTTCGAGTTAGTGAAATCCATGGAATGGCTCAACGCGGCGGGTCAGTAATTTCCAATGTTAGGATGGGTGAGAAGGTTTTGGCGCCGACAGTTTTGGAAGGAAATGCAGATGTGCTCTTAGGGTTTGAACCTATAGAAACTGTGCGGAACTTGAAGTTCGCTTCAGAGGAGACGCTTGTATTAATGAATAATGAACCTATTTCTCCTCCGGGATTGACAACCAGCATGATAAGCTATCCAAGCTTGGAGGAAATAGTTAAGAAAATTTATAGTTTTACAGAAAATGTTGTTGTTATGCAGGCAGCAAAATTGGCTGAGGAAGCTGGAAGTGTTCTTACCCGAAATGTTGTTTTGATCGGTGGATTGGCAGCTGTCGGAAAAATGCCTATTGAAATTGAAAATCTGAAAGGAGCTATGCGAGAGCTTGTACCAGCTAGGTATTTGAACATGAACATAAAGGCATTTGAACTCGGCTTTGAATATGCTCAAAGGTAAGCTAGGCTTGTTTTTTAGCTTTTGAATTTTTTTCATTTTCTAGAATTGCTGCTAGCAAGTTCTTGAATAGTTTCATGTCAGAAACGTTCACTATTGGAATTTGAAGACTTTTGTCAACTTCAAACATCCTTTCGTATTTTGGAAATTCTGCATAGCAAACGTGGCTTATTGGAAACTGTTTTGTTTTAAGTTCATATTCAAAGGACTTGTCATAAACTTCCAAGCATAATAGGTAGCCATCTAACCAGTAAAGCCGGCTGACTCCATATGTTGTGGCGCACCATGTTATGTTTCTAACGGAACGTTTGTCCAAACCTAAGATTCTGACTTTTTGAGTTGGAACAATTTCCACATCCAAGTCTTTCACTCTCTGAAGGGGATTGTTAATACTTCTTTAGCGTAGCTGCTTATTTTCGGGCCTAGTCCATGCACAGTTTTGGGCCACCCGTCAACATTTATCAGAGCATTTAGTGGAGTTTGATAGGATTTGAGAATTGCTGTGGCTTTTTCTCTTCCGATGTTTGGCAAACTAGCTAAGAAGAATATTTGAGCGTCAGCTGTGGTTTCGCATTTTTTGATTGGATGAATGGCTGGAGTTCTCTTTTCCACTATTTGTTCTTGGCGGGCAGCTATGTAAAGGAAATCAATTGTTTCCTTGTATGATGTCGTGTGCACCATTGCTATTCCATTTTTTGCCAAATAGAACATTGCGCCCCAAACGGATGCGGGATTGATTCTGCTGTACTTGTAGATTATTGGCAGATAGCCTTCTAGGAGAATCAACGTTTTCGGATAAGCCTCTTTCAGCTTGAAAAGTTGTTCAAAGAGATGGCGATGTGTAAGTGTGTAAACGAAGTCCTGAACGGTTTTTCGCTCTACGGCACAATCATTAGACAATATGTAATCACCTTTCTGTAATGCTTTAATTTCTACTGACACGCCTCGTTCTCGGAGTCCTTTAACTATTTTTGCAGCAGTGTTTGCCTCTCGACTGTCAACAATGATTGCTGGCTCCTTCTCATCACCTTTCTTTTCCTTCAAATATGGAACTAAAGTTTCCGTTCCAGACATTTCCTCAACTCTTTAGCTGTTCAGTTAACCCTGAGAAACTAGTTGCTTCTTACAGATAAAACTTGAGCATAACATACGGTGAACTAGCCGAGAAGGTGTTGTAGCCATAAAAATAGGTGGAGTAAAAGATTATGGTTCTTTTTTCGTTATTTCTTTTACGACGCCTGCAGCTACTGTTGTTCCCATGTCTCTAATTGCAAATCTGCCAAGCTCCGGAAACTCAGTGTATGTTTCAATTGCGACTGGATGTAATGGTTCTACCTTTACTATGGCAGCGTCTCCAGTTTTCAGGAAATCCGGGTTTTCCTGTACAATCTGTCCTGAACGTGGGTCAATTTTCGTCAACAGCTCGGTAAATCTACATGCGACCTGTCCAGTGTGGTAGTGGAACACCGGAGTGTATCCTGCGGCTATTGCTGTTGGGTGATAAATTACGATGATTTGTCCTATGAACTCCTTCGCAACTGTTGCTGGGTTTGAAACGTGTGCACAAACATCTCCACGACGTACATCTCCTTTTGCCAGACCTCTAACGTTGAATCCGATGTTGTCGCCTGGTTCAGCTTTTGGGATTTTTGTATGGTGCATTTCCAACGATTTCACTTCACCCTTTTTGTTAGGAGGCATGAATATAACTTGGTCTCCTTCCTTGAGTATTCCTGTCTCAACTCTACCGACTGGAACTGTGCCTACTCCTGTAATTGTGTAAACATCTTGAACTGGAATGCGTAAGGGCTTACCTGTAGGTTTAGAAGGCTCTACAAATTCGTCTAGACAATCAATTAATGCTGGTCCCTTGTACCATGGCATTTTATCGCTTTTTTTAACCAGGTTGTCACCAGTCCATCCTGAAGTGGGCACGAAGTGGATTCTTTCAGTCTTGAAGCCTACCATCGTAAGCGTTCTGCCAACTTCATTTTTGATCTCGTTGAATCGTTCTTCCTTCCAGTCAACTGAAGCATCATCCATTTTGTTGATGGCTACGACTAGCTGGTTTACGCCTAAAGTGAAAGCTAAGAATGCATGCTCTCTTGTCTGACCGCCTGCACCTATGCCAGCCTCAAATTCGCCTCTTTTAGCTGAAACAAAAAGTATGGCTCCGTCTGCTTGGCTTGCTCCTGTAATCATGTTCTTGACGAAGTCTCTGTGTCCAGGCGCATCTATGACTGTGAAGTAGTATTTTTTAGTTTCAAATTTTAGGAATCGAAGATCAATTGTTAATCCTCTTTCTCGCTCTTCTTTGAGGTTGTCGAGAACCCATGCGAACTTGAAAGTTTCCTTCCCCATTTTGCTTGCTTCTTCCTCGTAAGCTTTTATTGTTCTGTCTTCAATGGCTCCTGCTAGACATAGCATGTGGCCTGTTGTTGTTGATTTACCATGGTCCACATGTCCCATAATTACCAGGTTCAAATGAGGTTTTCCGGTTTTACTCATTTTTTTTCCTCCTTACTTTTATCGAATTAACTCTATTTGATGAATTCGTTTACACAACTGTTCATTCAGTTATTTTAAGTTTATGATAAGCGTGACAGCATATAGTTTGAATTGCTTTTGAGCAATGTGTAAATCGTTGACTGTTCAGGAAGAACTGAAAACAAAGTGTTTCAGGATGTCTGAAGATTCGTCAGATGAAAGCTACCGTTTGGAAGGAATTGTCTTGGGACTTGACGGGCGGTTTATTATGTGTTTAGGCTGGATAATAGGTGTTGCCGAGGCTACTTCAAATACTCGTTTTTGTGATGGTTACTGAGATAACTGGAGGCTTTGCAAATGCTTTCGGCAATTCCATCGGCTTCTTCATGTCTCAATCCGCGGAAAGAGCATTATAGATTCATGAAACAATGGATTATGGAGTAGCAACACAAAAGGGAGATACTCACTAACACGTCTTTCGCATTTACATCAACAGTCGCAACTGTGTTAATCCTATTGTCGCCATTTACTGTTCTCCGTATGGAACATGCCATAACACTTACTTCTGCAGTTGGAACTGTGATGGCGTTCATTCTGGGGAGCTATGATGGCAGAACAAGCCATGAAAATCCCTGAGAAGAAGGAGTGAAATACGCCTTACTCGCCATAGCAGGAGCCGTAATCTCTCATTTCATAGCAGACTGCATTCAACTCCTAATTTAAGACATGCACTGTAGATTCTGGAAAAAGGTTAAAAGACTTGACAGTGTCTTGCCGTGGAAACAGATATTAAAGCTGGTTCTCGGAATTAATGTTTGTGGATGCGTTTAGGTTATGCCAACAAACTTGCCTGCTGAAGCTAAACATAAATGGACTGAGGTTTCGGCAGCAAGAAATCCGAGGGTAAAACTGCAGCTTTTGAAAGAGTTTATGAGTCTTGTTCCGAAACATAAAGGTACAGAGAAACTGTGTTCTCAAGTAAAAAAGCAGATGGCTGCTCTGCGAAGAGAGATGGTGGAGAAGAAACGTAGAAGAGCTGGAAAGGGTGGACCAAAATTTTTCATAGAGAAAGAAGGAGCAGCTCAAGTGGCAATAATCAGTTTGACGAATGCTGGAAAAAGCAGTTTGCTTGTGTCCACTACGAATGCGAAGGTTGAGGTTTCACCTAACCCTTATACAACAAGGGATCCGATGCTTGGCATGCTTGCCTATGAGGATATGCAGTTTCAAATGGTTGAGACTCCAGCATTGATGGAAGGCTTAGCTAATGATAAAGCACGGGGAGTCCGGACTCTAGCTTTAGCGCGAAATGCTGACTGCTTGATCTTGATGTTGGATTTGTCGCATGACCCTGTGGGGCGATTGTCTCTGATTTTGGATGAGATGGAGAAGGCTCGGGTGTTCGTTAGTAAACCTAGGGCACGCGTTGAAGTTGAAAGGAAGTTCATGGGTGCTGGCTTGCAGATAATTTTGGTTGGGAGATTTGTTGACTGCACTCTTAGGGATGTTAGGGAATTGCTCAAGGGTTATCGTATCACTGATGCTGTTGTTAAGATTTATGGAGATGCTACGCTTGACGAGGTTGAAGAAGCGATTTTTGAAAGCACAGTTTATAAGCCAGCGGTGATCGTTGCAAACAAAATTGACTTGGAGAGAGGCAGAGCAAATCTTAAAATGTTGAAGACCTATGTTGGCAACCGTTTACCTGTCCTTGCGATTTCATGTAAAACAGGGGAAGGATTAGACAGGCTTGGTGAAGCCCTATTCAAGGCATTAGATGTGATACGTGTTTACACTAAAGAACCAAACGCTAAAGAATGTTCTAAAAGACCATTTATACTTGAGAAAGGGGCTAAGATCTGTGACTTAGCTAAGAATATTCACAGTGATTTCAGCAGTAAATTCTCTTTTGCAAAAGTCTGGTCCGAACGTCTCGTTTTTAGTCCACAAAGGGTTGGTTTGACGTTTAGCCTTGAAGATGGGGATGTGGTTGAGATACACATGAAGTAGTCTACTGGGAGTTGTTATCTCGAGGCTTTAGCTATTCTTTCCAGTTCATGACGTTTTGAAACTGCGTAGCTTTTCATGTCATGATTTGCAGCTAGAATTAGCTCTTCTGCCAAGCATTCTGCAACTGAACGTTGATTGTGCATTGACGCATGTCTGGCTCCTTCGCTGATAAGCCTTAAAGCCAAGTCAACCCTCCTCTGTGGCGACACATCTACAGATAAGTGATATACTACGCCACCATAGCTTAATCTAGTTGTATCCTCGCATTGCGCACAGTTTTCCACAGCTGCAACAAGCACCTTTACAGGGTTTCCACCAGTACGTAAATGTATTATTTCAAAAGCATGCTTCATAATGTTTATGACTTTAGCTTTTTTCCCAGCATTTTTACCTGGACGCATAAGGTTGTTTAAGAGTCTTTCAACAATGTTGACGTTAGCCTTACGGAAGCGTTTGTGTTCATGACGGCCCATGCTGTGTGGAACTGCAACTGGTTTTAGGGATATATACCTGTTTAACCCTGGATCTTTTATCTCAATGTCTTTGAAACTCCATTTTCCGAAAAGCTTTATCTCAACCTCTTGCTTCTGGCTCATAGCTCTCACCGCATCGGTTTCTGTTTCTTTCCAAGTACAAGCTCCTTCAACGATACGCCGTTAACCAGTATGACTTTCCAGCGTACTCCAGGAATGTCGCCCATGGCTCCTCCACGAGGACCGCCTATACCTTCAACTAATACTTCATCATGCTCGTCAACAATGTTTAATGCTCCATCTCCGGGCAGAAAAGCAGTTATAAGGCGGCCGTTTTTAATGAGTTGAGTTCTCACACATTTTCTTATGGCGCTGTTAGGCTGTTTGCTTTCAACACCTACTTTCTCCAAGACTATGCCGCGGCCCATAGGTGCTCCTTTAAGAGGATCCGCCTTTACATCCAGCCTTAACATTCGACGTTTATAATACATGTTACTCCAACGGAATTTTTTCCGTTTCGCAATCAATTTTCTTGCTGCAAATTCACCCTTCGGAGACTTCGAACCCATATTTATGTTTCCTCTTCGCTACGTCTAATTGCACTTCTAATATTTAAACTGTAATATGATAATTCTAGCCGTAATATAGTAATGTTTTTAGCTGTAGCCTACGAACCTTTTCGGCTTTCTGAAGACATAAAAACCTTGGAGCCCATTAACCTTTTCAGAGCCCCCTCCCCCCCCTAGTTTTTTTCTCTGGTTTTCCCGGGGAGGCGTATATATCTCCAAGATCCCTTTTCAAAAACGTCTTTTCATAGAGAACTCGAAAGCATCAGTTCTTGATACTTCTCACTAGAACCTTTCTGTAGAGACAGATAAACTTGCAAAAACCCCTTCCCTAGAGGGATATAATTCCTTCAGCTTCTTTCGAGAACAAACTTGATTTCAGAAAAAAAGGAAAGAATGCGAGAGAAACCACCAGCGTAGATGAATTACAGCCAACACGCTAGCTCAATGGCAGATTCTAAGTACTTGTAATGTTTCTTCAAAGCCTATTGATCATGCAGGGGTGTTTTTGGCTGTATGTGTTTTAGAACAAGGTGTTCTGATATGTAGAACTAAATTTCAAACAACTTTAATCTCTTTAATGAGGGAGTGAAGGATGATTAACTGGTTTAGAACGTTTGCCGTAATGCTTTTGGTAGCTATGATATTCTGGGGAGTCTTGTTCTATCAAAGCATGCAAGAATGGCGTAAGTATGTTGAAGATTATCATGAAAGATGTGAGATAGAACGACAAAGAGTTCTTGAGGAACATGGGCTTCGCGTTGATTTTGGTCTAGCTACACTATATGGGGTATGGAACGGCGGAGGAGGAGTCATACTGCTAGGGGGGTGTGTTTTATTGTGCTCTTGGATAGTGAGTGCGCTAGTGAAAAAGAAAGCACAAATCCTCCTCAGCGTGGCTGTTGGATTCACGATAGCCTTTGGCTTTCTAATGGCTGCACGAGTTCCAAACATTGGCTACATAGTTGAACACGTGATGGGTTGGGGAGACCACCCTTCTTACAGATTAACTTTGAATCCTCTTCTTCATTAGGGAGGTGGAACTGTATCTTTGTGGTATCCTATGGATTATGCAATTTCAAGTTCCATTTTACCTAGAAACCTGCTTCTCTATCTATCGTATGGTGAGTTAAGTTCTTTCTCAATCGTGGCAATTTTCACCAAGATGAAAAAACGTCTAAGTGAATGCTCAAGCACCCGTTGCAAGAGATTGTACCTAGAACTGAAGAAGACAAAGACCCCACTGCTAGTCATATTTCTCTTCGTAACTGCCATCCCAACGATTGCGCTCTTAACTGGTTTAGAATATATCCTAGTTTTTATCATCCAGAAAGGAGGAAATCTGCAAATTGAACTCTTCCATAATGAGGACATATTGTATTTTCCATCAGGAGATGGAGGCTGGGGTGTTACCTACAATTTTCTCCTTATAGGAGGCGCTTTCGTCCCATCCTTTCTCATGTGTCTACATTTTCTTCTCAAAGAACGGAAAATCAGAAAGAGAAGTTATGATAAAACAAAAAGAATTAATCATAGAATGAGCATGCGCTAAATTCTATGGATACCATCGAACCATCCAAGACTACTTTAATCTGGTCGTAACTGGAGGTTTTGTTATTGAGAAAATGTTGAAAACCGATCCCAAAATCCCCTTGATTAAAATGACCCAACTTGAAAAACGGATTTTATCTGTTACAGAGAATATATGAAAGATTATGCGCGCGCTGCACAACCAAAAAATTTTTATGGCTTTGACTTGAAAGTTAGCGCGTGATTCATATGGATATGAAAAGTGAAGAGCTTTTAGGAAAGAAAATCGTTTGCGAAGACTTGAACGTGGGTAAAGTGAAAGAGTTCATATTCGACTCTGATCAATGGACGATTACTCATCTTGAGGTTGAACTGACTAAAGACGCGGCAGAAATGGTTTTAGGTGCGAGAAAAGGTGGAATACGAAACTTACTAGCTGTCTCTGCTATAAATGGAGTGGACCAAACGATAAATTTGAAGGTAACAAAAGGGCAACTTCGTATATACCTTATACCGCCAAAGCTTCAATCATAATACCCGCGTGCGCTTCGTGATTCTCTACCGTTAGCGGAAACGCCTTGTGTGGAGATGGCTGCAGTGATGGCTAAGTATAACCCGTTTGCGGAGAAGGCTGGAATGACTAAGATTGTGGAGCGCGCGCTGAAGAACTAGAAGGCTTCTTTTATCAAGTCAGAAAGTTGGGAACTACCGAGTTTCACGAGTGCAAATAGAGAAGGCAAGTAGGGCAAGTCTAATTATGAGTGATTGTTTTGTAGTCAGGTTGAGTAAGCTTAGATTAATATTTGAATATACTCTTCTGGACTCAACTCAAAGTAAGTATGATACTTGAACAATACCTTCATCCCAGCTCTAATGTATCATAATTTGACTGATCGAAACGGTTATACCAGCTTTCATACAACCTACAAAACTGTCCAATCCTTAACTACCTTTACGAAAACATATGTTAGGTGAGATAATCATGGTTGTTTGGCGACTGCTAAAATGTGAAACTTACAATGCATTCATGAATATGGCTATTGACGAGGCTATTTTGAAAGCTAGAATTGAAAATCTTGCCCGAAATACGTTAAGGTTTTATTGTTGGAAGCCATCCGCTGTTTCCATTGGAAGATTCCAGAAAATCGAAAATGAAGTTCAGCTATCAAACTGCAGAAAACATGGCGTGGATGTTGTTAGACGAATAAGTGGTGGAGGCACAGTCTATCATGACGCTCAAGATGAAACCACCTACAGTGTAATTTCACACAGAAAAGACTTGAAAGCCCCAGACATAACAGCCATTTACGCCAAAATTTATGGTGGATTGGCTGAAGCCACGAAAATTCTAGGTTTGAGAGCCGATTTTAGTGAAGGCAATGTGAAAGCTTGTCCAAACTTGATGGTTAATGGTAGAAAAATTTCTGGAAGTGCACAATCACACAAGAAGGGTGTTGTTTTGCAGCATGGAACGCTCCTTATTGATGTTAACTTGGAGAAAATGTTCACTTTTTTACGTGTTCCATGGGCTAGAACGTGCATGGAAGTCATTAGTGTTGCAGACCATAAAATCACTTCAATAAAGAAGGAGTTAGGAAGAGACGTCTCGATTGAGGAGGTGAATAAAGCCTTAGTTGAGGGGTTTCAGAAAGCTCTAAACGTGAAGATTGTAGAAGGGAAATTGACATCTTACGAGAGGGAGCTTGCAGAAAAACTCTGCAAAGAAAAATACGATACTGATGGATGGAATTTTCATGGTAAAAGCAATATCTAAAACATTAAGGCTATGGATGTTAAGGATTGAAGGGTTTAATGCTTTTTAATTCTCCATTTCAAACCCTGCGGCGTGTCTTCAATTACTATACCCATACGTCTGAGCTGTTGCCTGATTTTGTCTGCAGTTACCCAGTCCTTAGCCTTTCTAGCTTCTTCTCGTTTACGGATTAGTTCCTCTGCTTCATTGGGCAGCTTGTCCTCTATCTTGATTTTGCCTATTACACCGAGCACTTTGTCAAATCTCATCATCAGCTTTGAGACTGCATCCGCCTCTCCTTTACTAAGCATATTATCATCCATAAGCTTGTTTACCTCTCTAACGAAGTCGAATAATGCAGATAACGCGAGGCTTATGTTTAGGTCGTCATCCATAGCCTCTTCAAAACGATTTTGCACATCACCCATCAACACCACTATTCTTTCTCCGCACTCCTCTCCTTTAGCATCCATTAGCCTATGCATGAAGTTCATTAGGCGGTTAACCGCGTTTTTCGCTGCTTCTAATCCTTTGAAGGTGAAGTTTAATTGTTGTCTGTAATGAGTTGATAATAGCAGATAACGCACAGCTTTCGGGTTGTACCCCATTTTTGTCAGATCTCTCAAAGTGTAGTAGTTTCCAGAGCTCTTAGCCATTCGTTTTCCTTCAACAAGCAAATGTTCGTTGTGAAGCCAGTAATTGACAAATGTTTTGCCCGTAACCGCTTCGCTTTGAGCTATCTCGTTTTCATGATGTGGAAAAATCAAGTCTACTCCTCCACTGTGAATATCTATTGTTTCACCTAGGTATTTCATCGCCATAGTTGAACATTCAATGTGCCATCCAGGTCTTCCTTTGCCTATTTCCGTTTCCCAGAAGACTTCACCGTCTTCTTCATCCCATGCCTTCCAGAGGGCGAAATCGTGTGCTTCCTCTTTTCCATACTCGTCAACTTTCACTCTTGCGCCTGGTTTAAGCTCTTCAACTCTAATGTTTGAAAGCTTTCCGTAACCAGTGAACCGTGAGATGTCATAGTAGATTGAGCCATCTTTACCTTTGTAGCCGTAACCTTTCTCCAGAAGCTTTTTGATGAAGGCAGTCATCTCTGGAATATGCTCTGTCGCTCTGGGGTAATGTTCTGCCTCTTCAATGTTCAGTGTTGTTATGTCTTCGAAAAATGCTTTTATGTAGCGTTCTGTGCATTCTTCAAGCGGTATCCCATGTTTTCTGGAGGCGGTAATTGTTTTGTCATCAACGTCTGTCAGGTTCATGACTTGGGTGACATTGAAGCCTCGGTATTCAAGCCATCTGCGCATCAAATCTTCGAAAATGAAGGATCTTAGGTTTCCGATATGAGCGAAATCATAAACTGTAGGTCCGCAAGTGTACATTTTGGCTTTTCCTTGTTCCAGGGGGATGAACTTTTCTTTTTCACGTGTCAAAGTGTTGAAAAAATGTATGTTTTCAGTTGATGCCTTCATGTTTTTCCCTGAGAAATAGCGTTGGAAAATATTTAAGCGTTTATTTAAATTGGGCGGTTAATCGTACCTTTTTAATTTTATCATTTCTCTGAAGCTTTTTAGGTCTTCAGCGATGAGCTTTAGAAAGTACAGTTCTTCCATTGTGCTTTCGAATTTTAGGAATTCTTCACGGAGTTTTTGCAGTGTCTTTGTGTTTTTGCTCAATTTTTCAACTTTCCGCTGAGGGTTCATATGGAGGGCTTTCATTGTTTTTTGGCTAACCACGCAGCTATTCCGTCATCGAGGAGAAAGGAGAAGGCTTCGAAAACGGAAAAACCGATTTGATGGCTGTTTGTGGTTAGCCTTCAACCTTTAGCCCTCCAATACCTCGTCTTAAGACTTAAGATATAAGTCTACTATAAAAACATTACTGAATAACGCGAACACACAAACACTAAACAGTGTTAACCTATAGCCAGAATCCCTTCCAAAATCTTCTTCGCAGGAATGTCCAGCTGCTTTGACAGCCACGATTTCAAGAGAGAAGCTTGTTTAGGAGGCTCTCCACTATAAGTTATAACCTGATTATCCTTCAAGGCATCCACCTGAAATGTTTTCTCCGCCTCTTTATACAGGAAGGATAATGTTTGAGCTTGATGAGCAAGAGTCTGAAAGTCTTCCCATTGTTTACAGCGCAAAATCACAGGCGGCCCACGAGCTCCTCTAACCTGTGTTGAAGCCTTTTCCTCCTGCAACATCTGAACGGGTATTGCCGCAGTCTCATGTGAGGTTGACAGATAAGTTATCAGATTTGTTATCTCATTCTGCAACGTTGCAAGTTTGTCTTCAACCTTCTCTATTTTTCCACTTAACTCTCCAGTATCGCCTACCTTATCAGTTATTGTACCCAAATCGCCTATCAACCGATCTAAGTCCTTTTCATGCTCCTTTAAAACGTTTATTATGAAATCTAGCGCTTCCAGAGCTTCGTCCTTCGATGGAGGGTTCCGAGTCATCGCTTTTTCTTCCGTTTCTTCAAGCTAATTCAATACCCTTCTTTATAAATAAAGGTAGCGAATCCTCAAAATGTATCCAAGCGAAGATGTAGCTGTATTTATTGACAATTAGCAACTGAAGTGGAGATA
>Ga0209986_10003273_pt1 | contig 14295 bp, 16 predicted proteins | sample BlataG_FD_183168 | JGI IMG/M metagenome (GOLD analysis project Ga0209986, IMG submission 183168) | Deep subsurface microbial communities from Black Sea to uncover new lineages of life (NeLLi) - Black_00105 metaG (SPAdes) (version 2) | ecosystem: Environmental > Aquatic > Marine > Oceanic >...
CAGGAGAAAGCTGCGGCTGAAGATGCGGAAAGTAAAGGGGAAAGAAGCTGTAAAGAAGCTGGAGCAGAAAGCAAAAGAGCATGTGCAGAAATATGAGGAGAAGCTGAAAAAGTTTCAAAACCAGCTCACGGAAAGCGAAAAACAAGGAAAATCTGTCAAAAAGTTGAAGGAACGTATAAAGAAACTAAAGATAAAACATAATGAGCGCGTGAAAAAGTTTAATGAGCGCGTTGAAAATAGGAAACAACGCGACAAAGCTTACATAGTGAAACTGAAATTGCAGATCAAGGCGCAAGAGGCAACTCGGGACTATAGCTTGACCACATCGCTGAAAAGCTACGTTGATCCTCGCATATACCATAAATGGGGGAAGAAGGTTGATTTCGACTGGAAGCTTTACTATCCTAAGGCTCTTCAAAAAAAGTTTTCATGGGTTGAGCTTAACGAAGATAACCCTACTGTAACATAAGGATGTAGTGTGGTAAGCCTCTCCCCAGTGCTTGTGCAGCAAAAATTAACTTACATCACGTTTTTAGTTAGATAGAGGAGTGATTACAGTGGTGAAGTTGGCGAAATCTGATCTTTTGAACCTTGTCGATTTCTTTGGGATGTCAGGGCGATTAAAAAGAATCCCACGATCAGGTTGGGTAAAGGTAGGTATAGACTCGCCCGAATCTGTTGCTGATCATACGTTCAGAACCGCAATCTTATGCATGATGTTTTCAGATTTGGAGGGTTTAGATGAATTGAAAATGCTGCAGATGGCTTTGATCCATGACCTTCCCGAAGTCATAACAGGAGATTTAACGCCGTCAGAAAGGACGAGTATGGCTAAAAAGAGGGAAGAAGATGCCATGAAAAAACTATTGTCCCTTTTACCAGAAAAGCAGAGAGTGAAATACGGGAATGTATGGCGTGAATACGAGGAGTGCAAAACTATTGAGGCTAAAGTTGTGAGGCAGCTGGAAAAGCTTGAAATGGCTCTGCAGGCAAAGGAGTACGAACGTGCTGAGCTAGCAAAGGAGAGTCTAGAAACATTCTTTAAATCTGCTGAAAAAGCAATTATGTCGCCGACAATAAAGACACTTCTCTCACATATCTTAGGCGCACATTTTGAACGAGTTTAATGCCCAGGACAGAGGTATTCGTGGATAATCGCCCTAGCTTTTTCGTTTGTCACATCTTTCATAAACGTTTCAATGACCTTTTCTACAGTACTTTCTTGTTTCTGAGTTAGACTTGATCTCTCAAACCCCGCCAGTTGACTGCTTTTCTTATACCAGTCGCAGCGTCCTTTGCATACAAATTTGTGAAGCCACGTCCTTGCTTCATGCCAACTTATGTTCTGTTCCTCTTTGACTTGGCTGATTATCTTCTCAACTTTCTCCTGCTCTTCCAAGGTTAGACCCATTAACTAACATCCTCTTGCTTTTTGCTATTAGCAACTTCGAATGGGATAACGTGTATTCCGTTTCTCTTTAACAATGCCGTTAGAACCCCGTCACCCCTGATGGACCTGCCTGAAGCTTCATCATAGACCTTCCCAGAACCGCAGGATGGACTCTTGCTTTCCAAGATCGCTTCTTTAATGTTTAATAGCTTTACGATTTTCAGAACTTCTGTCGCCCCTCTGACGAAGTTTTCGGTAATATCTTCATTTTTTTCGTTAATCACCTTCGTTTTCCCATTCAGAACGTCATCGCCGTCTCCGTCAACTATTTTTGCTGGAACTCTTGGTGTGGGTAATCCACCTAGCTGTTCCGGACATACTGGGAGTAACTCGCCTCTCTTGAAAACTTCAAGAAGGTGGCCATCCAGTTTGTTCTTTCCATCGAATCTGCAATTTATCCCAACTAGGCAGGCACTTACAATTTTCATAACGATTTGTGAAAACACATGAATGCTATAAATTATTTTGCTTAGTACACGCATATGAAATTATAAGAAGTAGCAGTTAAAGATGTCATTGAGGAGATTGAATGTACAGGTTTCTTCTATACCATGATAAAGATGCTGCATACGCAAGTAAGATTCGGGTTCTTACGGATTTGTTAGAGAAAATCAACCGTAAATGGAGAGTGGATTATCGCGTCGTAGAGGCTGAAGACCTTTCATCTTCTCAAGTCGAGCGGTTAAAGCAGGAGATTCGCAACACCATGCCTCAGCTTAGAGGAAAAATCGTCAGTTCAAGAAGCAAAATCTTACCTTTATCCAAAAGTAAAAATCCCAATTTAACGAACACTCCAATTCTTCTTTTGTATCACAACGAAAGGCCGATCAACATTTTTCCTCATCTTCTCGGAACGGCTTACTTTGACATCGAGAGTTCGTTAGAAAGTATCGTAAAGAACGGGCCTAGGGCACACCTCGTCGCGAGGGGCTTGTTAGAAAACCCTATTCAAAAGATTCTGGCTGACGACCCCTCAATTCTTGAAGATGGAATGAAGTTCATTGAAGCAGATGTTGAAGTAGAATCTGGGGTTGTTGATATTCTTCTCCAAGACGTAGAAAACAAGTTTGTTGTAGTAGAGATTGAGACGAGGGCTAGAGAGGTTGCGGTGGCTCAGGTGTGCAGACTAGCTGCGAGCTATTGTTCAACCAATAAGGTTTCTCCAGATGACGTTAGGAAGGTGATAGTGTGTCAACAATACGATGAAAATGTGGTGAAGTCTTGCGAAGGCGCCAACGTTGAGCTTTATAAGGTTGATATGAGAAGAGTTGCCTGAAACATCTCTATCTAGATTATGGCTTTATTTCTTCTCTTTTCACTTTCCCCAAGTTGACAACTAAATCTCTCGTATTCTTCAAGTCTTCTAAGTGCACAAACTCGTCCTTTCCATGATAGCAAGTATCAGTTCCTATAGGTCCGAAGCAAACAACAGGTATATTATGTTTTGCAAAGAAATTTCCATCGTTTCCGCCCAATTCCCCGGCCATTGACAAGGTTGTTCCTAGAGTTTTTTTAATCATCTTTGAAACTGTTTGTACAAATACGAGATCAGGCGAGGTTAAGTAACCAGAGAACTTGTTTGTAATTTGCAGGCTTGCGTTGCATCCACTTTTCTTTTTTGCAGAATCGAAGAACGTGATAAGTTCTTTTTCTGCCTCTGCTACAGGTTCTTCAGGGAGCAAACGACGGTCGAAACGTATTTCACAAGTTCCTGGGATGATGTTCTCAGTTTCCCCTGCCTTAATCATCGTTACACTAAATCTTCCCCAAACGCGGTCTCTTGGAGAATCTGGAGGAGCTTTGAGTATGGAGTTCTTCTTCTCCACCGTTTGTTTGTAAGATTTGAACTCCGAAATGAGCCGTAAAGCCTCGTCGATAGCGTTTTTAGCTTTAAACGGATAACCCGCGTGCCCCTGTTTTCCCTCTACAAGGATTTTCGCCCAAATTATGCCGCTTGCCCCTAGAAATAGGCGTTCAGGACCGGCATCTAAAACCAAAGCTGCGTCGCCTCTTACTCCGCAGTCGCTAACGACATAGTCTATGCCGTATGTTCCGCCTATTTCCTCATCTACGCTCGCAAGCAACTTGATGTTAATGTCCAAATTTTCATTTTTTGCCAATTGACGCATTGCACCGAGAGCTGCTGCTATCCCAGATTTGTTGTCTGATGCGCCTCGACCGTACGCTTTTCCATTCTCAATGGTTAATTTGAATGGAGGATGCTTCCAGCCTTCACCCGGGGGAACAACATCAAAATGCGACTCAAGGAGCAATGTTACATCAGACTTTGAATCTAGAGTCACAATCACGTTTGGACGTGATAATCCATCCTTAGCAGCTTTTTCTCCATTTAAAATCTCGACGTCTAAAGAACTTCTCTTGGCTTCGTCTACAATGATAGAAGCGCATTTGTCATACCCCACCTTCGTTATTGAAACAGTATCCACTTCAACCAATTTTGAAAGAAGCCCGATTTCATAGTCGATAGAACTCAAAATCCAACCCCACCCGAAATGGTTTTTCAATAATATTACTTCACATTTACATAGGCCTTAAATAAGGATATGGTGTCTGAAGAAGAAAATCGATAGATTTGAACGCGCACGAGAAATCTCCACTTCTAAACAGAAGTCTTACCCACAAGAAATAAGAGTTTTGTCTTATTCCACCTAAAATGTTAAAAAATATTGAAGTAATTCCATAATTGTTGATTTCATCTGTTTCAAGATGGAGTATATGAATAAAATGTCCAAAATGGAAAAACCGGTTATCAACGCAACCGTTGGGTTATATCCTTTGATTGCAGTCGATCCAATAAACAGCTGTTGTGGCGAGAAGTTCGAGCGTCCCGAGTGGGATATTACATATAGTAAAATAAGACAAATGATTCCTCGACTCAGAAAGTTTACGGATGAATATCGCAAACTAGGTGGCCAAATAATCTGGATTCGAGCAACTCCTTGGACAGAGGAATTCTTACCCGCAAACATCAATCGATTATATCACGAAAACCCTCATGCAACCTTCTACACCCAGAAGAATGTTAAGAAATCCGTTGACTTCTATAATGGAATTAGTGTACGCGCACGGGATAGGGTATTTACAAAAAATACTTACTCGGCATTTGCGGATCCGCGTCTTCAAAAGTTCATAAAAAAACAAGGAGCAGACACAATTCTGATCTCAGGAGTATTCGCAGAAGGCTGCGTTAATGCGACCATTGTCGATGGGTTCACTAGAGGGTTATTTATGATCATCTTGTCTGATCTAGTGGAAACAATGGATGACAAACAACAACAGGCACATAAAAAGCACCTAATAACGCATCAATGGCCGCTCATGTACGGCCACGTAATGACCAGTAATGAGTTCTTGAAGAAATTGGCACAATGAGAAGCTGCATAACACTTTATAAAAAAGGATTGTGCAGGAAAAGTCTCCAGTCTTTGCTGATTTGCGCGCTTTTCGGGGTATTCATTGTACTGATAGCTTTTTCCAGTTTTCAACAACCCTGGTGGCACCGTTGGCTAGGTAATCTTGAGGTGAATAACGTTTCCTTCTCAGTAGACCTACTTTGTCAGGTACAGGATGTTTTCTGTAGGCAACGAAGAAGCCGGGATAGTCGTCGACTACCCGAATAACGTTGTACTGTTTCAAGATTTTGGAGAACAACAAGGATCGGGTCTCCACCACCGAAGATTGCGAAGAGAAGTAGTTCATCCAGTCGTTGAGAGTGAACATTTCCAGGTCGGTTCTGTGTGTTGGGAAACCGAATTTTCTTAATTCGTCTAATGTGAGTTGCCGCATATTTTCTGTTCGCCCAGTCAGGTAAATCAATTTGTAGTTTTTGCTCCAGTTCTGGAGAACTTCCGAAGCATAGGAAATAGGTCTGTCAAGCTCGAGTAGATCAGCCCCACCTTCTTCGATGCAGAGAGTAAGCATCCAAAACTTCTCCCAAACCTCCCTGTTTGAAAAAGCATATTTCCTAAGAATTTCCCGCGATCCTTGAGACTCCACCTCTTGCCTAGGAATCTCCCTGTCCAGAACACGACACCATGCTGCATATCTTCTATGTTCAGTGTCAATTATCGTATCATCAATGTCGACGACGATGGCATCCATAAGACCTATTCTCCAGCGGATCGGTTCTTAGCAAAGTCTACTGTCCTTTTCTTTATAAGGAATGTGTATGTTAACTGACAAAGCAAAACGTATGGTTACTCACTTTTTGTAAGAACTTTTCTCCACCAACAAAACTGTATCGCATATAAAATCTTTTTATCAAACTTGATTGCCTTGTAGAAGTGATGTGCTTACAGAACAAACGTAGACGAGAGGCCACTAAAGCTTTTAGCACCTATACTGTGTGGAATCACCTTGAACGACAAATTTGACGCGGTTGTCGTCGGAGGCGGCCCATGCGGCTCATTCTCCGCGTTTACAATGGCAAAGCAGGGCATGAACGTTATAGTCTGCGAAGAACACAAAGAAATTGGCGTTCCCACCCATTGTGCTGGGCATCTGAGCCTTTCTGGTCTGAAACGTTTAAGCCTACATTTACCATCGAACGTTATTGAAAACGAGTTCAAAGGAGCAGTTTTACATTCTCCGCGTGGAAAGGAATTTTCTGTTAGGTTCAATTCTCCTATAACTTGCGCTGTTAACAGAGAACTATTTGACAAGTATCTTTCCAATCTCGCCGTGAAAGCGGGAGTGCAATGCCTTTTTGGATCAAAAGCAGAGTCGTTGGTTGTAGATTCTGGTTTTGTCAGAGGAGTTGCTATCAGAAGAGAGGGAACTAAAGAAACCTTAACATCCAGCCTTGTGATAGACGCTGAAGGATGCTCATCTGTTCTTCTAAAAAAAGCGGGACTACAAACGCTGGATTGTTCTATGATCGTGAACGCTGCCCAAGCTGAAGTTGATAGAGTCGATGACGTAAATATGAATGCCGTTGAAGTGTATCTCGGGCAAAAATATGCGCCAGGCTTTTTCGCTTGGATAATCCCAAAAAGAGACACGTCAGCTAAGGTGGGTTTAGCCACAAACATGGGTAACCCTCGAGAACATTTGCATCGATTCATGCAAAAACATCCAGTGGCATCCAAAAAACTAAGAAAAAGCAAGATTACCCGCCTTTCTTTCCACCCTATTTCACTGGGAGGCGCTATTCCTAAGACCTATTCAAATGGTCTTCTCATCGTAGGGGACGCAGCCTCGCAGGTGAAACCCACAACAGGCGGTGGCGTAATCTTTGGACTAATATGTTCCAAGATTGCGGGAAAAGTTGCCTATGGGGCCTTACAGAACCATGATTTTTCCGAAGGCTTTCTGTCACATTATCAATCTACGTGGAAGGAACGGATAGGCTTCGATTTAGCTGTAATGCGTCAAATAAGGAAATTGTTCAACCGTCTACCTGATGATAAAATTGATAAAATTATTGACTTGTGCGCAAGATTGGGAATAGATGCTATTCTAGGGGAAGTTGGAGACTTGGACTTTCAAGGGGCGTCGCTGATTCGCATGATTCGGCGCCCATCGACGCTCGTCATAACGCTTTACTCCATTTTTTCGGCGCTTACTACATCAATCTGGAAGTAATAGATGAACATTTAAGCCCACATGAAATAATTGAGATGCAGGTTCAAAATGTCTGGATTTAAATATAAACAGGTCATTATCCTTCGAGTCGATTTAGGAATGAGTGAAGGAAAGATTGCGGCTCAGGCCGGGCATGCAGCAGTTTCCGCGGCTGAGAAAGCAAGGAAGAGAAATCCAGGCTGGTGGAGCGCTTGGATGAAGGAGGGGCAATGTAAAATAGCTGTGAAAGCACAGTCTAAGCAAGAGCTTTTAGAGCTTGAGAAAAAAGCCAAGAAGCTGAAGCTGCCGTCAGCGTTGATTACTGATATGGGATTAACTGAACTTCCACCAGGCACTGTAACATGTTTAGGAATAGGCCCAGCCCCATCGAACCAAGTGGACAAAATAACGGGTATCCTCAACCTTTTCTGAGGAGATTCTTTGAACGTTCCTAGGTTGGAAAAACAGCTTGGAATAGAAGTTTATGCCTCTCCATCACGGGGTACCGGTGGAAAAATTCGCCAGTTCTCTGAAGATTTTGTCGTCGAAGAGGTCTTAATTGACGGTTCAAAGGCTGAGATTTCGCCGATTGAAACTCAACAACTAGTAGGAAGAGGACGCTATCTCATCTGTGTACTGGTTAAACGGGATTGGGATACGTTTCTTGCAGTGAGAAAAGTTGCGAAACGATTGGGCATAAGTCCTAAGCGCATTCAAATAGCGGGCATAAAAGACGCTCATGCTCTCACCGCCCAGCACATCAGCATCCGCCGCATCACACCCGAACAAGTTTCACGGGTTAAAATCAAAGACATCACCCTCCGTCCACTGCGTTTTTCCGAAGAAATGGTTTTCTCCCAACTTCTTCTCGGCAATCAATTTCGCGTCTTAATTAGAGCAATACCCCACACATCCTCCGTGACTGAACGGCGAGTTAAGAAAGTGCAGAGTGAATTGTTAAGCTTAGGCGGGGTTCCAAATTTTTTTGGGCACCAACGGTTCGGCACCGTCAGGCCTATCACTCATCTAGTAGGCCGTTCTATCACCAAAGGCGACTGGAAAAATGCTGGGCTCATCTTTCTTGCTCAACCGAGCCTACATGAACACCCAGCGGCAAGAGAAGCACGACAACAACTACGGGATACACGGGATTTTAGAGAAGCACTTCGCCTTTTTCCACGATATTTAAGATATGAACAAATGATGCTCACGCACTTGACTAAGCAGCCAAAAGACTTCGTGGGAGCGTTCCGAAAGTTACCTCTAAAGCTACGCAGAATCTTCGTCCAAGCGTACCAGTCTTTCCTTTTTAACAGATTTCTCAGTCAAAGAATCCTGCGTAGCATTCCCCTTAATGAGACTCAAGTTGGAGACTATGTGGTGAGCCTTGACAACAAAGGGATTCCAACAGATGAGTTCACACTGGTGACTGCGCAATCTCTCTCCCTTGTTAAGAAGGCGTTAAACGAAGGTAAGATGCGTGTGGCTATTCCGCTTTTAGGCTTCAAGCAAAACCCTTCTGAGGGAATACAGGGCGAAATTGAGCAGGAGATTATTGAAACCGAAAACGTGGTTCCTAGGAATTTCTATGTACCTCTTATGCCTGAAATAAGCGCACCTGGCAGATTGCGCGCTATTCTAGCACCCATGATCAAACTTTCCGTAGAACAACCAACTAAAGATTCGGCGAATCCTCCCAAACAAGAGATAAAGCTAAGCTTTACGTTGCACAGAGGCTCCTACGCAACTGTTCTCTTACGAGAGTTCATGAAACCACGAAATCTGATAAAAGCTGGCTTCTAAAGAAGACTCTGTCGTTAAGAAATGTATTAACAGAGTGATTGAGTTACAGAGAGAAAATGGGGCCTGGACATCAATAGATGGAGAAAGATACGCCGTTTCCACAACTTTCAACGTACTGACAGTTTTAAAAATGTATAGAGTTTGGTAGCGTTGAACGAGCTACGGTGTGAGCCTGAATCGGTCTCTTGGAAACAGTACAACGTCACGTATATTCTTCTTCCCAGTAAGCATCATAATCAGACGTTCTAAGCCTATGGCCCATCCTGCATGTGGAGGCATGCCATAGTCAAATACTTTCAAGTGAAACTTGAACGATTCAGGATGTAACCCCTGTTCTTTCAATCTCTTAATCAAGAGGTCCTTAGAATGGACACGAGTTCCCCCAGAGGCAAGCTCTATCCACCGCCACATCAGGTCGAAACCCCCGCATAAGTCAGGATTATCATCCCGCGGTTTTATGTAAAACGCCTTTGACTTCGTTGGCCAGTCAGTTATGAAGTAAAAGTACGGATGAATCTTGCCTAATGTTCTGAAAGCGGGAGTAGAGATATCCTCTCCCCAAGGAACCGTTGTTCCTTCTTTCTTTAGCTCTTTGAGTATTTCATCATAGGTAAACCGTTTGAAAGGAGTTCTTGGCACATCAACCTTGCATTTTAAGGTCTCAAGCTCTTTTCGGCACCTTTCCGCGACAGCCTTGCACACATGATGTACGAGTTCTTCCAGAACCTTCATCACGTCAGTTGCTGTTGCAAACGCCTCTTCAATATCCACAGAAATAAATTCACTCAAGTGACGACGGGTGTGCGACTCTTCAGCTCTAAAAAAAGGACCAATCTCAAAAACTTTCTCAAAACTCATAATCAACTGTTCCTTGTACAACTGTGGACTCTGTGCAAGGAAAGCATCATGTTCAAAATATGCTACATGGAAAAGCGCGGCACCACCTTCAGTGGCGGAAGCGATAATCCTTGGTGTATGTACCTCCACAAAGCCGTTCTCAGACAAGAAGTTGCGCATGGCTTCTAACACAACATGTTCAATTTTAAAAATCGCCTGGCTTTCATCTCGGCGTAAGTCAAGAACCCGTGCATTCAATCGTGTGTCAATCTCTGCGGGAGTTCGACCAGTAACATCTAAAGGCAATGGATGCTGCGCAATTCCCAATATCCGAATTTCACTAGGGATGATTTCGATTCCCCGTGGAGTCATTTTGGTTTTTTTCACAGTTCCTTTCACACCGATACTGAATTGGGTCTGTAGGGAATCAGCTTTTTCTATCACTTCCTTGCTGGTCTTGCCTCGTAGAACGGTGATCTGAACGGTTCCTTCCCTGTCCTGTAAGATTACGAATCGTATACCGCCTAAGTCTCGAATGTCTCGGACCCAGCCTAGAACCACAACTTCTTTTCCATCCAGTTCAGGCTTGACATCTATTGAATAGTGGGTTCTACGCCAGTCTCCTAACTGGTCAATTTCCATACGGGTCCTTCCGTTAACGCGCAAACTCTACTCTAAGAGTTATTCCCCGAACCTTCTGAGCAATCTCTTTTAACGCTTTTTCATTCATTGAAGGTGGTCTTCGTCGTCTTCTTCTTAAGATCACCTTGGTTTCAGTAGTTCCGTCAGGCAGCCATATAGTGTTTATCGTTAGGATGTTTGATGGAGCAAATAGATCTTCCAAGAATTTTCTGTAATCTGCTCCCTGTTCTAATATGCGAATCTTCTTTCCAGTTTTTTCTTCTAAGGTCCTCACGATTTTTCTGCCATGAGCCAATAAACGTGCTACATCACCCCGTCCGACTATTAAAGCTAGAATACCATTTGCTTCCACTGCTTTATGAAAATGAATGTCTTGAAGAGGAGGATACACATTTTCAAGTGGCAAAAGTAGGCGAGCGATTTTCAAGTCTACCTTACTTACCTCTCCTGACTTGATTTTTGCTCGGCATTTTGAGCATAAGATTCCGCTTTTTAAGCAGAATTTGCATAATGCTGTTTTCACCCCGACTTTGCTCCTCCTCATGAAATAAAGGAGGGGGCGGCGGAGCCTTTTGAATCATTTACGTCGTCTATTTCGCTAAGGTGATTTCAATGGTGCTGACGTTTGTTGGCGAGCCACCCTCTTCAAATGGTGCCATTTGTTCTGTGCCGATGTCTATGTTTTTGACTTTTACATCTGGCAAGAACCTTCGTCTGCAAACTTCTACAACGTCAACAGCTCGGCTGATTGCTTGGCCTCTTGCCTTTACGCTTATTTCGTTTGCTCCGCCGTGGAAGAGGGTTATGCAAGCCAGTACGTAGTTCATTACTGGCTTTCTTCCTATCAATACGTCGTTTCTTTGTGACATTTCACCGCCTCACTCCTAGTTTTTTTCATGCTTTGTGGCTTCCTATGCTTTTTTGTCGGTGAATAAATACGTTGCGGTTTCTCTGTAATACAATCTTTAGTATGTTTGCGTTGGATTACGTGATGAAAAAATGTTAGACTACGTGGATAACGGTTTGTTACGTTATTTGCGTTATTCTCTCTCTTTATAGACCCCCTATAGCCCCCCTACAATTTTTTCAAATGAGAGTCTATAGAGCGGGATCTGTTGGTGGGTTTGGTTTAGGGTTTGTTTTGGCCTATAATCTTAGAGGGGAGGTGAGGGGTTGGGTTGGGACTGCGCAAAATCTGCTCTGATGGGAGATCGGCTCATAGATGAGTGGTTAATGCCAGCGAGTAAAAACCGAAAGCGTTACATGATTGTTAGCCTTTAAACAGTATACCATTGTAAAGGTTTGCTTTAACTAAGTACAGGTGAGCTTTATGAGCAAAGAGGTCCCGTCCGGACGCCCCTTCCGCCTACTTCGCATGATGTACACAGAAGGCAGCCCCGTGACAATCTACACTATACAGATAAAGCAAAGTGAATTGGCGAATCAGCTTGAGATTAGTCGGCAGGCGTTGAACGTGCATCTACGCAAGCTTCGAGATCTAGGGTGTATTCGAACTGGCAGAGGCTTTATTGACGTGACTGAGGAAGGTCTAAACGCGTTAGGGGTGGCGGTGAATCCTGCCTTTATCTTTATCAAGATTTCTCCCCTTAAAAGAGAAGAAGCATACCAGAAAATGTCAAACTTTCCTATTCAACGGATTTTTAGAGTAGCCGGCGACATGGATGCAGTGCTTTTAGTGGAGCAAGAGAACCTTGATGAGACGCTTCGAAAACTAGCCTTGCTGGAGGGAATTCAAGAGACGAAATCTTACGTCACCATCCAAACTCTGAAATAGCTCAAGGAGGTGCCCCGTTGAAACTCTTTGAACACGAGGCCAAAGCCATCTTCTCGAAACATGACATACCTACTCCTCTGGGAAAACTAGCAGACTCCCCAGCAAAAGCTCGGGAAGTAACCATGCAACTCCACACTCCCGTTGCTATCAAAGCGCAAGTTACGGTTGCAGGAAGAGGAAAAGTAGGCGGAATCCTTTTCGCGAACTCGCCAACAGAAGCCGAGCTTGCAGCAAAAAAACTGTTGAGCACACGAATAAAAGGCACCAACGTTCAAAGCGTTTTGATAGAAGAGAAGGCTTCCATTCGAAAGGAATTATATTTCGGCATAACTATAGATCGGTCAACTCGTAGTTATGTGGCTGTAGCCTCCTCTAAAGGCGGGATGGAAATTGAGGAAATCGCCGCCACCATGCCTGAAAAAATAATCAAGGTTTTTATTGACCCATTGTATGGGTTCCGTTCTCATCATGCGCGCCAAATCGCCAAGAAACTCGGCTACAAAGGAAGGCAGATGCTTGATCTCGCGACAATCTTTCATAAACAGTATGAAGTAGCCTTGAATTACGACGCTGAATTAGCAGAGATGAACCCCCTCGTTGAAACGTCTGAAGGAAAATTTGTCGCGGTAGACACACGCCTTATAATAGACGACAACGCACTCTACCGACACCCAGAGTTCAAGAAGCGACTAACAGATATAGAAGCTGAGTTGACTTCGCAAGAACTTGAGGCTCGAAAAAACGGGTTAGCCTACGTTAAACTTGACGGAAACATCGGTGTGATTGGAAACGGCGCAGGACTGGTCATGGCAACTCTTGACGCAATAAAACTGTATGGAGGGCGTCCAGCGAATTTTCTCGACGTAGGCGGGGGCGCGACTGCCGATAGAATCGTAGCTGCTCTCAACCTCGTTTTCTCTGACCCACGAGTCAACGTTGTTTTCGTTAATATTTTAGGGGGCATCACTCGATGTGATGAGGTTGCGAGAGGGATTCTGGAGGCAAAGAGGCGAACTGGTTTTCTCAAGCCTGTCGTAATACGGTTGGTGGGAACCAACGAGGAAGAAGGAAGACGTATTCTCACAGATGCTGGCTTTCACGTTTTAGACAGCATGGAAGAGGCTGCTGAAAAAGCGATGGCAATTGTAAAAAGTGGAGGGTAACTATTGGGCATTTTCGTTGATAAGGACACCAAAACTATCGTTCAAGGCATCACCGGAACTCAGGGCAGTTTTCACACTAGACTTATGCTAGATTATGGGACCCAAATCGTTGCAGGCGTAACTCCTGGAAAGGGAGGAACGCAAGTTCACGGAGTTTCGGTTTATGACACCGTAGATGAAGCGGTGAAGAAGCAAGAGGCGAATGCTTCCATAATTTTTGTTCCTGCTCCCTTTGCCGCTGACGCTGCCTTTGAAGCTTTAGACGCTGGATTAAAAACTATCGTCATAATTACTGAGCACATTGCCGTGAAAGATGTTATACAGGTTATGGCTTGTGCCAAAAAACAGGGCGCAACTGTTATTGGTCCTAACACGCCAGGCATCATCACCCCTAGTGAATGCAAGCTTGGGATTATGCCGGGGCATATTTTTAGGCGAGGGATTGTCGGAGTAGCCTCAAGAAGTGGGACGTTAACCTATGAGATTGCTTCGGGGCTTTCTGCAGTGGGGTTGGGGCAGTCTACTTGTTTAGGTTTGGGAGGTGACCCTGTTGTCGGTCTTAGCTTTGTTGACGTTCTCAGAGAGTTCAAGGAGAACGAGCAGACCAAGGCGGTTGTGTTGATCGGCGAGATTGGTGGTAACTTGGAAGAGCTTGCAGCTGAGTTTATCTCCGCTGAGGGTTATAGTAAGCCTGTGGCGGCTTTTGTTGCCGGTAGGACGGCGCCTCAAGGTAAGAGGATGGGACATGCTGGCGCGATTGTTATGGGTAAGGCTGGGACCGCTCAGAGCAAAATTGACGCGTTTATGAGGGCTGGTGTTATGGTGGCTGAGAAGCCTAGTGATGTGGCTAGGTTGTTAGCTGAGAGGTTGAAGAAGAAAGGTATATTTACTGGTGACATGTCTGGAACGTAGTTGATAAGTTGAGGGTATGGTTATGCCTATTACTGATCCGATTAAGAAAGCCATTGCTCAGAAGCATAGGCTTTACATGAAGATTTGTCGGTATTGTGGAGTACGGAACG
>Ga0209986_10003274_pt1 | contig 14289 bp, 17 predicted proteins | sample BlataG_FD_183168 | JGI IMG/M metagenome (GOLD analysis project Ga0209986, IMG submission 183168) | Deep subsurface microbial communities from Black Sea to uncover new lineages of life (NeLLi) - Black_00105 metaG (SPAdes) (version 2) | ecosystem: Environmental > Aquatic > Marine > Oceanic >...
TTATCTCCTTCTTCAATTCAAAAGGCCTCGGCTCCGCATAAGGCACAAAAAGAAAAAGCATGACAAAAATAACTAAACTGGAGAACATTCCAACCCTAAGATATACCCCGTACATAAGCTTATGGTCACGCATCACAATCTCCCAAATTCAGTTGCAAAGGTTATCTTAAATGCCTTTGCCTCTTTTAACTGATCGAGAACCAAATCGACTGTCCCATAATTAACCGTTTCATCAACATTAAGAATGGTAATAAGTTCTGGATTATCCCAAATCTTTGGCGCCATCTTTGCTGCAATCAACTCTCCGGAAATAACATTATCGTCCATGTAGATTTTTCTCTCATGATCCACAAATACATAACTGACATTACGTCGTATTAATATACGCTCAGTAGATTCGGCTTCAGGAAGTTTAAGTGTAAGACGTAAGGTTGTTGCCCGAAATACCGTCGTAACCATAAAAAAGAGTATCAGGAGAAAAGCAATATCTGCAGTTGATGCCGTGGGTATATCTGTGCTTTTTGTGGCTCTTCGTATAATACTTTTCCTCATCACTCCTCACTTGTTGGTATGAGACTAATCTTATTTGCTCTCAATTCCCGACCATCAGGCGCTGTCACCCTGCATAGTTTTATCTGATCAAGCACGTTAACCATATTTTTATATGGCGCTTCCTTGCTCGCACGTAATGAAACAACAAGCAGTGTGTCACGCTCAAGCAATCTCTCTTCTACAATTCTTTTTATTTCACCGTATTCATGAGGTGACAGATCTTTTTCTTCACCTGCTGCCTTAATTCTAATCGCTCCAACCGGATTAATCATAATCATTACAATATTCTCAGGTTTCACCTGCACAATATCCTCTTTTTCTGCCTTCTCAGGTAAAAGCATTTTCAAACCCTTATCTTTTGTAAATACTGTGGCTGTAAGAAAGAAAATAAGAATCAAGAATGCTACATCACCCATTGCTGATGTCGGGATCGCATGTTTACTTTTCCGCTTTTCCCGCAGTTGCATTATTTTTTCCTCTTGGGATACTGTTCGATCAAATAATCAATAAGTCCGCTCGCTGCCTCTTCCATGTCCCGTGTATAACCATCAACCTTGCTGGAAAAGAGAATATGAATTATTGCAAGTGGTGTAGCAATTATCAATCCCCATTTTGTAGTAATTAAAGCTGTGGAAATTCCACTTGCCACGATTGTCGGTTCAACCTCACCGGCTATAGCAATTGCTGCAAACGCAGTAATCATCCCCATAACCGTACCCAAAAATCCAAGAAAGGGTGCGACTGTGGTAAGACCACCAAGCAGAGCCATTCCACGATCAAGAAATGCTAGTTCAATGGCGGCACTACGTGCAACCATTTCTTCCATTGCATCCTTACCCTTATCAGCCTTTTCTAAAACCGACCTCAAAATCTTCGCTACAGGTGCGGGTGTTTGATCAGATAAAGCAATCCCCGCATTCACATCCTGAGAATCAATAGTTGAAGTCAGTTTTTCAAGATAGGTCCTTGGCTTGAGTCGGGCTTTAACAAAAAGGCTGACCAATCTTTCGATAATCAACCCGATACCGACGACTGCACAAACGAGCAAAAACCACATCACAAAACCACCACCGCCTTCGGCGCCTAATGAAAATTCCCTTATCATATGTTTCCTCCTTTCATTGTTTATTATATCTAATAATTAAAAAAAGTCAAGTTTATAAATTATAGAAAATCAGCAACATCAATAGTAAATCAATCCTGTCTACCCGCTGGAATGCCCCGCCATTTTTGCCGTTTGAAAACACGTATTCTACTTGGTTTACTTTGAACTTGCTGAGTAATAAAGAACCCCCCCGATTAAAGAGAAAATGCCCGAGCCCAATAAGAGAAAACTTTCAATACGCGACAAACTCAGAGAACCAATGATTAAATCAAACAGGTCAGAAGGTCCGGCAGTCCCGAGTAAGGGGAAGTAAAAAAGCATTCGGTATATATGGAAAATTGCAAGAGCAATAAGGAACATACTTCCGACTACAGGAAAAATCCAGATGCCTTTGCCTTTGATTAACACCAGTAATTTTTTGATTATTAATCCATATATAATTAAGGACAATACAGTTAACAGTATTGCCACAATAAATAAAAATTCCGCAGGGATATCAGCTCTCATATCATCCTCCTTTAGTTACCTTATAGAACCTGAAATTAGCCACCAGCACTAGTATCCCAGAAAGCAAAAATAAACCATACGCAAGGTAATTCATGCTGCCCTTAGGTAACATCATTTTACCACCAAGACCACAATAGTACAACTGGATAAGGGCAAAAAGAAGAATACCCGTGGGCGCAAAAACCATAAATTGCCAATCGGTTCGTTCGCCCAGGACAATTTCATAACGGCGGGCGATTATACCCAATACTATAAAAGCCAGCCACAGTAGAACTGCACCAAGAACGAGTAGATAATTAGGAATCACAGCAAGTGCCTGGTATTTTCCCGGGTCAATACCAAAAGGCACCATAACTAAAAAAAGATGGGTCATAAAACCTCCCTCAGAGAAAAGGCATAGTTAATGGTTGATCGGCTTCGAAACCCGTTACGTTAAACGGCATCGTCATTCGGTTTGTAAATAGCGAATGTAACCAAGCCATTAAACGAATAACGATACGGGCGGCGATGCCTTATAACGACTAACGTAATACTTTCGTTCATTTCAGTATCTCCAGCATTTTTTTCGTCATTACCTCACCTTTTGACGGGCCAATAATCATACCCGCAGCTTTACCTAATGTAAAGATTAATCTGCGCGCCTCTTCCTCGTGAAATTCATCAACTTTAATGCGCTGTGTTTTAAGTTGATTCTTATAGACACGCTCTGCAAAATCCCCTAAATAGTCTTTCAAAATCTTTTTTATTTCCTCCAGAACACCTGATTTCAGTTTAAGCTTTTCCTTCTTCTCTTGGGGCGCAGTTACTGCGGCTACGGGCGTAGGCTGTTCTCTAAGTTCTTCAAGAAGATTCCTTAAGTCATTTAAAACAAGACCTTCAGCGCGCCCGAACAGACTTCCCGCAAGTTGATCCTTATCCAATTTCATAATAAGACCTTTGGTATTGCCTAACATTTCCACGCTATCAATAGTTATATCGCCAACTGCGTTAATCGTCTCAAAAATGACTGTTGCCACCTGAGCGATTTCGTTCTTTATCGATTCACCATTCTTCGTGATTGCTATTTGTCCTGATCTTGAGACTATAAAAGGACACGTCAAACCTTTCTCTTCATAGCTGTTCAATAAATCCTGTTTCATTACTTCATCCGTTCAATGACCGATTGAACTCTTGCCCTTGCCTGGGATGAACCCATTTCCTCCACAGCTTTTTTAACCAAAAAATCTATTGTAGTACGTAAGCCTTGAACAAATTCGTCCTCTCTATCTTCCGGAGGATTATCTTTAAATATTAGTTCATTATTAATAAGGTCAACATAAGGAGTTATTTCACCACCAAGAATTCCTAAGCCTTGTTTCAGCAGTTCAAACCAGTGCGCCTTATTATCTGCACCGCCGAATTCATCAATGAGCAGATTAATCTGTTGGACCTTTGAGCTTATGCTACTGGGAAGTTCAATCTTTGGTTTTTCAGCCACTGCAATTAACGATTTGAACTTCTCGATAACCTCGATAGGTTCCTTATTTCTTTCTACCTCAACTCCGATATATTTTGATTTATATGGATATATCACAAGACGGTTGGCACCATAGCAAAGGGATAAATAGTCGATATCACCCATGTCTAGGCTGTTTTTTATAACCTCGCTTGCCGATGAAAAAAAAGCTGCCAGCTCACCAATTGGTGCAGTAGAAGATCCCTTTACCTCTTCTATCGAACCATCTTCAGCCTTTATTAAGGCATAACCAATTATGCCAGGAATTTTGTCTAATACTTCCATATTCCCTTATCTACAGCAAAGCAAATAGTTAAACATATTATTAACCAATAATTTTCTTTTTGAAATCTTCAAATTTCTTCTTGAAAAGAAGTTTGCCATAGGCTTTTGGCCCTTCAACCTTAATAAATTCTTCAAGATTCTTAAGTGCCTCTTCGATCTCATCAGCATGCAATCCAGCCATTATCTCAATCCCCAATGTCTCTTCATTTATTTTTAGTGCATCAAGTATCTTCTTATTATTGGAGTTGACCCCGGACCATTTCTTCAGCCAATTTAACCCATTCTTTGCAAAAATTTCAAAAAGAATCCTCAAGAATTTTGTGAGTGTTGACATAACTCTTTCAGCCCCTGTTGGATCATAAATCAGTCCCTGATCTTTCAACCAAATAACAGTCTTTGTTGCCTCATAACCACCAATTTTTGACCCATTAATAACATCGCCCAATTTCCTTTTACCATCAATCAACGCAAGAATTTGCCAGTCAGTTCTTCGCAGGGCAACGGCTGATTCCATATCCTTTGTTGATTTTGTGAGTATTGTTTCGAGTGAAGGCAGTTTCTTCTTGATCTCCTCAAATTCAATACGTCTCTTTTCAATATCTTCGGTCAGTTTCCCGAGTTCCTTAGAAATTGTCTGCTCTGGAGGGCTAACGCCAAGCTCAAAGCTTGCCTTAGCCAGCTCTACAAAAGAAAGATTAAATAACGCCTCCATACCCTTTTCAGTACCGTCTGTTGCATGGACAACCAAACCACCCTGCAGATATATCTCTCCGGAGACTCCGCCGAAAACTTTTAAAACACCTGTTTTCTTGACCCGCGCCAGGAATTGCAGAACATCACCAAGTACAAATTCTTTAAGATTTATTTCAAATCCCGCCATTAAATCAAATGCAACCAATTATGTAGCAAAAAATACATTCTTCCAATTAAAAGAGAAATACGTGCCATAACTGTATACCCGAATGATGCACCAAATGCAATCATCAAAAACCACACACCTATTTTCGCTAACCCGCCAAACACACCTTTATGTTCTTTAGAAAAGAAAAAGTAAATGACGCCTGTAATGACTCCTACAATTACTACAGGAATTGCAATCGCATTGAGAAAGGTCATCACTCCGGGATTGGTAAATAGATTCTTCCAACTTTCTATTTGTATAAAAGGAACAAGCGTAGCCCTTACCTGTTCCACTGCATTACTCTGAAGATAGGTAATCAGGTGATAACCAGAATAAGAACCTACGATAAAGGCGAGGGGCCAGCGTGACATCCAACCCACTTTTGGAAACAGTTTCATTATCATCATAATTCCCAATATGAGAGGAATAATGAGAAGAAGTTGTCCTTGTCCAAAAAGAGGTTGTATAAGATTTGGCCATAAGATATTATAATAGGAATAAACTACCCAGTACGCTGCAGACAGGCCCACAAATAGATGCTCGGCAAATCTATAAAAGGGGTTGTCTTTATAGAGAAAACTGAGTATACATAAGGTGAGAAGCGCAGCTATCCAGATTCCGAGTGTCTCAATCATTTTTTTCTCCTTTTGCCTATTAGATAAAAGAAATTGGCAAACAGAATGAAAAATATTATCAACCCATGCGCTATTGATTGTGCATCCATACCCCGAGAAGCAGTGCCACTTGTTTGGAGTATGGTCTCGTACTCAGCTGCTCCTTTCATACCTCCTATTAATCCTTGAAGTTGCCCTGAATGCAGATATGGATAGAATGCAGGAGCACTCACCGCAGTAACACCGCCCGCCACTTTCTTTCCATATCTTCCTTGAGCAATCATTATCCACTCTCGCACACCTGGATCACCTGCTGAAAGGCTGATTATGAGATCAATATTATCAAAGTTCCTTACCCCGTCCATTATTTCGAATTCTTCTATTGGACGTCCTGCATAATCTAAGGGAAATGTGTTCGGTATGTTTTCAGCCGCAGAAGAGATAACAACAATACCGCCGGCTTTGTATCCAAGATTCACATAGTCGACACCATACTCTTTTTGGTATTCCTCAGCAGCCTGCTCCATTGATGCCTGATTAAGAGGAATCCCTTGTGGCCAGAGTCCCATTCCGATAATCTTTAGATCCTTTGCAAAACAATGCCGAGCCAAGGATTGATTCATGGGATAGACTTCGGGCATTGTAGACGGATCATATTCGCACGATACAAGCACCATAGAACCAGGAATGAGCGCTTCGATAGCATCATAGAATTTTTGAACCGGTTCACTAGCCTTGATTTCAAAACCTATGGGGAAAAGCAGTGGTATAATCACTGCAAGCAGGACGAGCAAGAATATTATTCTTCGGTCTACTTTTTCAAAACGTTCTATAATATTCATTTCCCTGAGAGATAGGTTCTTTCAATGCCTAATATGATTCTCAGTGATGTAGAAACAATACCAAGAGCTATACCGATCATGATTGCCCGCTGACCCGCCATATTTGGGTATCCCATAATCCAATCACTTACTAAAGGTAATTTATCCCATATATAATTACCCAGTGGAACTCGACCAATCATTACCAAAATTGCGGAAATAAGCAATAAGGTTGCTTCAGGGGTGCGCGCCCTGAATGCTCGATAGGATGCAGATGCCACAAAAAAAGCGAGGAGTGCGAACATCATCGACGACATTGGTAAATGCACATTCCAAAAGAGAAAGTCAAAAAAAGTGCCACGCTCAATTCCCCATACCATTCCTGCGATAAACATAACAGTAAATCCTGCAAGCAAAACAATACTATACCACCATCCTTTCGGTTTACGCTGCAAGCGTTTGGTATGAACCTTAAGCAGATTCCCAAGACCCAATATCATTGCAAAAACAGTAATGATTAAAAACCATGAATTAAAAAGCTGCTGCAGGTCTGAAAATGGTCTATGAGGAATAAAAAACTGCAATACCATTACCATACCTGCAATAAATGTTATAATTAAAGGAATCTGTTTCTTCATTTAATTATCCAGTCGTCAACCAGGCGATTATTTTCGTGAATCCGAAACTCACCAGAATTACTCCGCCTACAAGAATAGCAATTAAAATCGCCTTTCCCATATCCTGTCCTTTGAGACTTCCAAGGAGCAGAGGTTCTCTTGAAAGATAAGCACTTGCCGCAAAAAGCTCTTCTCCAATAAGCGTGTAATCACATGCCGTAACAAAGAAAGGTAATTGAGACGGCATAGCAGTTCCGGCAATCTGAATGGCTCCGGTAGAATGTCCGGTTTCTGCCAAGATCAAAGATTCTGCATAGAATGCACCCATGTAGAATATTGCACCTGGTTTTTCCCTGAGCATCATGCCATCGACACCAGCAGCATAACCAAATTGGTCGTCGGTCAAATAGCTGATTTTGTCCGCATTATATGCATCCGGTCTTCCTGCATCAAGATAGGCTTCCTTGACAGTTTCCTGGGCAGCACTCATGACAATTGACCTCGAGCAAGGGACTAACAGTGGGGTCTCATATTGGGCTGCTTTACGTGCTACTCTACCAAGGATAATTACACTGGCAATTGTCTGCATGTTATCCATGTCCATAATACCGGGAATGTACATAATCGGTTTGCCCATTTCTGTTGCCCTTCCTACGGCATCATCCACCGCTTCTAATCCGGCAATTGAACGGATGTAAATCTCCTTACCGCTCTTCGCCTGCCCTATAAACCATAATATAAGGAAAGAAATTATTAATGTAGCCACGAGCATGTTTATCCTGCCAGTATGAAACCACTGAGCACTCGAGCTGACTGCTTCACTTATTTCTGGTTGTGAGTGTAATACGCCATCCGAGGCTTTCACCATGTAATAATATCGAGTGCCGTCAATTGTCGTACCGTCAACAAATTTCTCAAAACCCTTACTCGCGGTTCCGATCAATTCAAATTTCCCATCCCGAGTACCCGAGCGAAATATCAGATACTCCTTTACTAATTCATCTTCTTCTACATCATCAGCAGATTTTATCCAGGTAACAATAATACTACCACCTGCGTCATTGGGCTTATCCTCGGGCAAAACCTTTGTCGAAGGAGCAGGAGGCTTCGAACTTTTCAAGCGTTCTAATGAATCTACAACTGTATTGCTTGCTAAAGCAACGGTAATACTTGAATCATCATTATTTGACGTATCAAAGACGTTACCATTAATCCCCCATACTAACAAAAGTATTATCAAGGACATCAAATAATAATATTCAAATTTGCAGAAATGTCAAGACAAATATTGGAGAGCTTTGAAAAAATATTCATCGCTCTCAAGATTACGGTGATAACAGAAAGATTGCAGTGATTTCTGGTTTTTTTCAGAAATCTCTATTGAATATGAAAAATTCCATTTTTGACAGCCTTGACATTATGACAAAATTTTGTAGACTATAAAAAATCGTTTAACGTTATAATCGCGACTTAGAAGTCACTCCCACGTTTAAGGAGCTAAAATATTTGTGGGAGAGGTTTCCAAACCTCGATTGAAGTTTAGGCATTTTAGGAATTTTGGATTTTAGGTATTTATCCGCCTAAGGCGGATAAGGAGGTTTGATGGAATATTTTTTCAGTGATAATGAAAAAAGATTGAAACAAAAAGCCCGTGCGATTGCAGAAAAACTGATCCTGCCTATTCGCGATGAACTCGATGAAAAAGCTAGGTTCCCTCTTGAATTAGTAAAAGAAATGGGAAGACAGGGTTTGTTAAAAATTTTTATCCCCGAGGAATATGGTGGAAGCGGCGCAAAGATCATGGATATGTGTATTGCGTGCGAAGAGATTGCCCGAATCTGCGCTGGTGCCGCAACTGCCTATGCGGTTGGTGCATTGGGTAGTGGACCTATCGTCCATTATGCAAACGAGGAGCAGAGGAAAAAATATCTGCCGAAAATTGCTACCGGTGAACTACTCTGTGCCTTTGCATTAACCGAAGCCAGTGCTGGCAGTGATGCGGCAAACATACAAACAACCGCAAGAAAGGAAGGAAATTATTATATTTTGAATGGAGTTAAACAATTTATTTCAAATGCCAGTGTCTCTGATGTCTACACTATACTCGCATCTACTGATAAATCCAGAGGCGCACGTGGCATCTCGGCATTCATCATAGAAAAAGATATGACCGGACTATCCTATGGTAAGGAAGAAAATAAACTGGGTATCAGAACATCAGTCACAACAGAACTCGTGTTTGAAGATTGTAAAATTCCTAAAGAAAACCTAATGGGTAGAGAAGGAATGGGTTTTATTTATACAATGCGTAATTTTGATCGCGCAAGACCGGGTGTTGGTGCTATGGCGCTCGGCATTACCCAGGGTACTTTTGAATCCGTATTGGATTTTACCTTTAAAAATGATCTTCTAAATAATCAGTATATCCAAAGAAGTATCGCTGACATGGCAACTGAGATTGAAGCAGCGCGCGCATTGCTTTACGCAACAGCACGTATGATCGATTCCGGAGCAAAAGCTTTTTCAAAAGAGTCGTCATTTGCCAAACTCTATCCTTCTGATGTAGCAATGAAGACTACAACTGCGGCGATTGAAATAATGGGACCGTATGGGGTGTTAAAGGAATATAATATAGAAAAGAGACTACGCGATGCCAAAATCACCCAGATATACGAAGGAACAAATCAAATTCAACGGGCAATCATTGCCCTTGAGCTCACAAGAAAAATCAGAAAAAGAGGGAAGGGATAAGAATGGAACTAAATCAAGAATGTGTATTACTACAAAATGAATTAAGAAAATTTACCCAGCAGGTCATTTTGGAAAAAGTTGACGAATTGGATAAAACGTGCAGTTTTCCATCCGACAACATAAAACAACTTGCTGAGATGGGTATCCTTGGTGCCATGGTTCCTGAAGACATGGGTGGTGCAGCATTGGATCTCATGGGACTCGTCGTTTCACTGGAAGAGATCGGTAAAGTCTGTACATCAACAGCAATAATCATTGCGACACATAATGTTTTATTTATCAATCCAATTTTGAAATTCGGTAGCGATGAGATGAAGAAAAAATATCTGCCTCCCGCTGCTACCGGCGAAATTATTGGTGGCTCTGCCAATTTTACTACAAACGAAATAACAACAGAGCAACAAGATGAAAATGTACTCTTAAATGGTAAAAATCCATTTGTCCTGAATGCCGAGGCAAACGGTCCATTTACCATGTTTTTGCCAACCTCTGAGCACAAAAAAGAAGTATCTGTTTTCATAGTTGAGAATCCATCACCGGGTGTCAAAATATCCAAAAACCAAAATATCATCGGGTTGAAGGCAGCAGGTATCAGCGAGGTTATATTTAAAAACTATTCAGTGTTGTCCAACACAGTAATCAGAAAGGGACATGAGGGCAGTGCGGTTTTACGCGAGACACAGGATATGGCAAGGATCTGTTTTGCTGCGATCGCTCTCGGTATTGCCCAGGGTGCTACAGAAACTGCAATAAAATATGCGAAAGAAAGGATTCAGTTTAATGAAACAATCATAACGTTCGGTATGATCAGAGAGATGATTGCTGATATGACAACAAAGATCGAAGCGGCGCGCCTGTTAACATATAATGCAGCGATGAAATACGATACTGATAAAAATTATTGCAGAGCTGCCGCAATAGCCAAATACTTCACAGGACAAGCAGCAGTTGAGATTACAACATCAGCAATTCAGATTCTTGGCGGCTATGGCTATATGAAAGATTACCCTGTTGAGCGTTATTTCCGTGATGCCCAGGTAATTAATGTACTCGGTGATCTACCAATAGAGGAAAAGGAGAATATTGTTAGAGAAACAATTGGGTAGCTACAACTTAGGTTATCAGAAAATCAGGATGCCAGAGTACCAGGTAAAATATTTCCTGATATCCTGATACTCTGATCCTCTGATACCCTTATAGTATGTATATTGACAGACCTCCTTAATTTTCTATAATGTCCTATGAATGAAGTATTAGCCCTTGTCCTCGCCGGCGGTAGGGTCGACGAATTACTCTGCCTGACTGAAAAACGGGCAAAGTCAGCATTACCTGTCTTTGGCATATATCGTATTATTGATTTTGTACTCAGTAATCTTATGCATGCAGGAATAAATAATGTTGGTGTTCTGTCGCAATATCGGCCTCACAGTTTAGTGCGCCATATTGGAACAGGTGAACACTGGGATTTTATCGGAAGGAAAAGGGGAATTCGTATACTACCGCCCTATCGTGGTCTAAAAGGATCAGATTGGTACAAAGGAACTGCTGACGCAGTCTATCAAAATATTTCTTATATCGAAGAATTTAACACAGACCACATTTTAATTGCCTCGGGAGATCATATTTATCGAATGGACTACAAGCCATTCATCAAATACCATATCGAAAAACGGGCTGATGCTACAATCTGCTTTACAAAATTAAAAACTAAAAGTACAAGATTCGGATACGGTATTATTGACAAAATTGGACGATTAACCGGGTATCTGGAGAAACCAACATCCCCCCTGTCAGATTGGGTGTCTATGACATTATATATTTTTAAAAAAAAATTCTTAATTGATATTCTGAAAAAAAACGCCGGCGCGTCATCGCGTGAATTCGGTAGAGATATTATCCCAAACATTATTTCTGACCGGAAAACTTTCGCATTTAAATTTAAGAAATACTGGGCATATGCTCGTACTATAGATTCGTATTATAATACGAATATGGATTTTTTAACGAGGAAAATAAACTTAAGTGCATGGCAAATAAGAACAAATCTGTTTGAAAGATGTGTTCATGGTGACCGTATGTCAGCATCTATCAATGGCGCGGTTTCAAATTCAGTAATCAGTAAGGGATGCATTATTGAAGGGAAAGTTAAAAACTCTATATTATCACCTGGAGTTAAAGTCGGATGTGGTGCAGAGGTAGTTGATTCAATAATATTCCATGATACAAAAATAGAACTCAATGCAAAACTAAACAAGGTTATCTGTGACAAAGATTCACGGATAGGTAAAAACGTTGTTATCGGTAATCCCGGTGAAAAAAACCCCTCGGCAGAATTTAGTAATCTATTAAGTTCCGGTATTACAGTTTTAGGAAGAAAAACAACTGTCCCCAATAATACTGTAATCGGAGCCAATACAGTCATCTACCCCTCTGCGCGCATCACGAATCAAGAAATCAAACCAGGAAGCACAATACGATGAATAAGAATATTATTGCGCTGCTTCTCGCTGGTGGTGCGGGATCAAGACTTAACATCCTTGCTCGTCAACGCGCAAAACCAGCAATTCCATTTGGCGCGATCTACCGTATTATTGATTTTACAATGAGTAACATTGCCAACTCCAACATTGATGTTGTAGGTGTTCTTACACAATACAAACCGCTTTCATTAATGGGACATATTGATAGTGGTAGACCGTGGGATTTATGCGGTCGAACAAGACTCGTCGAAATACTGCCACCGAAAACAGGAGAGGAAATTTCTGATTGGTACAAAGGAACTTCAGACGCAGTCTATCAAAACCTCGAATTCATTGAAGACTTTTGTCCTGAATTGGTTTTGGTTGTTTCAGGTGACCATATCTATAATATGAATTATAATAAACTGATTGCATATCATATCAAGAAAAAGGCTGATGCAACTTTATGCCTGATACAAGTACCAATAAAAGATGCGCATCATTTTGGAATTGCTGAAATTAGTGAAGAGGGTGAGATTCAAAAATGGACAGAAAAACCAAAAAAGCCAAAATCTAATCTGGCTTCAATGGGAATATATATTTTTAGTAAAGAGAGCCTTATCCATGTATTAAATCAGGTTGCCAAAAAAGGTGGAGTAGACTTTGCAAAAGATGTTATTCCTGTAATGCTTAATAAAAATCGGGTATTTGGATTCAATTTTAGCGGCTACTGGCGAGATGTTGGCACTATTGATGCCTACTGGAATACAAATATGGATATCTTGAAAAAGGAATCCGGTCTCAGAATTAAAGACTGGCAAATAAAAACAAATCACTTTGTTAAAGGCAAAATTGGCGATGACCCATCCGCATATTTTAGTCGAAGTTCCAAGGTCTCCAATTCAATTATTGCACGTGGCTGTATTATTGAAGGACACGTACAGAATTCTATTCTGTCGCCGGGCGTAAAAGTTCATAGAAATACAGCAGTCTCAGACTCCGTAGTCTTTCACGATACAATCATTGGTTCCAATGTAGTCATCAACAAATGCATAATTGATAAATCTGTTGATATTGGTAATTCAGTTGTTATTGGTGTAGGAAAATCTATCCCAAATAAAATTTTTCCCAATCATTTATCTACTGGCATAACCCTGATCGGGAAAAAAGTCAGCATAGCTTCTAATATAAATATTGGAAGGAACTGTATTATAAATCCGGGAGTTCATCTGAACAAATCAAAGTATGAATCCGGAACGACATATTAATAAAAAGGCTCAAAGAAGATATCGTTGTTCGTTGTATGACATTGCTACCCGTTTGGTTTTACGGCATCGTCTTAAGGCTAAAAATATAAAAACCATAAACGTAAAACGACCAACGATACGGGCGGCGACGCCGTATAACGATAAACGTGGATTTTATCATTCGGTCTTTGATATTGATCCACGCCCATCCCAGATGAGCGGGATTAATTTGGCATTATAATCAAGGTATTTACCCCGTTTAGATAGTAAACATCTAACGGGGTTTAGGTGTTTAGGCATTTATTTATCTTTAGGTATTTAGGTATTTTGGACTTTTAGGCATTTGTTTGTCTTTAGGTATTTAGGTGTTTTATGTATTTAGGTATTTAATTTATTCACATTACCCCTTGACAAGTTTCAAATTTTCATTATAATATAGATGCTTGAAAAGAAAGTATGATCTTTAACAATTTATTCTCTAACCATTTGTCCAGGGTATTAGGTCCAAAAAATCTCCAAATTTTTTTTGGAGGGTTTGATCCTGGCTCAGGACTAACGCTGGCGGCGTGTCTTAGACATGCAAGTCGAACGGGTTGCTATTTTGTAGCAATACAGAATAGCGCTAGTGGCGAACGGGTGAGTAATACAAAAGTAATTTCCCTTAGAGTGAAGCATAACCCCGAGAAATCGTGATTAATTCTTCATATTCTCAATAGACATTAGTCTATTGAGGAAAGGCTTCGGCCGCTCTGAGATAAGCTTTTGACCTATCAGTTTGTTGGTGAGTTAACAGCCCACCAAGACTACGACGGGTAGGGGGTGTGAGAGCATGACCCCCCACATGGGAACTGCGACACGGTCCCAACTCCTACGGGAGGCAGCAGTCTAGAAATTTGGGCAATGGGCGAAAGCCTGACCCAGCGACGCCGCGTGAG
>Ga0209986_10003275_pt1 | contig 14282 bp, 12 predicted proteins | sample BlataG_FD_183168 | JGI IMG/M metagenome (GOLD analysis project Ga0209986, IMG submission 183168) | Deep subsurface microbial communities from Black Sea to uncover new lineages of life (NeLLi) - Black_00105 metaG (SPAdes) (version 2) | ecosystem: Environmental > Aquatic > Marine > Oceanic >...
ATCTTGCCTGCCTGGAGCCGGTAGTAGCCGCAGGCAGCGATCATGGCTGCGTTATCAGTGCACAATATAGGCTCGGGAACCAAGACGGGGAGGGGTGAATTTTTCACCAGCCAGTTCCGAAGCAACTCATTTGATGCCACCCCACCAGCCAGTAAAATCTGCTTCACCCGGCGCTCCTTGGCCACTGCCACCGTTTTGGCCACCAGGACATCAATCACTGCCTGCTGAAAACTGGCAGCGGCATCAGCCACGGATGAAACCTTCCCTGCTTCGGCCAGGCGCAGCAGTGCTGTCTTAACCCCGCTAAAGCTGAAGTCGCTGCTCCCCTTTAGCCAGGCACGAGGTAACTGAATAGAAGCGGTGCCCGCCCTTGCTGCCTGCTCAATAGCTGGACCGCCGGGATAGCCCAAGCCCAATATTCTGGCTGCTTTATCCAAGGCTTCGCCGGCAGCATCGTCTCGGGTTCGCCCCAATACCATGTAATCACCATGCCCTCTCATCAACACCAAATCACTATGTCCCCCAGAAACAATAAGGCACACCACGGGAAAATCAATGCCGTGGTCCACCAGCCAGTTGGCGTAGATGTGACCCTCCAGATGGTTAACCCCGGTAATAGGCAAGCCATGAGCCAAAGCGATAGCCTTAGCCGTATTTACCCCCACCAGCAGTGAGCCAGCCAGACCTGGTCCAATAGTGACGGAAATGCCAGCCAAATCGCTCCAGGTAGCCTCAGCCTCAGCCATTGCCTGCTTTAGTATGGGGATAATGGACAGAATGTGCTGACGGGAGGCTACCTCGGGGACAATCCCCCCATAGCGAGCATGGATTTCCACCTGAGAGGCAATCTGATTGGACAGGATTCTTGTCCCATCCTCCACCACTGCCGCCGCCGTTTCATCGCAAGAGGTCTCAATACCCAGGATTTTCATACATCTGGATTATAACATAGACACCACTAGTAGAATAATGTATTCCTTTGAGATTATTTATCACCCTCACCCCCTTTGTCCCCCTCTCCCTCAAGGGAGAGGGGGAGGGTTTTTTAAGAAGAGAGGCTTACGCCCCTCTTAGACACCCCAGTTAAAGAGAGGGAGCAGGGATACAACCCCTCTCCAATAAAGCAGGGGATTGGGGGCAAAGCCCCCGAGGGCGGGTGGGTAGGAAGAACGAGCCTGTTAAACAATCTCAAATAGCTGGTTGCTCTCGTTCAGATAGATAGGTGATACTTCAAAGTATGAGAGTATCTTCCACCTTAAGTTGAGAACAAGCCCTTGTAGTTCCTTGTGTCATTGCGAGGCACAAAGTGCCGAAGCAATCTCCAGAAACACCCCACCACCGAGGTTGCCACGCCTTCGGCTCACAATGACAAACAAAGGGGACAATGGCAAGGAAGGAAGCTATGTGTCACTAATGTACTGGACGAGTACAGTGTTTTGACACACCTACTAGCCAATGCTATGATGGCGGAAAGGAATCGGTTAGGGGGTTTATTGGAACCAAGAGTGGGGTGATGCTATATGTCAGGTATTGAAACACTGTACCTAGTGTTTCTTGTCCTCTGCCTTCTGCTATCAGCCTTCTTCTCCAGCTCAGAAACAGCCTTTATTGCCTTACAGCGGATAAGGGTACAGCATCTGGTTGATACCAAGGTAAGAGGAGCAAAACGAGTAGCCAAGATGGTGGAGCGACCGGAGAAGCTTCTGTCCACCATTCTGCTGGGCAACAACTTCGTCAACATTGCGGCTACTGCCTTAGCTACCTTCCTAGCCATCAACATCTGGGGGGAGCAGTGGGGTATCCTCATTGCCACTATAGGTTTAACCATCATTCTCCTTGTGTTTTGTGAGACTACCCCCAAAACCATAGCCACCCAGCATGCTGAAAGGCTATCTCTAGCCTTTGCTCGACCGATAGCGGCGCTCTCCTGGCTGCTTACCCCCTTTGTGGTGGCGCTGAGCTGGATTGCCTCAGGATTTAGTAAACTGTTGGGCGGGACGCCTGTGCCCAGGTCTCTGGCTAGCGAGGAGGAAATCCGAACCATGATATCAGTGGGACATAGAGAGGGGACGGTGGAGGAGGAAGAGGCTGAGATGCTACACAAGGTATTTGAGTTTGGCAATCGCCCAGTCAGGGAGGTTATAGTACCACGCACCGAGGTGGTATGGGTAGAGAAGGGCACCAAGCTAGTCGATTTCCTCACTCTCTACGCCAAATTCCCGCTATCTCGGTTTCCGGTATATGAGGATAACATGGATAATGTAGTCGGCATCCTTTCGGTAAAGGATATACTTATGGCTAAGGCTAAGGGGACTGTCAGTGATGAGGGTGTCATTGATGACCTGATTCGCCCGGCTTACTTTGCCCCTGAGACCAAACGAATCAACGAGCTCTTTGCCGAGATGAGGGATAAAAATTACCGGATGACGGTGGTTGTTGATGAGTTCGGCGGCACCGCAGGTATAGTCAGCCTCAGTCGGCTAGTGGAGGAAATCGTCGGTCCGGTAGGCGATGAGCTGGCGGCGATAGAAAAGGAGTATGAAACAATCAACGAGAATACCTTCCAAATCGATGGCGGGATGCGGGTTGAGGAAGCAAACGAAGAGATGGGTTTAGACATACCCACGGGTGACTATGAGACAGTAGCCGGCTTTGTCCTCGACCTTTTGGGGCACATACCCAAACAAGGTGAGCAGCTAAGGTATAAGGGGCTGAAGATAGTTACCACCGAGATGCGGGGGATGAAAATCGAGAAGATTTTACTGACCAAGGAAAGGCATGCAGCGACTGCGGATTAGGTTCTGCCGAGGAGAAGAGATAAAGTTCATTTCCCACCTGGATATGATGCGTCTGTGGCAAAGAGCCCTGCATCGAGCTGGGATACCACTAGCCTACACCGAGGGATTTAGCCCCCACCCCCGGATATCACTAGCCGCCCCACTGCCGGTGGGGGTAACCAGTCAGGGCGAGCTAATGGATATCTTTTGCACCAAATGGGTCTCCCCACACTTCTTCACCAATGCGGTAAGTCAGCAATTGCCGCCTGGCATGGAAATACTACAGGTGTATCCGGTAGCCCCGACCATGCCATCTCTACAATCGCAGGTTGGCTACGCCGAATATAAGGTTGAAATAGAAACTAAAAAGGACCAAAAGGCTATAGAGTCAGCACTTGCCTCTCTGCTGTCAGTAAAGCACTTGCCCTGGCACCATCAAAGGGATACCGGCACCCGCAATTACGACCTGAGGGCTTTAATTGATGACCTGTGGCTTATTGATTGGCATAGTGGCTATTGCACCATAGGCATGAGGTTGCGCTGTGATAGCGGTGGTTCGGGAAGACCGGAGCAGGTGGCCGCAGCCCTGGGCTTCGCCCAACATCCCCATTCTATACACCGCGCCAAACTGGTGCTAAAAACAAGCTAACGATATCGCACATGTCTCATCCAAACCAAATAGAAGAGCCAACCCTGAACCAGGAAAGGCAGGAGCAGGCGAGAAAGTACGCCGAAGCCAGGAGGCGGCTGGTCTTGGGCGACCTGGCGCTAGCTGGCATTTTGTTGCTAATGCTGGTATTCAGTGGTCTCTCTATAAAGCTAGCCGGGCTGCTCGCTTTACCTATAGTTCCAGCAGCCAGTATTTACTTTGTCATCTTAATGCTGAGCTACGGAGTACTATCAGTGCCGCTAAGCTACTATCGTGGCTTTATCCTGCCCCACCGCTATGGGCTGTCACTTCAAACGCTCGGTGGCTGGTTAGGCGATGAAGCCAAGAGCGGGGGATTAAGTCTGCTCTTTGGTACTGGTATTGTAGCCGCCATCTACTGGTTTATCGCTAGTTTCCCTCAAACCTGGTGGCTACTCACCTGGGGGGTAGTGGTTCTGCTCAGTTTAATTCTGACCACTCTAGCCCCGATTTTCATCGTGCCCCTGTTCTTCAAGATGAAGCCGCTGGACGATGAGGAGCTTAAGCTCAGGCTGGAGAAACTGGCACAGCGAGCCGGGAGCAGGGCCGGAGGCGTCTATACCATGGAGATGAGCAGTAAAGGCACTACAGCTAATGCCGCCCTGATGGGATTGGGTAAGACCAAACGGATTGCCCTGAGCGATACCCTGCTCCAGCAATACTCACCGCCAGAGATTGAAATAATCACCGCTCACGAGCTAGGACACCACCGCCATGGTGATATTTTCAGGCTGTTTGTAATACAGTCAGCTATATGGTTGATTGGATTCTATGTGGCTGACCTTGCCCTGAAAGTCGGCGTGATGCCTTTGGGCTTCAGCGGTATATCAGATATAGCCGCTCTGCCCCTGCTGATGCTCATATTTGCCTCCTTCAGCCTGGTGCTAATGCCACTGACCAACAGCTACCATCGTCACCTGGAAACGGCTGCCGATGACTATGCCTTGAGGTTGACCAATAACCCCAAATCATTTATCGATGCTATGACCAAGCTTACTGACCAGAATCTAGCTGAGGCACAGCCCAGCCGCTGGGTAGAACTTCTCATCTATGACCATCCCAGTTACCACCGGCGAGTAGAGCGTGCCCGTCGTTATTCAATGTACCAGGGGGAGGGATGAAGAGAGAAAGGCAACAGCCGATACTGGAGCAGCGGGTGCTACGCTTCATTGAGCAGCATCACCTAGTATCAGGTGGCGAGAAGCTGCTGGTGGCAGTATCCGGTGGGCCAGATTCAGTGTGCCTGCTCCATATTCTGGTCAAGCTCCAGAGGGAGCTAAAGGTAAAGCTACAGGTAGCTCACCTTAACCACCAACTGCGGGGTGCTGAGTCTGAGGCTGACGCCAGCTATGTTTCCCATTTAGCCCGCCAACTCGGTATTCCAGCTATTATAGAGGGGCGGGATGTAACGGGCTATCAAGCCCAGCACCGCCTTTCATTGGAAGAAGCAGCGCGTGAGGTGCGATATAGCTTCCTGACTCAGGTGGCGAGGTCTATCGGAGCTGAGCGGGTGGCGGTAGGACACACTATGGACGACCATATTGAGACCATACTGCTGCACCTCATCAGAGGAACAGGAACTAGAGGGCTTAGGGGATTGCAAGCTGTTACTGTCTGGCAATCAGGGTCGAATAGCCTAACTATAGTAAGACCCCTGCTAGAGGTAAGTCATCAGGAGACAGAAGACTATTGCCACCTCCACCAGCTTGCCCCCCGGCTGGATGCCTCTAACCTTTCACTATCGCCGCTAAGAAACAGAATCCGCCAACAGCTCCTGCCCCTGCTCGAGAGCTATAACCCCCGTGTAGCTGAAGCCTTGCTCCGAACTGGGCGCATTGCCAGCGATGACATCGACTTTCTGGATGAAGAGATTGCCCGATTATGGGATGAGGTTGCTCAACAACAGGAGAAAACCGTTGTTTTAGATAAGGAAAGGTTTGACCAATTGCCCCCCACCCTGCAACGATACCTGCTCAGAGCATCGGCAGAAAAATTGCTGGGCAGTGCCAAGGACATTGAAATGCGCCACATTGAAGAAATGATATCGGCATTGACCAAGCCGGCAGGGAAGAGGCTCAGCCTGCCCGGAGGTCTAATCTTTTCCATAGAATATAACCGATATCTGTTAGCCTCGGACTTGGCCGCCTTATCCCCCTTCCCCGTTCTAAGAGAGGAGTTTCTACTAAACATTCCTGGGGAAACCTTGCTACCCGGCTGGCATATAGAGGCAACCATCATAGACCGAGAACGAGCAGCAGAGAAAATAATAAAAGGGAAGCTCGAAGGGGCGCTAGCCCCTTCGAAAATTATAACTCCCCTTCCCCTTATTAAGGGGATGGGGTTAATTAAAAACGATTTTACCGCCTACTTTGACCTGGGTAAAACTGGCGATAAGCTGCTAGTGCGACCTCGCCAGCGGGGGGACAGGTTTCAGCCACTGGGTATGAGCCAGCCCAAGAAGGTAAACGAGTTTATGATAGACGCCAAGATACCGCACGCCTGGCGGCAGCAAGTCCCCGTTGTCTGCTCACCCAATCAAATCCTATGGGTGGTTGGCTGGCGCATAGATGAGCGGGTAAAGGTTACCGATGCTACGAAACAGATTCTGTGCTTAAAGTTTGAGCGGGTTAATTTATGAACACATTTGTAATCCATGAGCACGAGGCACTGAAAGCTGGCTGGCATCATGATTTGAGGCTGGAAAGAAACAGTGTGCTGAAAAGCTGGGCAGTGCCAAAGGGTGTGCCAGAAGAACCAGGAGTTCGTAGATTAGCAAAGCCAGTTGAAGACCATAGCTTGGATTATGGGAAATTTGAAGGTGAGATATCAGATGGCTATGGTACTGGTAAAGTCAGGATTTGGGATAGTGGAACGTATGAGACGAAGTTTTGGAGCGATACGAAGATAGAGGTGACATTTCATGGTAAAAGGTTGCGTGGTGAGTATGTGCTGCGTTGGATGGAGAAGATGGAGGATTGGCTACTGTGGAAGCGCTGATGCTAGGCTTAACCGGGTGTCTAAGAGGGGCTTCGCCCCTCTTTTTAATATCCTTCCCCCTCTCCTTCAAAGGAGAGGGGGATAAAGGGGGTGAGGTAGAAACAATCTCATCACAATAGGCGCTTGAGCCTGGGGTTGGGGGTAATACCGGGGATTCTGCCTCTCTTGGCAATTGGCTTCCCCTCCACCTCATGCAGGTCGGCGGTAAAATCGATAGGCTTAGTCCCACTGATATAGCTACCGACACCAAAGCCATCGACTGGCACCCCCTCCTGAACAAACTGCCTAATACGCTCCACGTCAACGCCACCGCTGACGAAAATGCCGACATGCTTGAAGCCAGCTAAATCCAGTCTGGCTCTGACCTCCTTGACCAGGTCAGGGGTAACCCTGCCCCGCTCAGCGGGGGTATCAAGACGCACCTTATCGAGCTTGTCACCCAGCGCCTGAGCCACCAGCAGAGATTCCTCTGCCTCATCCTTAAAGGTATCAACCAGGGAAACGCGGCGAACCCCGGCCGGCATATACCTATCAAAGGCTAGGGTAGCCTTAACTGTATCCCCAATAATTATAATCAGGGCATGTGGTATAGTCCCCGATGGCTCAATACCAGCCAGCTTAGCCCCAGCTACACTGGAGCAGCCAGCGCAACCGCCAATAATAGCTGAGTAATCCATTATCCCAGCCACTGAAGGATAAACATGGCGAGCACCAAAACTGATGATGGGTATCCCCTGGGCTGCTTCTACACACTCCCTGGCAGCAGTTGCCCAACCACTACAGTGGGATAGAATACCATCTATAGCCGTTTCATACAGCCCATAGCTCTGATAGGGGGCAGTTATGCGCAATACCACTTCCTTCTCCTTCATGGTTTCACCCTCAGCCAGAGCCCATACCTGGCGATTAGCCTCAGGCAAGACCCGAGACAGCAAAGCCTTGACCTCCTCTATGCCACAGAACACCCCCGCCCGACCGGAGAATATCTCCATAGTAGCCACCGGGTTAAGTCCTTCTTGACGCAATATTTCCACAGTGCGAACAAAGTAAACATCAGCCGTCTCCCCAGACAAGACAGCCTCAGGGGGTTCAAACTTGGCTGGCTTAGCCTGGCTGACCCCCAAGCTGGTCAACTTAGCCCCCAATGTGTGTTCCATGTGCTCCAGGGCAAAGTGGTGTGCCTTTTCATCGAATGAGGCAACACAGTCAACAGGCACCTCCACCTCATAGCCACGAGCCCTGGCATCAGCCACTGTATGCAATACGCAAATATCGGTACAAACACCGCAAACAATCAACTTCTCTGGCTTAAGCTGGCTCAGCTTCGCCTCAAGTGGGGTGTCAAAAAATGAGCTAAAGGTCCTTTTGGGTATTATTTCACCCTCATACTGGGCTAATTCAGGGATGACCTCTGTCTCCGCTGTGCCCTCAATACAGTGTGGGGGAAACATGTTGAACTCTGGGTCATCGAGAGCATGATGGTCACAAAGGAAGAATACCGTGGAGCCTTGGGCAAGCTCCCGCTCCAGCAGACGCTGAACATTGGGGATTGTGCGGCGAGCCCTCTCCCCACAATAGAGAGGATAGCCCTCCTCCAGGAAACCCCTAACCATGTCTAAAACTAAAACTACATTGTCCATAGCTTCACCCCCTATCTGCTACAGAATCTACATCTACTAACAGTTCGCCTATTTAAACCCCTCGCATAGGTCATAGCATCGTTCTCAGTCGAGAATTGGCCGTGCCACGTTCCATTTCTATCTGAGGAATTTGGATGTATTCCCCGTCCATGATTGCAAAATGGGCAGTCCCCTCTGTGAATGATTGCTTTGCCACCAGCCTCTACAGTCCAATTCTCATAAACCCAAAACGACATGGGTAATTGCCTCCTCCTTGAGGTTGTTTACCAACCTCACCCCCTTTATCCCCCTCTCCTTCAAAGGAGAGGGGGAAGTACAGGTTTTGAAGGGGCTTCGCCCCTTCAACCTTTCCCATTCTTATTTAATGCCTGAAATGCCTTTCAGCGGTAAAAATCATAGCTATATTGTGCTCATCAGCCGCCTTAATTGAATCCTCGTCCCTTATTGAGCCGCCGGGTTGGATAATGGCTGTTACTTCAGCAGCAGCGGCCGCCTCGACCACATCAGGAAAGGGAAACATAGCATCAGAAGCCAGAACACTGCCCACAGCTTTCTCCCCGGCCTTTTCTATAGCTATCTGAGCACCGACAATGCGGCTGGGCTGTCCGGCACCCATTCCCAAGAGTGTCTTATCCTTAGCCAGCACAATGGCATTTGACTTTATATGCTTAACCGCCCTCCAAGCAAAAAGCAGGTCTTCAATTTCAGCCGGCGTTGGCTCACGTTTGGTCGCCGTACGCAGGCTAACATCGCCCTCGGGAAGAGAATCTGAACTCTGGACAAGGAATCCACCCTTTACCCTGCGGAAATCAAGATAGCCTGCCGGCGCCTTGCCATAGCCCGGTGGTAACGGGGCAACAAGAATGCGTAAATCCTTCTTGCCTTTTAATAACTTTAGCGCCTCTGCCTCATATTCCGGGGCGATGACTATCTCATAAAAGGTCTTACTGATTTCGCTGGCTGCAGCCAGGTCAATGGCTCTATTGGCAGCAACAATACCACCAAAGGCAGCCACTGGGTCACCAGTCAACGCCCGGCGATAAGCCTCAGCAACATCCTCATGACTAGCCAGACCACAGGGATTGGTATGCTTGATAATGGCTACCGTGGGCGCCGAGAAGTCAATTACCACACCCCAGGCAGCGTCGGCATCCAGGATATTGTTAAACGAAAGCTCCTTACCCCATAGCTGCCTTGCCCAGGTGATGCCAGTCTCAAGTTTTGTTCCCACCGCCTGCTCGGCATAGAAGGCAGCCTGCTGATGCGGATTCTCGCCATAACGAAGTCCATAGCGCTTCTTCAGGGCAATAGTCATCTCATCAGGAAAGCCTTCCATATCCCGTCTCAGATACTGCGAAATAGCGGTATCATAGACCGCCACATGCTGGAAAGCCTTCTGCGCCAGCCGTTTACGCTCAGCCAGGTCCACACCCCCCTGCCTCAATTTTCCCAGAACCGGCTGGTAATCTTGAGGGTCTACCAACACAACCACGCTGGGAAAATTCTTGGCTGCCGCCCGAATCATGGTTGGGCCGCCAATATCAATGTTCTCCAGCGCCTCATCAAGGGCGACATTTTCTTTGGATACCGTCTGGACAAAGGGGTAGAGATTAACCGCCACCAGGTCAATAGCCTGGATGTTACTCTCGGCTAGCTGCGCCATATGACCGGGCACATCGCGTCTAGCCAGAATGCCACCATGAACTGCTGGGTGCAGGGTCTTTACCCTGCCATCAAGAATCTCCGGAAACCCGGTAAGCTCGGAGACGCTTTTTACCGGCACCCCAGCTTCTGCCAGCGCCTTCTTGGTGCCACCGGTGGAGAAGACCTCAAACCCCAGCTGACTCAGGCTTTTGGCAAAATCGGTTACTCCTGTTTTATCCGATACGCTGATAATAGCTCGCATAAATACCTCCGTTAATTAATATTAAGCTATTTCTTGAGCTTCTACCTCACCCCCTGTATCCCCCTCTCTATAATATGGATATATATTCTTATCATGAGGGGGAGGTGGTTAGGTGAGAAGGGCTTCGCCTCTCTTAAACTCTCCCTTTATATTTACCACTGTAAAAAGATGGAGAAATATGGCTTATGAAGGGGCTCCGCCCCTTCATACTACCCCTAATAAATAACCCTTAATCTATAACCACCCTCTTCTTCTCCACCTGTTTCACCATCTCACCAATAACCTTAGCCTCAGGTAGCGCTTGGGTAAGCTGGTTAACATTCTCTGGTGAACAGATTATAACCATACCGATGCCCATATTAAACACATGATACATCTCGCTTCGAGCTACATTGCCCCGCTGCTGAATAAGATGGAAAATGGGGGGTACAGTCCACAACCGGCTATTAAATTTGGCTGCCATTCCCTGAGGCAAAACCCTGGGCACATTACCAATCAACCCCCCACCGGTAATATGTGCCATGCCTTTAATAATCGGCAGCAGCGGCTTCAACCGATGAAGGTAGCAGCGGTGAGGCTCCAGAAGCTCCTCACCCAGGGTTCGACCCAGCTCAGGGTAGTAGGTATTTAATACAGATTGGTCGACACCAAAAAGCTTGCGCACCAGTGAATAACCATTGGTATGAAGCCCGCTGGAGGGTAAGCCGATGATGGTGTCACCAATGCCGATGGTCTTCCCCAGGATGAGCTTTTCTTTCTCCACCACACCTATTATAAAGCCTACCAGGTCGTAATCCTCCCCGGCATATAGCCCGGGCATCTCCGCCGTCTCACCACCAATAAGAGCACAGCCGACCTCACGGCAAGCCTGAGCTAGCCCACGGGCGATAGCCTCCACCGGCTCTGGCATCAGCTTGCCCATAGCAATGTAGTCCAAAAAGAAGAGTGGCTCAGCGCCACAGGTAAGTATGTCATCGACGCAGTGATTGACGATGTCAATACCAACAGTATCATGCCTGGCCAGAGCGGAAGCAATCTTCAGTTTGGTGCCCACTCCATCAACGCTGGACACCAGAACCGGCTGATGATACCCCTTAAATTCAAAAAGTCCCCCAAAGAACCCCAAGCCAGTCAAGACTTCGGGGCGGAGGGTGGAGCGGGCATGCTTTGCAATCAGCTCTTTGGCTTTAGCCGCAAGAGTAATATCCACCCCAGCTTTTGCATAGGTTTCCTTAATTTGTTCCGCCTCCTAACTAAATTAACGATTGCTACAATGTATGAGACTATCTATCAACCTCACCCCCTTTAAGCACCCAGAAAAATCTTCGATTTTCCTGGGAACCCCCTTTGTCCCCCTCTCCATGATATGGATATATATTCCTATCATGAGGGGGAGGGATTAAGTTTGAAGGGGCTAATACGGGGCCCCCACAAAAAACAAAGTTTTTGTGGGGTAAAAATCCCCTTCAAACTTCACCTAATAACAAATCTCAATTATAACTAATGACTGAGAGTCTTATCTCACTACCACTTTATGCCAAAGGGGTTATATTCATCGGTGGGCATAGTCTCCAGTGCCAGCTTATCCATCTCAAGCTGCACTGGTATGGGGTAGTTGCCAGTGAAGCAAGCCATACAGAAAATGTCCTTGGGCAAAGCCACAGCTTTAACCAGTCCATCGATGCTCAGATAGCCCAGTGAGTCAGCCCCGATAAAATCCCTGACCTCAGGCACAGTCTTTTGAGCCGCGATTAGCTCCCAGCGGGTAGCCATATCTACACCGAAGAAGCAGGGATAGCGGAGGGGCGGGGCACAGATACGCATATGCACCTCCTTAGCCCCCGCCCTCCTCAGCAACTTCACTACTTGAGGGGTAGTAGTGCCACGAACAATGCTATCGTCAATCACCACCACTCGCTTGCCATCCAGCATCTGGGGCAGAGGGTTAAATTTCAGCTTAACACCAAGGTCCCTGATGCGCTGGTCAGGCTCAATAAAGGTGCGCCCAACATAGCGGTTCTTGAGCAACCCCTCGCATAGGGATATACCTGACCTTCGGGAATAACCAATGCCGGCGGCAGTAGCTGAATCAGGCACACCCATAACCAAATCGGCATCCACCTGGTGTTCCTGAGCTAGCCCCTCACCCATAGCCTGGCGTGCCGGGTAAAGCAGCCGACCATTAATCACCGAATCAGGGCGGGCGAAGTAGATATACTCAAAGATACATAGCGCCCTTCTACCTACCTCTTCCTGGTAACTATCAACGCCATTGCCAGTGATAGAAACTATCTCCCCAGGCTCAATCTCCCTGATAAAGCTGGCTCCAATATGGTCAAGGGCACAGCTCTCCGAGGCTATAACCCAGCCGCCATCAATAGCCCCCAGACATAGCGGGCGCACACCAAAGGGGTCACGAACTCCATACAAACTATGGTTGGTCATTAGGGTTAGAGAATACGCTCCCTGAAGCCGATGCATAGCATACCTTATCTTGTCTACCCAGCGTTTCTCAGGGGAGGAGAGAATAAGGTTAGCGATAACCTCAGTATCCGTGGAGGTTTGGAAGGCATAGCCCAGGTCGGAGAGTTCTTGATATAAGTGCTCAGCATTAACAATGTTCCCGTTATGGGCTATGGCAATAGTATTTGAACCCTTACCCACAACAATTGGCTGGGTGTTAATTACTCGGCTGGAACCTCTAGTGGAGTAGCGATTATGACCGATGGCAATATCACCGCCGAGCTGGCTTAGGGAATCCTCGGTAAACACCTGAGACACTAATCCCATCTTGGCATAAACCTGGAGCCTTTTGCCATCGGTGGTAGCAATACCGGCGCTCTCTTGACCGCGGTGCTGAAGAGCAAATAAAGCAAAAAAGGTAAGACGAGCTACATCCTCGCCGGGGGCATAAACTCCAAAAACACCACAACACTCGTGCAAGTCTGCTTGCCTCTTAATTTGATTATAAACCAATTTCTATCTGTAGGTCAATTTATAAACCTATCTTGGCATGAGATTTAAGCCAGTCCAAAACTATAGCCATTGCCTCACCACTCTGCCGCAGCCGGTGCTCTGCCCCATCCACTATGATGAGCTGCTTGGGCTCGCCTGCCCCAGCATATAGCTTATGGGCTTGGCTGACCTCGACGGTCTCATCCCTGCTGCCATGCACCAGCAACAAAGGTCTGGGGGAAATTCCAACTACATAATCAATAGGGCTAACCAGCTTAAAGCCATTAAGCCACTCCTCGGCAGAAGGGGGAAAATCATCATCCCTGATGGCACCAATACTGCGAAAATGGTCGATGACAGACTGTGGTTCGTCAACCTCGTTGAAGAAAGTAAACTCCGCCGGGCAGGCACAGGCTACAACGGACGATACCCTATCATCCTGCGCTGCCACATATATTGAAACAGCAGCCCCACCGCTAAAGCCAAGCAGCGATAGGCGAGACTTATCCACCTCAGGTAAAGCGCATAGATAATCAATCGCCGCCTTCAGGTCTCTGCTCCAGCCCAAGATATCCAGGTTCCCGCCGCTATCCCCAGTCCCCCTGAAGTTAAAAATCAATACGGCAAAGCCCTGGCGACAAATCTGCTCCGCCAGCAAGGCATAGCCTCTATCATTGGGGTCTGGAATACCAGCCGGGATACCATGACAAACACAAACAGTGGGGTATGGCATCCTGCCAGCGGGCAGGTAAAACTGACCAACGATATTCAAACCGTCTACTTCCAGAGTAACAACCTCGGTGTGCATCTATGTCAACCTCAATAGAACAAAAAACTCTTTATTTCCAGAAGCACCAAAGATAGGCGAAGCCACCAATCCCCCCAGCCTGAAGCCATGGTCTACCATCCAGACGATAAATCGTCCCAGAACCCTGGCATGCACCTGATGCTGCCTGACTATACCCCCTTTACCCACCTCACTCCGTCTTGCCTCAAACTGCGGTTTGATGAGCACCAGTAAATAACCGCTATCACTCAGCAACTGAACTACAGAAGGTATCACCTTCTCCACCGAGATAAAGGACAAGTCTATGGTAGCCAAATCCACCTTTTCTGGCAGAGGGACGGGGTAGCGGGCGTTCACCCGCTCCATAACCACCACCCGATTGTCCTGCCTCAGGCGGTAGTCTAGTTGACCATAGCCCACATCTATGGCATAAACCCGGCTTGCCCCCCGCTTGAGCAGGCAATCGGTAAAGCCACCGGTTGAGGCACCAATATCAGCCACCACCTTAGAGGAGACATCAAGCTGAAACTTG
>Ga0209986_10003277_pt1 | contig 14276 bp, 26 predicted proteins | sample BlataG_FD_183168 | JGI IMG/M metagenome (GOLD analysis project Ga0209986, IMG submission 183168) | Deep subsurface microbial communities from Black Sea to uncover new lineages of life (NeLLi) - Black_00105 metaG (SPAdes) (version 2) | ecosystem: Environmental > Aquatic > Marine > Oceanic >...
AAGGTTATATGCCCTGTAGGTTTACCATTAACAGTTGCATATAACCTTACATTAATTAGACCTGGATTTCCAACTCGTCTCACACGTAATATTATTGAAGTTAGGGTATGGGCTTCATTATTTGAAACCGCTCCAACCGTAAATGTTTGTCCTCTTGCAAGGGTAGAAGTTACATTCGTTTCATAATTGGCTGTTGGTGTATAATATTCATAAACTACCATTTCTTTCACCAAAAAACTAATCGGTTTACTTGTATTTTAATTTTTACTATATACTACCACTTAGACTCTTTAATAAGCTCTTCTCTCAATTCTTCCTCATTCCCACCCTGAGCTACTTTTTTAAGCATTGCCTCTACTTCATAAGCACCTACCTCATAATATTGATTTTCTTCGATAGTTGTTTTTCCTCCATTTGTTGTTTTTGTTTTGGCCTGTTTTATCTTTGTCATACTTTAGTCAGCACCCCCGACAACTGTAATGAAAACTCAGATGATATCACATCGTTGTTATAGATATAAGCAGTAATGGTCGTATTCTCAGGTACCTGCTGACCTGCTAATGCGGACATTGCCAGATCGCCTCGCATGTCGAACCTAAAATCGCCGATTAGCTCTTCTGTACCTGTAACAAGCCGCAATTTATTGATACATGAGTCTTTAACACTGATGTATCCTCCGCCAAGGGCTAGATTGTATCCATCTGGAACAGTGTAGAAGCTAACGATTGCAACTGCCCCAGTTGCAACCTCATATGACGCTTGAGTGAGCATCCTAGCCTGCGTGTTCTGCACTGTTGCTATTACAGGCCGAGATGAGATGACATCACTATAGAAATCTGGGCGTCCTTTTCCCCAACTTTTCACTGTCATCAATACTCCTCCTTCTTATCGATATGAACGATTGCTGAAATCGTGTGCGGGTTGTCTTCATCGTGATTTATGAGAACCATCTCTATAGGATCACCTCGTGGTATAGGCCATAATGGATTAAGAGTTTCTGTGAAGTTATCCAATGCAATTCCTCGGGTTGTCCCTGCTGTCGGGTAGGGAAGAAACTGGTTTCTTTTATGCTGAAAAAGAACTTCTACAAGAAAATTACAACCTCGCGGCCAGGAAATAGTCACTCTTCTGATGATGCCTCCTATCGGAGCGTATCTAATTTGAGAAGTAGATTGCAGACTAGGGCATTCTTTTAAGAAGGATAATTCAGTAGTTTCATCTTTTTTATCTATCATATATTCTCTATGCTATCATGAAAATCAGGTTTTCACTATGAACGCTAAGCTTGTTTATTCAACAAACTTGGGGTCTACTTGTACTAAGAGTGTTATCATCCCGCCAAATTCGGGGGATTCTACTGTAATTCCAGATGTTATTGGCCCACATGCTGTACAACACAGCTGCCAGGTGGCGACGGTGTTTGCCTCCACGGGTAGGATTACGGTAAGTCCGCTACCGCGTGGGTCTTTCAACTGGACTTTTGAATCAACTCCGCTGAGCTCTGAAAACATCGCATGTGTGATGTAGGCTTCTTTACCGCTTGCTATCGTGTAAAGGACGCTTGAGGTACCGGAGATTACTGTGATTGTAACATTATCTAATGTTCTTAGCTCATCCATTGGGACGACTAGATGGGCATGTTTGGTTACTTTCTGATCTCTAGTCCATCGTGTTTCAGTTGGCATTTTAAATCGCCTCCGGGCATACGAAGAATGCTTTATAATCCTTTAGTAGCCAAGCAGGTGCTTTGATCGGCCGGTCTCCATCACCCATAGTAATTATGCGAGCTGGTTTTTCACCACGCAGAAACTGCAATGTTTTATTTGTATCTGTAACGGGTCTATAAGTATAAGGAGTTATCCAGAAGCTGGCTCCGCAAAGAATGCTAGCACCAGTGATCGCAGGATTTTCGATATTCATATGGGGATAGATGTCATGAACAGTCCAGAGTTCTGTAGAGGGATCTGGATCTAGATAAGGCGAGCCGTAACCATCCCAGAAACCTATTCTACCGGGTACAGGTCTTGGCGTAATCAAATTCATTCTATCTACCCTTTGTGTGTACTGCAGGTAGAGTTTAGCCTGCTTCGGCGTTATTCCTGTAAAAACCTGGTAGACTGTTTCCTCTTCCTGCGGTTCCAGTATTCTGCGGCCTGCTGCATCAACTGGCGCCTCCCAGCCACTAACACCTCCAGCAGCTATCGCTACTCCAGGTAAACCAGTTTGATCTGTAGAGTCGAACCAGTACGGCATGAATCGGGTGAGCTGCTGCTTTCGGATGGTCTGAAAAGCCCAGTAACCTTCTTCAAAAAGTAAGCATACAAACCAATTTTCTCTCGGTATATGTTGTTCAATTTCATACATATTTCTTTTCACCTCGTGTGTATGTTGGGTTAAAGAAATGAAGAATACTAAGCACTAGGCTTAGTATTTGCTCCCGAATGCTATAACGTCTACAACTCCAGATACGAAGCTTGCTCCTGAACCCCAGCAGATTCCACCAGATGCTTGCACACCAGAGATGGTGTTTTCGATACAGGCATCGCAGTAATGGACAAGTGCTACTTTTCCGCTGACACCACCGATTCCACTTGCTATATTACCACTGCAGTTTCCATCCTGCCAGTCAACTGCGGCTTGGATGCACGGCATTTTCGGTGTGATAAATAACTTGTGGACTTCAGCTATCTCAGGGATACGTATGTGTCCCCATCCGGATCCGCCTATCGGCTCGACGTCGCTTTCACCGCTCCAGAAGTTGTAACCGCTTGCTTGGCTGCCTCCACCTCCGCTTAGTGGATATCCACCAGAGCCTGCTCCTGAAAATAATATCAGGGCACCAGTCCATATGATACAGAGGTCTTCCTTGCTGACTATGCAGACGTTTTCCTCTGTGTAATTCGTAGCAGAATCTTGCTTTGGCGGCCATGTAGTATACGGCATTTTTTTTTCACCTCATATATATTATGTAAGGATTAGATTCTCCCTTACGTTGAAGCTGCTGTTCCGGTTACTATGCTCGGTGCCGATGCAGTGTAATATGTCGAACTTAGGAAGCTGCCTTTTCCAACGGTGAACCCGCCAAGACGGGGTTCCGTAACTCCGTTGTACTTGAAGCCTAAAGCAACGAGGACGTTCATCTCTGGAAGCCAGAATGTTGTCGGTAGCGGTATCAAATTTACGCCAGCTGCGTAATCTTTGATTCTGCTGGCTCGGACATCATAATAAAGAATGTTTGTCCTGCCGATGTCCATCTTTACCGTCTGTATTTTCGGGTTGCAATTCTCCTCGACTATATACATCGGGTAGACAAACTGATCTTCATGTAATGTGAATGCAGTTGCCGCTGCACCGGGGCTGTGAATCCAATTTTCGAATCCTACACCCTGTGCTTCTTTTATCGTGTCGTGTTTCCATTTCCAGACGTTATCAGCCTCAGGAATTGTCCCATTGACAAGTGCTACATGACCGGGTCGTATTGGAGAGATTCCGATTTCACTGTTTCCGCAGTTGATGCCACCGAATTTCAGCTCATTAAGAGCGTTTTTGGCACATTCCACCGCGATGACTACCGTGTCAAACTTGCTTTGGATGAACTGTCTCTCAAAACTCCATGCGGGATAAAACAAGTCTCTGAACTGTCCCGTCAGGTATGACATTTCTTCAGGGGTTAGCGATGTTTGGGCAAATTCCTCATTTTGAATAGCTAATTTTACCATTTGGTTTTCACCAAAAAACAAATCAGAAAAAGTATTTATAAAGGTGTGTATGCTAAAAGATAGAAAAAGTATTAAATAGATAGAATGCATTTACAAAAGGATGGCAAATAAGAACCTTATCATGGTAAGGGTAGATGACAGTGTACTAAAAAAGATAAATGCGTTGATAGAAAAACATAAATTCGACAGCAAATCCTCCGTGGTAAGGAAAGCAATCTACGAGTTTCTTGAACGACAGGAGAAGGTAATTATATCTTAAATAGGAGTTGAAAAGAAATGCCAATACTAAACATTGATGAAATTATTAAAGATTTAAAAGATTGGGCAGATAAAGTAGCCGAGAACTCAAGTAAATGGTTTTGAATTTCAAGCTATATTTTGAAATAATGATATAATGCCAAAATGACAAAGGATTTAAATACTATTTATTTAATTTCTTTTTTATTATGGTTGATGAAATAATACGACCTACAAATATTTCGCGCAAGCTCTATAATCGGTTTGTGAACAGGGTAAAAACTGACGGGAAGGATCTTCGTGTGGAGCTGGAAAAAGCATTAACTTTGTATCTGAAAAACTAGGCTATTATTGTTGTTATTGGGACTCTGGTTGGTCTTGCAGCCATTGGGTTTCTTGTTGGATCGCTTGCCCATCCTTGTGCCCTTGATTGTGGTCGTCTCCAGAAAGATCCTCTTTTAAATTCTGGGTAATATTGTGAGGTGTAATATCCATCCGGTGCGAGTGAGAGGTATCCGTTTGAATGGTAAAATTCTTTAGGTGCTGTTTTAGCGGCTAAGGCAAGAGGTTGTAGGGGGGTAAGATGTGATGCTACTACAATAATTACTCCGCCGAGGATTGCTGTCATGCCGTATAGTTTTAGGGCTGTATTGATATCTTTATTTTTAAATAGGTTGAATTGTGATATTCCTACTGCTATTCCGCCACCGATGAAATTTCCAAGTGTATTCATTTGGTTCCATGGATAGGGTATGCTACCTCCGATGAAGGGGATTGGTATGTCTCCTAAAAGGGTTTGCACCATTCCAACTCCAATTCCAAAGCCTTGGGATATGGTTTCTTTTTCTATTCTCATTGGCATTTCACAAAGATAAATGGATATATCAGTATTTAAAACTTATTATTATTCTTTATATTAGTATACTTATAACTATAGAAAGTATCTAAAAAGAGCAAGAATATTTTTTGATTTTTAGCAATCGATTATAGCTAGGCTAGGATTACCTTCGGTGTAATTCCTGTTGGAGTCGCCCCTCTAGCTACAGGACGTGCTGCTGCTTGGGTTATTAGTGCCTGTTGTTGTGCTGGGCTAGTAATCATTCTAGCTGCGGCTACGGGTGGTGCAAAGATGCCGTTTACTGCGCCTGCTATTGTTGCGGTAAAACCGTACATTGTAGCCATGCCGTTTAGTATGTCGTTTTTGATTATGTTGGTGAACTGGCTTATTCCAAGTAATGCTATGCCGCTAACGATTGGTACAAAAACACTCCATCGTCCCCAGTTTCCAAGCATATCGAGATAAGGAATATACGGACCATATATTGGTTCAATATACTGTTCGAATATCTTTGGGACTACTACTCCTATGCCACAACCTGCGCCTAATGCGATCGTGAATTTATCCATATTGACTTTTCACCATATCCCTAATATTTTATTGAGTATTTAAAACTTGTTACTTAAGCTCATCTTCTGAGCCTTCGCTCTACGCGAGCTGCTGCTGCGCCTGCAACACCTCTACCTGGTTTCGTAACTAGTACTGCTGTAATTATTCCTCCGATAAACAGGCCTGCTACAAATGCTCCCCAGTCAGGACCTTGCAACTGCTGTAATCTAGTTCCTCGTGGTGGCAGTGCTGTTGTACCAAAACGGGAATAATGCTGCATGGCTCGTTCTTCCTCCGTGCGGGGGACCCCATATGGATTGGGATTATCTCTATATCGAACAGGATAACCCGGTGTAGATCTGCCAGTAATAACTCTTCCTAATGTACTATTCATTGACACTCACAAATTAAGAATAATATCTATATTATTTATAGTTAACTATCTTTTTTGTCGTTTCAATATAATATATCCACCAATGCCAAACATCAAAACGCCAGCTCCTATCAGTATATATTTCATAATATCTGGTGGTGGTGGCGGGTTCACATGGCAAACCCCATTATACCAATAACATCCTGCAGCTTCACATTCTTGCTGAGTTAAATAATTGCTACATTCGGGAGGGTATGTATGACAACTATTATTATACCAATAACATCCTGCAGCTTCGCATTCCTGCTGATTTTGATATTCTTCACAGGGAATGAGCGGTGGAATATATATTAATTCTCTCAAATCAGATCGCTCTTTTTGGTAAGTTGCCCACCAACCTTCAGGATAGCCTGTCGCTTGTGGGTGTAATGTTGCATGAATGCCTACCCGTAAAATCCCTGGAGGACGTTCGTGAGCTTCTGATACTATGAAACTTCCATTATCACCAAATGTTTGGCCAATATTTAATTGGATGCTGGATATCTCATACCACCGTTCATCACCAGGATATGGTTGACCCTCACCACGTTTATCATTGAAAACAATAATGTCTAAAGTTCCGTTCAGCTCTCCATTATTTCTTATCGAAAATGAATAATAAACAGTATCACCAGCTGTTACTTCAACTGGCGTTACATCGAAACTAAGAATCTGGATATTGCCTTTATATTGATCAGAAAAAAATCCACAATTTGAACAACTACCCCACGGAGGATCGCCTATCTCATAATCGACCCTGTATCGACCCGCTATGTCGAGCTCTAAATCTATTCGTACTGCATGATTGCTGCCTTGTGCAATTTCTTCATAATCTCCAAGATATCTATCATCTGGATCCCAAATTTGGACATAAATTGGTTCGTTAGGGATGGCTCCATAAAAATGCAAATATTCTAAATATGTGCCAATTTTAAAATGCTGAACATGTTCTTCAAAACCATGATCCAATTGGGTCTTTTGCATCTCTCCCCACCTATTTTGGAGATTTTGGAGGTTTTACAATATCCAATACTTTAGGAATGATGATAATCGCTCCGATGCCAATAATTGCCAAAACTAAATATGTGCCCCATTCTGGCGGTGGCTCCCATGTATGCCATTCGTCTTCAAGCCATTCATCTGTACAAGCATCAAATAACCGGCTATCACAATTAGGCATAATGATGATTTTTGCACATTCGCTAATATCAATTATTCTTTCTTCTGTTTTACAGGGTGGCTCTGGCTGTCCGGGATGTGTTATTAGATAGACACAAATTGCAATTAAAAGCATAACAACAGCTATCACTATCCATCCAATAACAGGTATGGGTAAGCCATTAGCATCTAATCCATACTCGACATTATTGACTGAGCCGGCATCTTTGACAGCAGTATGACCGTAAAGGGGATCGTAGGGCATGGCATTTTTGTTTAAATCAAATTCTGTACCGTTGGGCAACATCGGTATTTCATGAAGAAAATCATAATATGGATTTAAACGCCCATCGGGGTGACGGAGGAAAGTACGGGTTTTATACTTAAAATCCCATGCTGTTTCAACAACCTGAAAACCATCTTGCTCAAGCAATTGCCTAATTTCTATATTCATTCACTTCCACCAATTCCTAATAATGTAAATGACCTATAAACTTATCTACATGAATATTTGAAACAAGAGCACCTATTCCAAATTGTAGCATCTCTATTCCTTGCGCCGCGAAAGATAAAATTATAGGGATTGTTCCTTCAGGAGACGATATCCCTGGGGTTCCCCCTCCAAAAGTAGTCCATCTTCCTTTATAATAGCCGAATATCCCCCAATCTACCCATTCGCCTGGCCAAATAGGTCCCCATTTATAATGCAAATCTCCAATAAGAGTTATAGCTGCAAGTGGCTCATCAAAATAATAATTACAATAACTAGATCCCTCATGATCAAAACAATCCATATTTGCTGTAGTTGCACTAATCGGGGTAGATGCTGCTTTTAGCAAACATATACTATCCAATGGCTCGCACCAATGAAAAGTGTCACATTCTCCCCGTGTACATGAACATCCTGCGCTGAATCCAATATTGAGACAGCGATCAACTCCTGAACCGGGTATTGGTATACAGGTAATAATCCCCCCAGGTATCGAAGGAAAACACTCATTATGATATAGTCCTGAACGGCATTTCTGTGAATTTCTTTCTAACAACGTCCATTGTCCGTTAACACATTTGCATAAATTATTATATTGGTCGCATCTTGTCACACCCTCATACCAACAATCTCCTCTGCAACCATGTTCATTGCCGTTGCCATTAGGTGGCGGCTCTGGTGGTTTTTGTGATAAATACCAGTAAAGAAGACCCCCGCCAACGAGGAATGCTCCACCCAAAGCCAGCATCCGTTTATCCATTTTTATCTCCTTTTTTAGATGGTGTTGCTAATGCCAAAACAAACATAGTGCCTCCTATGCCTGCTATCATATATGGCAAATATGCTTCGTGCCAAGGTTTGCTATGACAAGATGGCTTCCCTAAGGGGTTTGGATAGGCATACCAAAAGCATTCTGCATCTTCACATTCTGATTGAGTCAAATAATCCTCACATTTTTCAACTACTTCACATTCAGGAGAGTTCTCTTCGATCAATACCCATTGTCCATTTTGGCATTCATAAAGGTCATATCCAACACATTTCCGCTCTCCTTCTTCACATACCCCTTGTGGCTCCGTATGACAAGCATTATTGTACCAGTAACAACCGTATCTAGTACAATCATTTTGATTATTGATTGATTCGCAATTCGGTGGAGCGTTTTCACGACAGCTTCTATTCCACCAGTAACAACCATGTGCTTCGCAGATTTGTTGCTGTTCATAATCTGCACAGGTACATTCATGACATGCTCCATTCCAACAACATCCTGCAGCCTCACATTGTGCCTGGGTTTCAAATACGGAGCATTCCAATGAACTGTAACATTGACCGTTAAACCAGATGCAGCCGTATCGTTGACAATCTGATTGATTATTTAAATTACGGCAATCTGGGGCATATCGGTGACAGCTTCCATTATACCAGTAGCAACCGTATCGTTCACAATCTGATTGATTATTTAAATTTATACAAGTGGGTTGATGACTATGACATGCCCTATTCCACCAGTAACAACCAGCCTCCTCACAAGCTGCTTGCTCATTAACTAATTCACAGGCACTTGGCCAACAATGTCCAATAAGCCACCAGCAGCCATATCTCCAGCAATCTAATTGATTATTGAGCTCTAAACAATTTGGTGCTCTGCCGTGACAAGAGCCGTTCCACCAGTAACAATCATGGGCTTCACAAGAGGTCTGATCAGGATATCCGGGACAATCAGATAATACTTCAAAATTTATATAACAGAAAATACTTTCTCGTGTTTCTATAACAAGAAATTGGTAAATGCCGGGTGGTGCATTTACTGGTATTGTATATTGTATTGGTACCCACCAAGTTCCACCACTACCAACCCGATCTTCATAACAATCAATATAATCTTCACCAAAATTATATTCAAGATAAAAATTTCCGCAAGGCCAATCCCTTCCGTACATCTTTGCTTCCAGCTGTATGGTTTCGCCTCTGAAAGCGGATGTGATCACTTGTCCCTGCATATTTCTTATTCTGCAATCCCGTAATAATCCATGACCACCGAAACATAGAGGTTCATATCCATTACCTTGACAGGCTAAACTTACCATTGGCTTTCACAAAAGTTAATCAATTTAAGTATATAAATATGTTTTTATCTCTTAAATACCAAATAAGCGATTCCCACAAGGGCAATAATGGGGATAAGGGGTAATATTGATAATTTTTTTCCGGGTCCACTTGGTAATCCTACTAATCCGTTGCGATCATGAATAAGCCACATGATGCAGTCTTCAGCATATGGGTCTTCGGGATTTTCATTTATCCAATAATCAATCCAGGCATTATATTTATCGACAGTTGCATTCAGCGCATTAATGAAATCCATTCCATCAAGAAGAGCCATCCATAATTCATTAGCACTCTCCCAGAAACCCAACGCATAAGCATCGTTATATGGATCGTTATCGCCATCTGGATCTGATTCGCTTAACCATGTCCAACTGATATTATATCCAGCATATGCGATCGCTCCGTTTTCCATAATCGCGGGTCCAAGACCTGCTCCGGTTAAACACGAAAGCAAATATACAACACGTTTAGAGAGTTTATCACACTCCTCACAGGTAAAAACATCTGTTTCGGCATCTGCCGTGTATCTACAGACATTGCCATGACCGAATCCGAAAACAGATTCAGGATCATATTGCATTAATGCGGCGTTAACATCCTCTTTATTCGCCTGTTGCTGTGCCAGGTCTATAACATTCCATGCTCCAATCTGCTGTGCATACTGGACAACATGTCCAAGAGCATAATATCCATGTCCGCAGTATCGGCAATTTTTAGGCCGGATAAACAGCATGTTGGCTGGATTTGGCATTAAGGAGGCATCCTCCTTTTTAACTCTTCCATAAACTGTTTTTCAGCCATCAAAATCTCCTCACCAACTGGCGTTCCCCTCCGGGCTTCTTCAATCATCTGTTCCGGAGTTAAAGAAACACCAAGACGGTAAACGCCATGAAGTCGCCCTCCCCTCTGTCGTTCTTCAAGACGCGTCAGAAGCAACTCCTTCATCTGAGGATCAAATGTTTCCATTATCCCGCACCCCGTCTCATGTTATAATACTGTCGGGGAGTCATGATTTGCCCCCCTATCTCCATCGGGATATCTGCCTGCCCCAATTTTATCATAGATTGGAACCAACTGTCTAAATTGTCCATCATTTCACCAAACTAATAATGCACTAGAATAATTTAAAAGTTTTGTATGTTTTTATACATCACAGCTTGAACATAATGGTTTTTTCAAAAAATTACCATGGATATTTCCAATAATTTTTTTGCCACATTTGCTATCTATAATAGAATGAAGTTCCTTTTTAGTTAATCCTTCTTCTTTATTCAATTTCTCCAGCAACATTTTTTATGCTCCCTATCTATAACGTGGTCTTCCTTGAATATGAGTTTCTACCGCCATCCCATGAAATTTCTATAGTTGATGTAATGTATTTCTCAGTTTCTATTGGGATTTCATAACTTCCTGAACAGGTCTCATTATCACGTAGCAATAATGTAGTCATGGATAGATCGCCCGATTCAAGTATCGTACCATTATGATCACGAACACGGACATAAACTTTGATATCCGTAGCAATTTCTTCCCCTATATTTTGTATCCATAGCTCCACATTTACTGAATCGTTGCTTACAAGATCACTAAACTTGTATAAATGGACATCTGCCGGTTCAATTGGTTCAGGAATGATTTCTTCTATTTCTTCAGGCCATGCATTTCTGATATCATCTTCGAGGAGTACAATACCGGCAATAACAATAATTGCTATAACGATTAATGTCCCAGTATTGTTCTTTTTCTTCGGTACTTCTACCTTCAGGGGCGTTTCCTGATTAACATTACTCCTTGACGGGATGGCATCAACTTTTTTTTCAATATCTGTCATTCTGACACAAAGTAAGAAATAAGAAAAGGAATTTAAATGTATCTATTCATTATTTGTTTCTTAATTCCTTGTACTTCTGATAGACGAGATAGAATATACCAACGAAGAGTATGAAATCTACCTCTAAGTTATTGATTAAGCTTAGAACTCCGCCTTCTGCTGCCATATTTTTTCACCTCCTTTCACCTTCTCATAAAATAGTGAATCTAAAAATACCTCTTTCTCGATTACTTTTGTATCTTGTTTTTACCTATGAAGTTAATCAACCCGTTTATCCCTGCAGCAAAGAATATTGCGGCGATAAAAATAATCCATGGGTCTCCTTCGGGGATAACAAACGTCGGGTAAACGACAACAGCAGCTATGATGCCACTCATGCACATTGTTCCAAAATAACCCCAGTTGAATGAAATAGTTGGGTCCTCATATATCTTACGAATATAGGGGATTGCAGTCTTACCAATGACTCCAATTATTATTCCAACAAATGCAATAAATTCTATTGGCACATTCATGATTATAGAAATTTTTAGCGAGTATATAAAACTTTTGAAAAAGATTATTAAATAAGAATATGAGAGGATAAGCAAGCAGGATTTTTTTTAGAAACTAGAACGTAAGGAAAAGTATTTCCTACTCGCAATATTTCTAATCTATTATTAGGTATATAATAGTATTGCGAGGATATGACTGAAATCCAACGGAGGTATGCGAGCCTACCTTTGGGTGAAATCCAGGATGTGACTGCGAGCCACTTTTTGCATGAAACCCAAAAAGGAGTTGCGAGCCATGGTTAAAACTGAAATCCATCTAAAATGGTGCGAGTCAATAAATTTGTGAGTCATTGGATAAATGAAAACCAAAGCCGTTATACGACCTTTGGAACTTTTTCTTCTCTTTCACCATCCTTTAGGTATATTGCAACGACACATTTGCAGCTTTCGCAGAAATAGGATTTGTAATATTTTCTGTATAGGACAAGGTCGTTTTCTTTTTCTACCATTTCTGTCTTGCAATTCGGACAATCCATTCTTTTCACCTCCTTCATAGGAATCTTAACCCCGGTATCTTTTCTTTATAATAATCCTGAGTTCCTGGCATAGCTGTGTTATATTTACAACCAGTTAGACAATATTTGGTCTCTGCATTTCCACAATGCCTGAGTCGCCTGCAACTTACCTGTTTTATGCTCTGTTGCATTGCCTCTGTCGATCTTTCTATTTCCTTTTTTTGAAATCTGGAATATTTATCTCTAAGTTTATTTCGTTCCTGTTCTTTTAGATATTGAGTCATCTCATCACCACCATTCTCCAATATCATATTTTTTATAATCAAAACAATCTTTATTATCACATCTAAGATAAAATGTAGTTTTACCATTCCAAGAATTAGCGAATATGGTCGTCATTTTATTATGACATTGATTACAAAGCCAACCAATTTCTGTCCATATAGCCATTTATATCATCCCCTCTGGAAAACCCATATCTTTCATCCATTTTTTAACATATTGTTTTATCGCTGGGAGACCGACAATGTGTCTGCCATCCTTGAGAACGAGACGGGGTATTAGATCAGGGAAGTTAAACGCTGATACATCAACGTATTTCCATTCCAGTGGCGTCTTTCCAAGGATCTCTCTTGCCGTAATACATGCCCCGCAGTCATCCGTTCCCCACAACTCTATCATTTCTTCAACTCCAGATATTTTTTCTTTACAAAGCGATAGTGCTGTTCATTATTATTGAAAAGTAACTTATCCTCTGGTGGTATTTTTTCGATAGGAAATTCTTTGTCAACTTCGTACCATATTGTTTCTTTCATTTCTTCAACTCCTCATTAGCTACTAAATATAAGTATCAAAACCACTACTATAATAATAATTATTGCGACAATACCAATGATACATATCCAAAGGAATGCACTAAGAATCATCAATATCATGTCTGCTATGCTTCCGATTGGTACGGCGTCTGGACTGACAATAATGATAGCTGCCAGAACAATGCAGAGCCCAAGTATTATTTTTCCTATCATTTCTTCAACTCCTTTGCCAATTTAGCAAACTGGAAAATCGCATCAATCTGTTCATCTGTTCTTCCGCAAAAATTCTTCAATAATGCCCGACATTCCTCATCACTTTTTGGCAATTGAAGTTTACCTTTCATTTCTTCTTCCCTCCGTATTTCTTCATAAAAGCATCGATATCTGGATAAGTTTCACATGGGAGTAAACCGCTTTTTTCGAACAAACAGGCCATACAATATATATTGACTCGTTTTCCATCCTTGTCCAGCAAAAGCCAGAACTGGTCGTTCCAATGGCCGCAGCTTCTTTTATATCTCATCATCTCAGGCATTTTATCTCTCCGCTATATATTTCTTGGTTCATGGCAACACTCCTTTTGAATGATCGATTGCTTTTTTGCCAATAACCTTTGGTATAATGATATCTGCTATCACATCATATTTTGCAGAGATATCTTTACCAATGGAAATAAAAAGGCTTTTATGCATGCTTTCATGGTTAATTACATATACAACAATCTTAATCAATGCATCATTGAAAGATATACTTTTATCCCTCTTCATATACCTTCGCGTTTCTTTAGGAAAAGCGTTACATAAATATATATTTAATGTAAGAAAGGAAAAAACCCCAAGATATTCCTTTCTTTTAATTCTCTCAATCCCATCTTTAAATATTCTCGGATCATCACATAAAAGCATTATGCTATCAACTACATCATTCATTTCCTTCTCCTCAATATAAACATCATTTGTCGGTCTCTTGAGTTTATTTCTCATTTCTTCTTCCCTCCGTATTTCTTCATAAAAGCATCGATATCTGGATAAGTTTCACATGGGAGTAAACCGCTTTTTTCGAACAAACAGGCCATACAATATATATTGACTCGTTTTCCATCCTTG
>Ga0209986_10003278_pt1 | contig 14276 bp, 12 predicted proteins | sample BlataG_FD_183168 | JGI IMG/M metagenome (GOLD analysis project Ga0209986, IMG submission 183168) | Deep subsurface microbial communities from Black Sea to uncover new lineages of life (NeLLi) - Black_00105 metaG (SPAdes) (version 2) | ecosystem: Environmental > Aquatic > Marine > Oceanic >...
AATGAGAATGGAGCAGAAATTGGTTATTTATGCATAGGGGAAGATATTTATAAGGATAAAGGAGATATTCTTTTTGATGTGCAAAAATTAAGAGATAAGCGGACAATGGTATTTGCCCAGTCTGGCTTTGGCAAAACAAATTTAGTTAAGGTTTTGCTTTACCATATTATTGGTGATACGAGTTATGGAAAACTCATTTTTGATTTAAATGGAGAATATTTCTTGAAAGGTCGCAAGACTTACGGATTGGGTGATATAAAAGAACAAAAGATAAAGGATAATTTAGTTGTTTACAGTGATAAAAAGCTTCCAGGTGAATACAGAGATAGGTTTATTTACAAAGGGAAAGTTTTGATAAATATGCATGAACATTTAACAGTTGGGGACATACTGAATTTTAGTACAGGTTTTTCAGAGGTGATGAAATCGTTTTTATTATACTTGGAAGAAAATGAAGTTAAAGATTTTATTAAAAACATTAATACTTATGTTGACAACCCTCAGGAGTTACACAAAAAATTTCCTGATTTCTGGGACACGAAAAAAGAAGCAAGTTCAAGAACTACAGTTGCTGCAATCAGGAAAAGAATAGCTTATCTAATAGAAGAAGGTAAAGGCTTGCATTCTTCTTCGTCTAAATTAATAGTAGATGTAATGAATTGTTTAAAGCAAGGTAAAACTGTAATTGTTGACCTATCCCTGAGGGATAGTGTTGATGCAAATATTATATCAACAATTTTAGTCCGCAAGCTATTTGAACATAATAAAGAAAAATTCACCAGTGATAATCCAAAGGATGTAATTAATACTGTAATTTTTGTTGAAGAAGCTCAAAATGTTCTTTCAGATGAACTTGTAAGAACAGGTGCAAATCCATTTGTTAAGGCTGCAAAGGAGGGAAGGAAATTTGGAATCGGTATGGTTGCGATAACTCAAAGACCGTCAGCAATTTCAGAAGAAATTAGAACGCAAGCAGAAAATTTCTTTGCATTTCATCTTGGTAATAGTGATGATATTAAAGCACTCATAAAATCCGATATAAATTATGAAGGTGTTATTGCAAGCTTTATTCAAAGAGAAACGATTCCTGGTAATTTGTATATGGTATCTTCTGAACAAGCCTTCGCGTTGCCAGTTAGGGTAAAATGGTTTGAAGAATTAGTGGAGAATAAAATATATGACAACTCCAAATTCTCCAAATAATACTGGAGTGTTACTTCTCAAGAAGCCATCTTTTGATATAGACAGAATTTACGATGACAATTTAATTAAAACTCAAAATAGTGAAGAGAAAGTCAAATTACTACTATTAAGGGACTTATTTCGACTTAAGTGGAATATAGAAAAATCAAAAAATAAATTAGTAATATTCCCTCCACTCTTTTATAACAAAGAAATCATAAAACACTCAATGAGCTTCTCAAAACGGGAGATTTTGAATAAAAATAAAGAATGGATAGAAAGACATATTGACTTAGCCAGAGAGAATCTTGCACAGGGGAAAGATGTTTTAAAATCTAATATCTTGCCACGAATTGAGATTTGTAAAACACAAAAACAACATAATCTCTTTAGGATATTTAGATACTATTGGTCGTCTCCTTATAGTGAATATGTTGGAAGAAGGATACGATTACTTATAAGGAATGATGGGATAGATAATAATCCAATAATTGGGATTGCGGCTTTAGGCAGTAGTATAATTCACATTCCAGATAGAGATAAATGGATGGGTTGGAATAAAGAAACAAGAACCAATAATATAATTTATACAATGGATGCTTATGTGTTGGGAGCATTGCCACCACATAATTATTTGTTAGGAGGAAAGCTAATTGCATATATTCTCGCATCAAATGAAATTAGAGAAATATATAAAGAGAAATATAAAGGTAAAACGACAATTATCAGGAAGAGAAAAGCAGAGGATCTCGTTTGCATTTTTACAACAAGTCTTTATGGTAATAGCTCACAATACAATCGTCTCAAATACAAAAATAGATTACTGTATATCCCAATAGGATATACAAAGGGTTATGGTGCATTACATATTTCCAGCGAAACTTTTTTTGCTATGCAACAACTTCTTATAGAAAAAGGTATGATGATAACAAATAGATTCGGTGATGGACCGAACTGGCGAATGAGAGTTGTAAGATTAGCATCGGATATTATTGGATTTAATTCTGACATTATATTACAGCACTCTTTTAAAAGAGGAATATATGCGGTTCCTTTAGCTAGGAATTTTCGCTCTTTTCTTCTTGGAAAGACGGATAGACCCATTTACTATAATCTACCAATGCGGACATTGGTTAAATTTTGGAAAGAAAGATGGTTAAACATGAGGAAAAGGAATATAAATGTTATTGATAAAATATTAGATTTTAAACCAGAAGATTTTGGAGTCTATCGAATTTAGATGAAGATTGCACTTCCGATAACACAGCATATACACTACGGGTTATCGCCTTTGCCCTTCGGGACATTGCTCCCTTTGGCCTCAACGTCGTATATGCCGGGAACGTTATCTGCAATTGCCAGAGTATGAAAATTGACAGAAGGTATATAACATGATAAATGAAGTTTATGTAATAATCGGTTTTGTTTCTGCAATTGTGGGTATAATTTCTTTTCTATGGTATTTGTATGAAAAGAAATTTCCATTTAGAAAGCTAAGTTGGAGATTTGCTGAAAAAGCAGCACAAAAAATAGCGGATAGAATGGTAAAAGACAATTTCTCACCCACGTTAATTGTAGGAATAGGTAGAGGTGGAAGTATTCTAGGTGCAATGATTTCAGGGTGTCTGGGACATCGTCCTTTACTCGTTATAGATAGGAAATATGAGTGGAAAGAATCAGGTAGGTTAGAAGATATCATTTTCTTCGTCGACGTACCGGCATCATTTCTTAATAGAGTTTTATTAGTGGCTGGTGAAATCCATAGTGGTGGAACCATGAAGTTTTATTACAATTACTTTAAGTCTCTCGATACAAATGAGATACGAAAAGCAGTTATGTTTTTTGAGGAAGAATGCCCGGTGAATGTTGAATACATAGGCATAAAATCTTCTAAAAAGAACATCTTAATGCCTTGGGTGTTTTCAAAAAATTATATGCGAGCGGATAGAAAACCCCAAAAGCCGATAGTAATTAAAGAAAAACCTATGCTTACTTTATATTTAGTCAGACATGGTAGAACAATGTACGATAACGACGATAGGTTTTGTGGAATATCAAATCCAGATTTGACAGAAGTAGGTATAGAACAGGCTATATCCGTTGGTAAATTCTTCAGAAGTGTAAAAATAGAACACATATATACAAGTAAGCGAAAGCGAGCAGTGGAAACAGCAAAAATAATCCAATCCTTAAATCCCCATACTGAGTTGATTATAGACAATAGTTTAAACGAAATGGATTTTGGAAAATGGGAAGGTTTAACTCGTAATAAGATTAAAGGGATTTTTCCTGAAGAATATGCAAAATGGGAATCCGACCCAACTAACAATCCACCTTCTGGGAGTGAAGATTTAAACAATGTTTTGAGAAGAGTATTAGAATTTTTGCAAAGATTAGAGAAGAAATATATTGTTGGAAAGAATCGATATATAGCTTGTATCTCGCACAAAACACCGATAAGGTTATTAATATGTCACCTCAGCGGTCTTCCAATATCTCTATATAGACAATATAATGTTGATAATGGGATCTATATAAAGATAGTTTATGATGGGGAAAGGTGGAACGTTGAAAGAGATGGTCAGGAAAAATCTTAATGAAAATTGGCAAGTCAAGAACACACTATTGGAAAAGAAAGAGCTTATCGAAGATGAATATAAAGGTGATGAATATGGTGATTGAAGGGCATTCGGCAGAAGATTTTTATGATTTCGATTTAATTTTTAATTTTACAAAATCCTTGCAATCTAGCAACGAAGGAACTTGGGAGGATAAATATGGAACCACTGTAATAAGTATGAGAAGAGATATTGTTTCTAACCTTCTTCATGAGTGGGACAAAGAATCACGAAGTTATACTGTGATTTTTTCTCCTATAATTAATGGTCAGATGGCCGTCTCGCCAAATCGTAGATTTACTAACAATTTTCTGAAAGATGTAGATTATATTCTCTCAATAGGTGGAGCACGAGAGCATAATATCGCTAAAGAATTTCTACTAAAAGTCAAAAAAGAGAAACGACCTCAACTCGTAACCGTACCAGTCCCCTTGAGTAATGATTCATTCGGAACCAATAGAAGTACTCCATACTTTGGTAAGGTCGAAGTTCCTTCTAGAGAAAGTTTATATCCCCTTAAAATTATAATAGATTATAATCTTCTTGATGAAGTTGAAGATAAGTTAAATATAGTAGGTATAGGAGAGGTCGTTGGATTATATTATTCATTATGCGACTTCTATTCAATAAAAAAATCATTGCCTCCTAAGGATTTAACAAGCAATGTTGAGAAAAGTGCCTATAATTTAATAACTTCTCTAAAAGGTAATAAAACCATTTGGTTGAAACTCCTCGCAATAAATCTCATAGAAAAATGCCTCATTATGAGAGTAACTAAAGATAACCAAATCGGTGCAGGAGGGGATCATCTCATTGCTTATGCTTTAGAGTACCATTTTGGGAGACGTAAAGACAATAATTGCAGAAAACTTTCTCATGGAGAACTTGTATACTTAGGATCTGTAGCTATGGCATCATTTTTTCCTGAGTGGGAATATGGGTTCTTTTCTTTAGAAAACCTAATAGATTTTGGGATGGAAATGGGTATTCTGGATTACAGAAACTCAAATTTATTAGTAAATATGCTAAAGAATGGATTGATACCATCAGCTCTACAAATGCGACCTTATCGTCTGACGTCTCTCTCCAGCCTTTCATCAGATAGAATAAGAAACGGTTGGGTTGCGATAAATAAATATTTCGAGGGGTTGTAGATGACGAACAATAAAAGTGTATTTCGATATAAAATCATAGATAATCACGAATCACCTAAAGAAATCATAGAAAAAGTAAGCGAAGAATTAAACAGAGGTTTAGCTTTTATCGTTTCCCAAACTGATGAAAAAGTTGTTACTATAGCAGGTGAATGGAAGGGGTGGGTTACCACCGCCATTCGTGGGAACAACGTCTATATTTATGTCGATGATGGCTTTTTTAGTAGTTGTGTTCTCGAACAAATTTTAACTTCCCTCTGGGCAAACTTGTTAGATTTCGGTGAAATTCGATTGGAAGAGTTTCAATTGTCGGATAACCTTCACGCTCTTCTAAGTTCAGGGAATCTTAATAAACAGTCTATTCAGAAGTTAGTGAGAATAAATGGTCCTTATTTCGGAATAGTATTTAAGCCATCATTTGACCTTTCTTTTACTGAGAAGTTAAATATTGCAGAAAAATTTGCAAACATCGGGGGAGTTTTCATAAAAGAGGATGAGACTTATCTTATAGAAAAATCCAGATTATTGAAGGAATCAAAATCTATTCAAAGAGCAATGAATACAGTCTCTGACCATTGTTTTTATGTGCCAAATGTTACTCCCTATCTCTTAGATGACAACCTTTTTCAAGAACTTTACGGAATTGGTATTCGGGTAGTGATGGTCAATTACTTGATAACGGGATTGCCAATTGTTCATAAAATATTAAAAAGAAATAAGAAGTTATTATTTTGGGGACATCGAGTAGCGTATAAATCCTTACAGAGATATATTTCAATGAAAGTAGTGGCTTTATTAGCTACTTATAGTGGTATGAATATGATTCATATAGGGACTCCTTTCTTTTCTAAAAATAATAGCGTTAAAGAGCGTGTAACCGTCTTAAATTCTATAAATAAGGTGAATACAGATGTAATACCAGTATTTACAAAGGCTTCTTTTCACATAATCTCTGATTTAATAAAGTCCTTTGGCAAAAAAATAATCATCATGGCCGGTGGTTCTGTAAGGACAAAAGGACATTTAGATTGGAAAAAGATGAAGAGACTGATTGAGACTATACAAAATAATAGGTCACAGAGATTTCTAATAGAAAGGGGAAGTAAGATATGATCCAAAATATCATAGGTGGCATCATAGCTGGAATAATTCTAATAGTGATAGGTATTCTTTTTAGAAGGTATTGGTGGAATTTAATAAAGAGAAATATACTAATATATTTTACTCGTAAGAATCTAATAGATATTTGTGAATATAATATTGCAAGAGAGAAAATGCAAAATCTTTTAGTCAGTTATAAAGTTATAAAGAAGAAACAGCCCGCGCTAAAAATAATGTGTGTTAAAGGAAAAGATATAACAGGAGAATTAGAAGAAGGAATTGAGATTTTTCTGAAGAATGGTGGAGAAGCCATGGTTTTGATCCTTGATCCAGAATCAAAATATGTTGATAAAAGAGCAAATGAATTAAGCAAAGAAGTAAATAGATTCCGGAAAAGTATTGAAGGGCAGATAAATAATATTAAAGATGAATATTCAGACTGGCTCAATTTAGGAAGAATAACCATAAAAAAATATGATTGGTCGTATACATTTCGAATGAATTTTATTGGCGAAGCTTTATTTTTAGGATTTTATAATGAAAGGCTTTCAGACTATAAGAATATTTGGTATCAAATTCCAAGAAGTTCCGAATTATATAAAACATTGGAGAAATTATTTGACGAAATTCAGGAGAGATGCAAAAATGTCTAAAATAAAGGAATATCCTCCGAATAAGATTATCGTAATAGGTGGAGGATCCTTTCAAGGAAAATCATTAACAGCATTGCATATTGCATATAAGTTTAAAATCCCTCTTGTAGTTTGTACAGATACCATAAGAAGTGTTTTGCATATTCTTAACCCAAAAGCCCCTCACTTTTTCACCTCAACATATTTGATGTCTCCAGAGAATTTAGAGAGACAAATGAAGGAAGTCTCAAAAGTCTTACAGGAGATATTGGCATTGTATGAGAAAAGAGGCGAGAATATTATTATTGAAGGGATGCATTTATCACAAGAATTTATCACTTATCTTTCTGGTAAATCTAACATATTAATCTTCTGTTTAGATAATAAGTTACCTCTTGGAAAAAAGTTGGAATACAAATCTGTAACAAGGTATAGAGTAGAATATCTCGACCCTAAAACAGGTGAGATTAAATATGGTCAGTTGACAAAGAGCAACCTATTTTTTACATCATATATAAGACATGCTAACCGCATTGAAGAAATACATCGACAAATAGTTCGTTATTTCTTACAAGGGAACTTACCTGTAATGGAGTTTGAAGATATTGATAAAGCAATAGAGGTAATAGATGTGATGGTGGAAAAATTTGTTGACAAATAACTGAGTCACACAAAATGCAATCCTGTAGTAAGAAATATGAAATAATTTAGCGGACAACAGCAGATAACACAGCATATATGCTACGGGCTAACGCATTTGCCTTTCGGGACATTGCTTCTATCGGTCGCAACGTCGTATATGCTGGGAACGTTAGGCAATATTGTCATAAGGAGGAAAAAATATGAGAATATATCAAGATATCAGATTTAAGGGTGCTCGCGATTATTTCACTAAAAAAGCCCTTATTGATACTGGAGCAGAGATATCATTAATACCCATTGATCTAACAAGGCGAGTTGGAGCATGGCGTACGAATCAAAGTACAAATATAGTAGGAGTCCACGCACAAAGAAGGAATCTTCCTATCGCAAAAACAGGAATATTCTTTCCGTCTTTAGGGGACAAAGGTGGGTATTTCCTTGTAGCTGTGAGCGATGTAGAAGAAGAATCTATAATAGGAATGGATGTATTAAAACCATTAGGGATCAGTATTGATACTAAGACTCATCAACTTTCAGTACAAAACGAAATTGGGGAAGCTTTTAAAACTTTGTCCGCAATAGGCGTTTTAACTTATGCAGGAATAAAAATATTGGAGAAAGTATTTGAAGAGGAAAGGTAATGAACACAACGTCGCTTAACAGAGCGTATCTGGCTCTGTACCTTCGGCACTTCGCCAGTCTGGGAACGTTATATGAAATGGCAGAATGAAAGGTAAGGTAATACCATGAGTAAAAACTCATTTGAAGATGTTGTAAAGGAAGCGCTTATCGAAAATACGGCACAGGATATTTTTAATTATTTAAATGAGATTGAGAGTAAACGTGAGATTTATGAGAAACATTGGATATGGGAACTTCTACAAAATGCTTTAGATGCTGTCCCGGAAGATCAGAAAATAGAAGTTGAAATAATAAAAAATGACAATCAGTTAATTTTCAGACATAATGGTCGTCGATTTGAATCTAGAGAGATCGCGCATCTCATTTGTCACGGCTCCACGAAAAAAGCGCAAGATATTGGAAAATTCGGCGTGGGTTTTCTTACGACACATCTTTTATCACGAAAAGTAAAAATCAAAGGAGTCGATAAGGATAATAAAAAATTCGAATTTGTTTTAAACCGGGAAGGAAATTCATCAGATGAAATTAAACAACTTATGAAACAAACATTAAAGGAGTATGAAAGCTCCTTTAAGGAAGAAGACACAAATTACACGGCAGAATATTCGTATCCATTAACCAATATATCTCTAAATACCGTTGTGGTAGGACTTAGAGAGCTAACTAAAATCGCTCCCTATGTTCTTGCTTTTAATGATGAATTAGGAGCCATAAAAATTACTGACCAGGCCCGTAAATTAGAATTCGAATTAGCTAATGAGAACAATGAAACAACTTATATAAAAAAAGTAGTTAAAGAAGAGGAATATGGAAAAACCCCAATACTCCATGAATTATGGATAGTCAAAGATGAAGAAATTGAAATCGCTATAAAAGGGAAAAAACATGGTGATGAAACCTGCCAAATAGAGAGTTTACAGAGTATTCCGAAGATATTCATTGGATTTCCGCTTTTTGGCACTCAGGATTTGCCCTTTCCAGTAGTGGTCAACAGTAGAAAATTTGAACCTATGAAGGAAAGAAATGGAATTTTCTTGGGTAAAGGAGATACCAATTACATTAAACGAAACAAAAGGCTTTTGGTAAATGCAAGCGATTTGTTTATTAAAAAATTAATCTCAGCCCCAGATTCCGATAGGTGGGAGAATATTCACACTTTGCTGAATTTGAATATTCCTCCAGATAAAGATTGGCTTGATAAGGACTGGTATATTGATTTACTAAAGAAACTCATTAGCGAAATTATGAATATGAGAGTTTTTAGGACAGAAAATGGAAGTCTTATACCTTTTACGGGAGCTTTTATCCTTGCTATGGATCCTTTGGAAAAAGAAAAATTGGAAAAATTGTGGAATTTATGTTACTGTTTTTCGACCTATAAGGACAAAATACCAGCGAAGGGGCTTATCATTGAGTGGGCAGAAATAAGCTACGGATGGAAATCTCTTGGATTAGATTTAACAAAAAGAGAAATAACGATTGAGAAACTAGCAGAAGAAATAGTTGTTCTTGAAAAGCTTCCCAATTTCCAAACACAATTGAGCAGCGATAAAGATGCATTAAGATTCCTTAACGATTTTTACAACATCATACTTAATGCGAATAAACAAACATTGTTTGACAGGAATATTCTACCAAACCAGAATGGAATTTTTATGAATAGAACAACGTTATTTAAAGATGAAGGAATTCATGAAAGTTTAAAAGAAATTTATAAGAAGTTAGGCGAAGACGTTAAGGAAGTGTTACTTCATTTAGAAATCGGCGAAAATGTTAACATTTTACTCCAGAAAAAAAAGCAGGAGGAAATTTTAACTCAGATTGTAAGTAAGATAAAACAACCATGCCCCAATGATGATCAATATGTCCAAGCTAATTTGGAATTATTCAAATGGCTTATGGAAAACGATAAATTTGATTCCTTTGAAGGGTATCCGTTTCTTTCTTGCAAAGAGAAGATATACACTTCGGCAGGTAAAGAAAATAAGGAGAAACTTCTTGCACCTAAGGAAATTTGGAATGATTCAGCAAGGATACACGCCAGTCTTTTCCCTCAAGAACTCATAATTTCTTCCATATATCACGAAAAAATTTCACAAAAGGATAAATGGGATAAACTTGAAAACAAAGGGCTTATTTTAACCGATCCTGTGTATAAAGGGAAGGAAAAACTATCTCGGGAGGATTTTGAGTCTCTTTTATTGTCTGGTGAAAAATTGGAAGAAAAAAAAGAGCATGAAGTAGCCGACGATGTTGTAGTAAGTAAGATAGCTTTCCTCGAGACAAAAGACAAGGGTATTATTGATACGATTAGAAAAAGTAAAGACAAGGCTCGGAAGTTTTTAGACTTTCTTTTCAAGTATGTCATCGAAGAAGACAGCCAATGGGATAATTCTTTAGAAGTTACCTGTACATGTGGCACGAAGCATAAAATATACCCAGCATTCTGGCTGGCTACTCTCAAAAATCGTTTGTGGGTTCCTGATTCTGTACACAAGGGTAAAAGTGAAAAACCTAGTGCTCAGTATTTAGCCTTACTTCTTGAAGACCATAGAGAATTATTACAAACTTGTAGACAAGATAAGCCATCGAGATTATTAAGTATTCTTAATGTAAGTATTAGCGAACTTATGATGCGCGTTGTTGCTAAAGACGATAAAATAAAGTTAGAACTGGATAAGGCGATGGGCTCATTATGTAGCACGTTTATGACAAATCCAAGTCAATTAAGCAAAATCGCCCAAATAGCAGAAAGTGAAGCAGAATTATTCGTAAAGGAAATTGAGAAGCGAATTCAGATCAGAGAACAGATTCGGAGAAATCAGTCTGTAGGATCATCAGTTGAAAATCTTCTTAAAAATGTACTTGAAAAAGAAGGATTTAAGGTTGAAAGAACTGGAACTGGTAGTGATTTTGTAATAGAACACGATTTTATAATAGACAATATGGAAACGATATTTGAGGTCCAAAAAGAGGAGAAGCTATGCTATTACATAGAAGTGAAAGCTACTTCTCAAGACTTTGCGAGAATGACTCTAACTCAGGCTAAAGAGGCAAGGGATAAATCAGACAAATATATTCTTTGCGTTGTTAAATTGGACGGCTTAGAACTGGAAGAAGAGAATATAAAGAATGTTGTAAAATTCGTCATAGATATTGGGCAAAAGATTCAAGATAAAGTCGGTAAAGCAGAAAATCTTAAAGATGAACAAGAGAAAATCGCTGTGAGAGGTGATATTGAAATAGAAATAAGCGAAGGGCCTATTCGTTTTAAAATAAATAAGCGTGTTTGGGAACACAGCAAAACATTTGAACAATTTTTAGAATTTATACGAGGTACCAAAATATGAATAGAGAATTTCCGACACTTCATATAACACAGCATAGAGAAGTTCGTTCCTTACTCCACTCATTCAAATTTTCGTTTCGCAAAAACTTTCTTTTATCCGCAAACCGTTATGTGAAATCATGGACTTCGGGTGGCAATAATTAAAAGTGGAGTTGGTATCTCATGAGTATGAAAGAAAAACCCAAGGAAGTTAAATTGAAGATTGAATTAGTCCCCTCCACATCGTGGTATGATAATTTAAGAAAATATACATCGAAGGATGATTGGGATAAAATACGGAAAAAAGCTTACGCTAATTATAGATACAGATGTGGAATTTGTGGTGCGGAGAGAAGATTGAATTGCCACGAGATTTGGGAATATAATGATAAAAAACATATTCAGAGACTTGTTGGCTTCATTGCACTCTGTAATATGTGCCATCATGTTAAGCATATAGGTCTAGCGGGTATTTTAGCGAATGAAGGAAAATTGGATTACGAAAAAGTTGTTGAGCATTTTATAAAAGTCAATAATTGTGATAGAGATACTTTTGAAAAACATAGAGAAAAAGCGATTGACGATTGGAGAGAACGGTCAAGCCACGAGTGGCAAGTGGATTTAGGAAAATACAAGAATATAATCAAACGGAGGTGTTAAAGAATGGAAGTAAGGGATATAAAAATAGCTGATATTCAAATGTCTGAATTCAATATAAGAAAGGATCTAAATGCAGGAATTGAAGATACGGGGTTAGAGAATCTTGCTGATAGTATCAAAGAAAAAGGATTGCTCAATCCTCTAATTGTGAGAAGACTTAGTGATGGAACTTATGAACTAATCGCCGGGCAAAGACGGTTTCTCGCTTGCCAGAGGTTAGGGTGGGAAACCATTCCTGCAATTATAAGAGACATCACCGATGACACCGATGCTACCATAATATCACTTATAGAAAATATCCATCGAGCGGATCTGAATCCCATTGATAAAGCAAAGGCATACCAAAAGATTTACGAGAAATATAATGATTACAATAAGGTAGCCAAAGAGACTGGGGTATCAGTTTCAACAATAAGAAAGTACCTTACGCTTCTTAAGCTTGCTTCCTCTATTCAGGAAAAACTGACTACTGCTGAAGGACCAGCAGGAATAGGAACATTATCGAAAATTGCTGAGACTTTTTTACCAGAAGAACAGGATGAAGTTCTTGATAGAATAGGCGGATTTAAGCAGCAAATCCAATTGGAGATGATTAAGAGAAGTGAAGGTGATGTAGACAAATTGGAAGATTTGAGAGAACAAGCTATAGAAGGTGCCTTTGATACACGTCTATGCAGAGGTCTTGATGATTGTCCATTTATCCCTAAGGAATTGCGTGATTCAGTTAAAGATGCGATAAAAAAGTTCAAGCAAGAGGGAGATACTCGGTCATTTAAGGATATAGTCAAAAAACTAAAAAGGTGAGGAAAGTCCCCCCTTCGTTCACGACTCTCGCCAACTTCGTTGGCTCGGTGCTATCACACTCACTTAACACAGTGTTTGCGGTTCACTTCGCTAAATCCCATCAGGACTTCGTATGTCTACAAACCGTTAGGTGAAATCGGCAGTATGTTCAAGAGGAAGATAGATGTCAGAAGATAAATCTAAAAATATTGAAAGTATAAAAAAGAACTGGGGCGAGCATGCTGAGACATATGATGAATGGTATGAGAGTTTTGAAGGTGCAGTTGAACATTATGTGGAATGGGAGCTTTTAAAAAGGTATCTTCCCCAAAACAGAGGTGCAAAGATATTGGATGCTGCTGGCGGTACTGGAAGGATAACACTGCCTCTGGCAAAGATGGGATACTCAGTTACTCTATGCGATATCTCGCCTGAGATGCTAAATGAAGCAAGGCAAAAATTGCAGAGAGGGGGAATTTTAGATAAAGTAGAGATTCTGGAGTGTGATGTTTGCAAACTTCGATTTCCTGACGAAACTTTTGATTTTGTTCTTTGCTGGGATGGGATGATAGAGGCGGCAAAAGAGCTTATACGGGTTATAAAAAGTGGAGGGAGGATTTCAATATTTCTAATGAATAAATATGGTGCTGTTATTAATAAGTTTCGCGAAAACCCGGATTCTGGTCTTGCCTTACTTAAAGCAGAACCGAGTTATGTATCTCATGGTGAAGAGAAACACATGGTTGTTACTGCACAAGAAGCAAGAAAGTTGTTTGAAGCAGAGGGAATCAGAGTTATGGACATATATGCTGTTTGTGGTTGGCTGGATCTACTTCCTATTCCAGAAGCGGTTCTAAAATCTCACAAGTGGGATAAAAAATTCTTCAGTCAGGTAACTGAGATGCTATTAAAATTGAGCAAAGAGCCTTCGGTTAGAGGAATGTCAAGACATTTGGTTCTGTATGGGGAGAAAATTTAGAAACGGAGTTTTTTTATTAAAATGGAAAGGAAATGAAAGATGTCAATTTTAATAATTAATGGTAGCCCGCGAAAAAACGGAGCTACAGCTAAAATATTAAAAGCTATATCTGACAGTATATCTGAGAATAAAAAAGTTGAGATGATTCATATAAATGATTTGAATATAAAACCATGTATGGGTTGTATGAAATGCAGGCCTGAAAAAGAATGTGTATTACCTGAGGATGATGCACATTTGATGCGTAAAAAAATCAATGAAGCAGATGCCTTAGTTGTTGGTACACCTACTTACTGGGGTAATATGTCGGGTCAACTGAAAATACTATTTGATCGTAATGTTCCGCTATTTGAATATATTGGTAAAGGAATTCCAAAACCAAAACAAAAGGGCAAAAAGGCAGTTATTGTGATAACATCTGCTGCACCATGGCCATTTAATCTTCTTGGTTCTCAGAGTGCTGGAGCTATCAGGGCAGTCAAGGTAGTGCTGCGGTCAGCAGGATATAAAATAATTGGTACAATCAACATGCCAAATACAAAAAAAACTACTGAT
>Ga0209986_10003280_pt1 | contig 14274 bp, 17 predicted proteins | sample BlataG_FD_183168 | JGI IMG/M metagenome (GOLD analysis project Ga0209986, IMG submission 183168) | Deep subsurface microbial communities from Black Sea to uncover new lineages of life (NeLLi) - Black_00105 metaG (SPAdes) (version 2) | ecosystem: Environmental > Aquatic > Marine > Oceanic >...
GATCCCGCTTTCTTCGTCCAGATGCGTCTGGGCAAGACGCTCATGGCGATTGACGCATGCAATGAATGGAAGGCGGAAAGGATTCTCGTCGTAGCGCCTACGTCTGCACTCTACTCGTGGGAAGATGAACTGGAATTGGAAGGCGAGACTGACTACTGCTACCTCACTGGTAAAGCAAGTAAGAGAAGGGAACTTCTCGAACACGGTGAGTTCAAATGGTGGCTCCTGAATAAGGAAGGTCATCTCGCCTTCCATTCTACAGAACAGCATGGAAGGAGGACGGTACATTTATGGGATAAGTTATTCACGGACTATCCGTGGGACGTGGTGATTCTGGATGAGAGCACGTTCGTACGCTATCCTAAGACGACGGTTAGCAAGTGCTACACGAAGAACTTCCGGGACGTTCCGCATAGGATGATACTAAGCGGACTACCGAATCCGGAAGGACTAATGGACTTCTTTCAGCAGTTCCTCTTCCTCGACGGAGGAGAGACGCTTCGGAAGAACAACTATTGGCAGTTCTTGCATAGACACTTCGTGCCGACAGACAGATATCACTTCGTGCCACGAGCGAAGTCCAAGAAGTGGATAGAGGAACAGGTCGCGAAGCGAGCCTTCACGAAGAGACGGAAGGACATTAAGCTTGAGAATCCAATGGCATTCGAACGTCGATTTGCCATTCTTCCAGCCAAGCTTCGCAGAACCTATGAGAAGGTTGAGAAGGAGTTCCTGCTTGAATACGAGGGACGCGAAATCAACCGGACGGTCTACAAGATTGCCGTCTATACTTGGCTTCGGCATGTGGCCTCGGGCTTTGTGGACGGAGAACTGGTGTGGACAGGTAAGGTTGATTTGCTCCTTGAGCTTCTGGCGGGAGAACTGAAGGGCGAGCCGATGGTAGTTTGGTTCGATTACAATGAAGGACTCTTCGCTTGCAGACGATGGCTGTTGGCGAGCGGATATTCTGTTCGCTCTCATGTGGGTAGTCCGGTCATGAGCAAGGCTCGTAGGAAGATAAGTTATAAGGACTGGAGAGCCGGACGAGCTCAGATACTGCTCGCTCAGCCACGTACCTTGCAATATGGCGCAGATCTCAGTCGGGCGTCGGTACAGATATTCTTCACGAGTCCGCTTAGTAATGAGCTACGGGAGCAGGCAATAGAACGGATATGGAAGGCGAAGAGCAAGCGACCGCTACTGTGTCTTGACTTCACGACACGAGACACGATAGACGAAGATATCTATCGGCTCTTGCATAAGAAGAGACGTAGTGCCGTCCGCCTGCTTGAAGCCTGTAGTGAGGCAAGAGAAAGGAGGCAGAAACATGGGTAAGGAGATATGTAAACAGAATCCGGTTCGTTGGGTAAGCATAGACCCAGGACTTGGAGGAACCGGACTGGCATTCTGGGAGAATGATCGTCTGCTTGTTGATGACGAGGAAGACGCGAAGGGAGTACACACGATACGTCCCCCAGACAAAGATGCAGACTGGATGAAGAAGGCGCTCAGAATCTGCGATAAGGCAGATGGGTTATTTGAATCTTACGGTCCGACAAAAGTGGTGATTGAAGAACCGTTCGTTAGTCTAAGAGGACGAAAGACTCTTGTTGCTGCGAAAGCAGGTTCTGTTGTCAAGTTAAGTATCTTATCCGGTATGCTTATCCAGACTGCGATCAATTCCATGGATTATCACATGGCGATCCGCTTTTTCAAAGTGGAACTAATACCGCCGTCAGTATGGAAAGGTCAACTGCCAGACAAGGCATTGAAGAACAGGATAGAGGCATGGGCAAAGAAAGAAAAATGCTCGCTTCCCAGCAGACTAAGCGAACATGCCAGAGACGCCCTCGGTCTCGGCTTGCACTACTTAGGGAAACTGTAAGGGACTGTACTCTCTGCGGACTCTGTGAAGTTCGGCACGAGACCGCCTTCGGCGAAGGAGCAGTTCCAGCGGACGTGGCGCTTGTTGGGCTTGGCCCAGGACGTGGAGAGGATATGCTCGGCAGAGTCTGGGTAGGCCCAGCAGGAAAGCTCCTGCGGAAGACGGTAGCTCTTCTCCAGATAGAGCTTGGCATGTTCACGTGGTACGGATTGAATCTTGTCTGCTGTTATCCAGCAGATGAAATGAGTGCAGACTTCCGCGACCCGACGGATGAAGAGATAGGAGCCTGCTTCCCGAGGCTTGTGGAACAGTTGGAAATCGTGAATCCGGATATTATAATCTGTCTTGGAAAGGTGGCATATAGCAAACTCAAAGACAAGTACCCAGGAGCGAAGCATATTAACCACCCGAGTTATCTATTGCGTAAAGGAGGAGCGGCGATGAAAGGTTCCTTCTTCGTGCAATGGTATCGGGCATTCGAAGAAGCATTAAGGGAGGTAGTATAGTGCCACTCAACAAGGATCTGACTGCGCTTCTTACATATACAAAGAAGAAGCGGAAAGCAAAACGAGAACGAAAGTATGACCCGATGAAGGATGGCATAACGCAGAGTCTGCTCGGCAGGTTCTTGTCGTGCAGATATGCCGCTATGCTATACCTACAGAGACTGACGCCGATAGGCATGAAAGATACACTCGTCTTTGGCAATCTGTTTCATCGCGTACTGGAAGCGATGTGTCTCCGGTCATTTGACAATGATCTTCCCAGCATGAAACAGAAGGCGAGGAAGAAGGAACTGCTCATGGTTGGAAGAGCAGCACTGAAGAAAGCAAAGAAGATATATGTGGGAACGGCGGCGAATCCGCAGGCATTGGAAAACTTTATTGGACAGATAAGCCTTATGCTTCCGTGCTATCTAAATCATAAGGAAGATGGAATACGTCTTTGCGATTATGATTATAAGCGCAGAGAGTTTGTTGCGGCAGAAGAAAAGTTTCGCGTAGACTTCCATGGCTATCCGCTCATCGGTAAGATAGATAATGCTTTCCAGCACAAGAGTGAACTCTGGCTTATGGAATCAAAGACGGCGGGTCAGATATCGGATGCAGAATTGGAGAACGCATTATTGGTAGACCTGCAAATCAAATTCTACTTGACCGCGAGCAGGCTTCACTTCGAGAAGACTCCAGAAGGAGTTCTCTACAATATCATTCGGAGACCGAAGCATACAGTCATGGCAAACTTCAAGAAGAAGCTCAAAGAAGAGCCGGAACACTTCTTCACGCGCTATGAGGTCTCATTCACGAAACCGGATATGCAAAAGTTCCATGAAGAGTTCCGGCTAATGCTGGAAGAGTTCGTGCAGTGGACGGAAGGCGACTTGGCAACATACCACAACTACAAGTCGTGCCTCGGCAGGAAATGGAACTGCGACTTCCTTAGGCTCTGTGCTACAGGAGATAAGTCCCTTTACTATACTCGTGACAATCTGTTTGAAGAGCTCGCAGGTTAGCGAGCAGAAAGGAGGCAGAAACATTGGACGTTCTTCCCAGAAAGAAGACGAAGCCTTCGTTGAATCCTATGGACTATTCTCTGCTCGTTTGTGGAGGAAAGAAAGTAGGCAAGACAAGATTCGCTTCTTTCATCCCGGGAGCTTTGATGCTGGCTCTGGAACAAGCATCCGTAGGTAGGGCAGTCTACAAGCGGAAGCCTGAAGACTGGTCTGATATAAAGAAGATAGTAAGGCATCTGGAAAAGAAAGGAGGAGACAAGTTTCCGGCAGTCGTGTTCGATACATTTGATGTTGCTTACAATATGGCTACCGAGCACATCTGTGATAAACTTGGCATAGAACAACTCGGTGAGACGTCAAGTGGAAAGCGCGACTACGGATATAGTTATAGTAAGGTTAAAGAAGAGGTACTAAAGGTTCTGCTCAGAATCGAACGGTCAGGTAGGATGGTTGTGCTCATCTGTCATACCAAGATACGCGACTTGATGACGATTAGCGGCATGGAGTATCAAAAGATAATGCCTGCTACGACACCATCTGCAATTGACATTATCAAGAAGTTCACACAGATGAATATCATGCTTGACTACGTTCGTGTGAAAGGCAAGAAGCAGCGAATCATCTTGACGCAGGGAGACGAACACTATTTTGCGGGATGTGGTGACCCGTCCATATTCCCGCCGATACTACCTCTACTGCATTGTAAGAACATGAAGACGGGTGAAGATAAGACGGAGGATTATGGCGGCAGAACTTGGAACAGTCCATTTGAATTATTTCAGGAAGCGTTCAAAGGAAATGTAGAAGGCATTGATCCAGAAAGGATAGACACTGTTATTCGTTCCGAAGCAATCACGGATGAGAGCTTAGAGAAGCTCGCAGATAAGAAGGAGGTGAAAAGGAAGAAGGCAGGCAAGAAGAAGTTGAGGCGTAGGAAGGAGTAATTTTTGGTTAGCGCGTAAGCGCAAGTAAAAAGGAGATGCCAAATATGGCACAGAAGAAGTCGTCGAAGAAGTCGTCGGGAAAGAAGTCTTCTCCCAGCAAGAAAACCGCGAAGGGAAAGAAAGGCGAAGAGAAGAAGGCTTCGAAACCTCGTTCTCGCAGTCGCAGTAGAGGCGGAGCGACGAACATGAAAACGGCGCTCAAGATTTCGGACAAGTACTGGCCGAAGGCGAAAGCTGCTCCGATGGGTTCGGGAGCTATGTTCCCAGAAGGAACTTACATCGGCAAGCTCGCTCAAGCAAAACTTGAAGGTGGTACTTCCGGAGCCTTTGTAAGTTTCGGACATACAATCCTCAAGGGCAAGCAGGAAGGAAACACTTGTTATCACAGGAGATACTTGCCAAGAAAAGATGACGCTGAGAAAGACGCTATCAGGAACGTCAGCTACCTTGCTGGCGAACTGGAAGGACATGGAATCAGTCTCGACGACGTTGATTCTCTTGCGGATGAACTCGAAGAAATCCTCGCGAAGCTTGAGAAGAAAGCTCCGGTCGTGAGATTCCGTGTACGCCATGGCGGAGAAGACAAGCAGTATCTCAACATACGCCTGCTCGGCCTCGCGGATGAAGATGAACTCGAAGAGGAAGAAGAGGAAGAGTCCGAAGAGGAAGAGACCGAAGAGGAAGAAGAAGAAGAAGAAGAAGAAGAAGAAGAAGAGGAGGAAGAGGAGGAAGAGGAGGAAGAAGAAGAGTACGCCGAATGTTTCGGCGAGTACGAGAACGTGAAAGACTGCAAGGAGTGCGAAGACAAGAAGGCTTGCAAGAAGAAGACCGAGTCCGAGGATGAAGAGGAAGAGGAAGAGGAAGAGGAAGAAGAAGAAGAAGAAGAGGAAGAGGAAGAGTCCGAGGACGAAGAAGGAGAAGAGGAGGAGGAAGAAGAGGGAGAAGAGGAGGAGGAAGAAGAAGAAGCTTCGCCTCCGGACAAGAAAGAACTGCTCGCTCTGTGCGAAGAGTGGGAGGTTGACTTGACGTCGAAGCAGAAGAAGACAGCCAAGTCAATCATGAAGCACATTTCCAAGAACCTCACGTTCCCGAAGAAGGAACTAAGCGAAGACGAGTTGAATCTCGTTGAGAGATTCCCGGAAGAGTATGCTGTTACTTTGACATAGTCGCCTGCTTCCTGGCGATTGGAGGAGGGACGGATCTGCCTCCCGTCCCTTCCTCCTTTTTACAAAGGGGAGAGGAATGCGATTATGCCAACATTTGGTTATGACACGGAGACCACGGGTGTTGAGCCTTATCATGGCGACGATATGTTTATGTACTCGCTCTGTTCCTTTCACGGAACTGCGAATGCGTACAGGTTAGACGGAAAGAAACTTAGAAGACTATTGAACGAGAAACTCCTTCGGGAGTTCTGGACACGAAAGAAGAACACGCTTGTCGCACATAACGTTAAGTTCGACTTGACGTTCACCGAGAAGCAACTCGGAGTTCCCTTCGCTGGTAAATTCCACTGCACTCTTGCGATGGCGTGGCTCCTCATGAACTTGCATCCTCATCATCAATTGAAACGTCTCTGTTGGGAACTCGGTAGAATTCCAATGGATGATGAGGCTGCAATGAAGAAGTATCTTAGTGCTGGATATAACTATGCACCTGAAGCACTGGCCCACGACTATGCAGCACGAGACGCCTTCCGGCATATGTTCCTCTTCCGCTTGTTCTGGCCTGATATAAAGACAGATGCAGGAATGCTGGACGCCTACAATGTAGAGATGGCACTCATTCGTCCACTTATGGATATGGAAGCACGAGGACTTCGAATAGATCCAAGTGCTATGAAGGACTTAATTGTCAAACTCTCTCGAGACGTCTATAGGCTGGAAAGAGAACTGCATCTTAGAGCAGGTAAGACATTTAACCCGGAGAGTCCGCCTCAACTGTCAGACGTTCTCTATAACAGACTTGGCTTGCCTGTTCTCGGACGTACAAGTACAGGAAAGCCTTCGACAGCAAAAGAATATCTACAGGAACTTGAAGGGAAGCACAAGATAATAAGTGTTCTCAGGAAATTTAGAAGCTACAAGAAAGCAATTCCAATTCTTGAAAGCTATCTGGATTATGCTGACGCAGATAATATCATTCATTCAGATATTATGCCAACTGGAGCGACGACAGGCAGAATGTCTTCCAGTCGACCAAACCTACAGAATGTGCAGAAGGAAGGAGTCCTTAGAAATCCTTACGCAGTTCCTGCTCGTGGACTCTTTATCGCACGAGATGGATACACAAACTATCACTTTGATTATAGCGGACAAGAACTGCGTCTACTTGTTCATTACCATAAAGACCCAGGATATCTAAAGCTGTTTGCGGAGAATAAGGACGCTCATAAGGAAGGAGTAGCAAGATGCTTCTACGGCAAGAAGGCAGATATAAAGAAGTATCGTGACGCTGGAAAGAATGGAACATTTAATATTGGATACGGTGGAGGAGCAAAGAAACTATCCCAGACTCTCTGGCTATCTCTTGATAAAACAAAGGACGGTCTCGCTCGTTATCGAGAACTGTTTCCGGAGGCTGCTGGCTTCGCGAAGAAGATGGCTAAGGAAGTTATGCGTAAAGGTTATGTTCGAACAGAACTCGGTCGCAAGATATTCATCAACCCAGAAGCGATCTACACTTCTTCTGCTAACGGATTGATCCAAGGAACAGGTGCAGAAATCATCAAGCGAGCGATTGATCGTACAGCAAAAATAATCAAAGAAATTGGTAAAGGAATATTTCTTCTATTGACTATTCACGACGAGCTCATTATTGAAATTCCAGATAGGATAAAACCAAGAAAGCGCAAAGAGTACTTGATAGAAATTAAAAGAGTCATGGAAGACTTTCCAATGTTTGAACCAAAGATGAAAGTAGACTGTGCAAAGGGCAAAGTTTGGAACAGGAAGGAGAAGGTGAAGTTATGAGATTGACGGAAGAAGAGAGGCGAGTAATGACAACTGTAGCAGAGAAGTTCTACAACGACGTTGGGTTCCCTGCATTAACAGGCAAGACATGGGACGAACTGGAACTGGAAGAACGAGAGATGTTTATTCAAGGGCAGAAGTGGCTTTATGCTTATTACAAACTCGCGTTCAAGAAAGGATATGAGAAGGGAATAGAAAATTCCAACAAGAAGATAGAAGAACTGATTAACGAATTTCCTTTTACAGGGGGAGGATAGTCGAATGCGTCGGTATGAGTTGATAGGTGAGATTTGCTGGTTCGCAGGGCACCGAAGGAAACTGCCAGGAAGACTCCACTTTACGAAGGAGGAACTGAAAGTAGTATTTGAGTTCTTGAAGAAACACTTCGATAAACCAGGAAGCATAACAAGGAAGGCAGAGAAGCGTCATGGAGGGAAGAGCTAAAGTAAGACGCTTTGAGGCTCATGGTGCTTTCTTCCAGAGCCGAACGGGTCCGGATGATGATGGCGATTACCATCAGATAGCGGACTGTCCGTTCTGTGATCGGCGGAAGAAGTTCTATGTAAACGAAACTACACTGAAATGGGATTGCAAAGTTTGCCAGTGTAACGGAGAGTATATAGACTTCTTGGAGCAGATTGCGAAACGGAATCATGAAACATTCCTTAAGAGTCCGCAGATACAAAAGGAACTTGCAAAAGACCGAGGACTGAAACGAGCTACACTTCGTAAGGCAGGCATAGGCTTCTTTGGTGGAACTTATACGATTCCTGTTCATCATGGAAACGCATTCGTAGACCTACTCCGTTATTCCTTAGGAGGCAAGCTACAGCAATCTCTCGGAGGAAGAAAAGGAATCTTCGGTTCTGCAGACATTCGGAACAAGACTGAAATCTGGATCGCTGAAGGCGTTTGGGATTGTCTCGCTCTTCGTGAACTCTTCCAGCAGATAGATGTTGAGGATGCAGATGTCGTTGCAGTTCCTGGAGCGGATACCTTTTGGCCAAAGTGGGCAGGCTTCTTTAATAATAGAAGAGTCTTTGTCGCCTATGACGCAGATGGATTGAAGGCTAAGTTCGCTGCTCAGAAAGGAATGCAGAAAGTACAAGGGATTCTGCGAGGAGCAGCAAAAGAACTTCACTTCGTTCATTGGCCTGAAGGATTGCCTGAAGGATATGATATAAGAGATTTGTATCATGATAAAGGCAAGAAGGCTTTTCGACTTCTACAGAAATATATGCAGAAAGAACCTCCAAAGGTTCCAGAGAAGCAAGTTCTGACGCGGAAGAAGAGGAAGAAGAAACCAAAACGGAAGAAAGCCAAGCCGATAAGCCGAGCAAGACTTATAAAGGAATACCAAAAATGGTTATATATGACCAACGACGAAGTGGAAATACTTGATGTTATATTCGGCGCGATGTATGCAAACAGAATGGAAGGAGATCCTCTTTGGTTATTTGTCGTGGGCCCACCAGGATGTGGGAAGACTGAGCTTCTTATGACACTTAGCAAGAGCGACTTTGTTTATCCTTCTACGACCCTAACGACGGCTGCGTTGATTAGTGGAGCTCAATTGAAAGATGGAGCAGATCCAAGTCTTCTTCCCCAGCTTGATGGGCTCGTCTGGGTCATTAAAGATTTCACAACGATTCTATCTATGCCTTTCATAGCGGTCGCGGAAATCTTTGGCATTCTCCGCGATGCGTTCGATGGCAAGATAAAGAAAGTATTTGGAACAGGAGTCGTCCGAGACTATGAAAGCAAGTTTGGAATCATTGCGGGAGTTACTCATCATATCAATGCGTTTCACCAGAATACGACGGTCGGTGAAAGATTCTTGCGTTATAACATGAGGCATAAAGCCCAGTCTGCTGGTTCGGCTGCTCTCATTACTGCCGCGATGGATAATATCAATGTCGAAGACACAATGAGGGAAGCTCTCCAGAAGGTAGCGAAAAGGGCAGTAGATAAAGAAGCACTCGAGATACCAGACATAACTGAGTACTGGAAGAAACATATTATTCCGCTTGCACAATGGATCTCACATATGCGTGGAGCGGTCATGAGAGACAGGTATAGCGATGAAATTATCTACAGTCCTGCGGCAGAAATTGGAACAAGAGTAGCAAAACAGTTAACGAAACTTGCCATGGGAATTGCGATGTTCCGTGGAGAACGCGAAATAGGAGAGGAGGTTTATAGAACAGTAATTCGCGTCGCTCGGGATACTGCCCCAGACAGAGCAGAGCTTATTGCCAAGAGGCTGTACTTGAGCAAACAACCAATTACTGCCAGCAGACTTTCCTATAAGAGTAAGTTGGAAGTTGGGACGGTCAGGAAAGTTTTACGCGACATGCGACTGCTCCGTATTGTTGATAAGCTCGGCGAGCACAGTCAACAATGGGTTCTAACTGCGAAGATGAGGAAGATGATGGACTTAGCAGAAGTTTATTTTGATGAGCGAGTTTGGAAACGAGCTCACAGAAGAAAGGAGAAGAGACGTGGTAAATAAGCCGTGGCGAACGATTCGTTGTCGTTCATGTGGGAGTGAGTATGGTTGGAATGGAAGTTATCTGGATATGCCTTCGTGTCCTCATTGCGGATACGAACTGCCAGAATCAAAGAAGGAGGGTTTTCAAAAGAAGTTTGACGATATGCTCAAGAGAGCACAGACGAGTCCTGCTCGACGGAGAAAGCCTTCCTCTAACAAGCAGAAGGAGGAAGGAAAGAAGCAGGCAAAGAGGAGGAAGAAACGGAAATGAGTCCGTTCGCTGCGTATATCTGAATTGAGTGGCATGGAGTTTGAGTAAGACCAAAACTCGTGCTTCTGGATGAGGCGAACAGATGGCGAACTGAACACGGACAAGAGCCGTATAGGCTTGAGGAGGCAAAAGTGGACGTAGTAAACGATTTCTTGGAGAAGCATGATACAGTACAATTCGATATCATGCAGAGGTTAGTTCATCATAGAGTCTTCGCGGCAGATGAGAAAGGAATGCGTCGGCATGGAAAAGGACTTCCTTTATGGCTTCAGCCTGCGTTTCAAGTCAGGCCAAACAGTCCGGGATTCTTTACAGGACAGGCACAGAAGAAGATAATCGAAGGCAGCCTCTGGGAAGGGGATGAAGCTGAAGGTCTCACACCTGAATCTATCCTCGCATTCCAGATGACAGAGTATGTAGACGCGATTGCATACTTGACCTTCGAGTTGATGTATTTGGCCAAGATACGACTTGGAATTAGGAAGGCTGCAGATGAACTCAAGAAGGCACAGAAAGAAGATGGTCTACCTCTTAGCAATTCAACTCCTGAAGAAGACTGGGAGGAAGAAGAAGGGTACCGGATTGAATCCTGATGAGGTCTCGGCAGGTTTTCTTCCAGTGCAAGACAGATTCAAGGAGAGGCAGATGAGATACAAGAAGTGTAATATATGGATATTGGAGGGGTCGCACGCTATCGTCGTGCCAACAAACATGGGATGGCGCAAGGACGGCAGGAATGTTATGGGAGCAGGCGTCGCGAAGCAGGCGAGAGATAGATGTGGTAACATCCCAATGATTGTTGGTCAGTTCTACAAAGACTACAGACGGCAGTGGATGCGCGAGTCTATGAACACAAATCCACCGATACTAACCGCGTTATTCGGGCGGAAAGAACAGGGACAGGACGGAGCGCTCGTTCCTGCCGTAAGTGCTGACGTGAAGCTTCTTGCACCTTACGGATGGGTTGAAATGGTCTTTGTTCCCAGCAAGAAACTCGTCAAGCCTGCTTACTTGTCATGGAAGTATCCTTCGGACTTGCGATTAGTTAGACGTTCACTTAGACGACTGAAGAAGATAAAGACTCTTCGTGAGAAGATTGCAGTTCCTCTTATTGGCGCAGGGAATGGAGGTCTTGACCAAAGATTGATAGAGGGAACGATAGCAGAAATCCTTGGAGATGATGAACGCTTCACAATTGTATTGCCGAGCGGGAGGTACTAATGAAATTTATTACAGGTTCGTTTTTCGATGAAGAGTTGAGGTAAAACATGAAGAGGAAACTTCTAAAGAGACGAAAGAAGAAGGCAGTTCAGCGTCGTAAACATTATCTCGACGAGGCTCTTCTCCAGCTTGCGAACTCAGCAGTCTTCGTTGTGAAACGAACAGATAATGGTGGAATAGATAGCAAGGGATGGGGCCAGACAAGACTGCTCATTATGGCGGGTGAGGCGACATTATCTGATGCTATCTGGACTATGCAGAGAACACTTGGTGATGGTGCCAAGTTTGAAATTGAGCAGATAGTCTCCGGCATCTTTACAGTAGATCCGGAATGTCTGCATGATTACTGCAATCTGGACGGCAGAGTTTTCAATGAGAAGATGGAAGTCGTTCGGAAAGGAGGCAGGAGATGATCGAAGTACAGGTGAATGCTGATTTTGCAGAGTTGCAGAATCGGACGAACAAGTTGCGTCATCATGCGGAGGCGATTCTGCACACGACGAAGGTGAAACTTGAACAGGCTGCAAAGGAGAGCGGTCTGCCTGTCACGTTTATCCTCACGGCAGGCATCAAGTTCCCGGAAGTAGAGAAGGAGGCAAAGCAACCCAAATCCAAGACTCCGAAATAGGGAATAAACGTCCTAAATTGGGCTAATTTGGGGACTCTGGGGCTAACATGGCAGGCAGGAAGGTGAGGATGACCGATGGGTAATTTTGTCTGCTTTTAAGACCACTCAGCAGAGTGGAAGGAGAGTTGAACTTGTGTGGAACGGAGTTAGCGAAGTGTATTGTGTGTGGGATTATCTTGACTGAAGATAATGCCTATCGGAAGCAACATAGTCGGACAGGCTTTCAGTCGAGATGCAAGAAACACCAAGTTGAATATCAATCGCAGATAAGAGAGAAAAGGAAAGAGCAGAAAGGACACACGACAGTTGAGACGAAGGTCGCTGGGGATGGTTCAATCCGGCTGAAGTATAATTTTCTGCGACAGGTCGTAGATATTCGTGGGCCGAGCAAAGTTCAAGAATCCGCGTTCTTCTTCGTAGAAATCTTTGATCGGAAGTGGACTCACTCAATAACCTCAAAAGAATTTCATTATCGTCTCATTCACGTGAGCAGAGAACTATGGGAAGAGGCGACGATGGATATGCAGACTCTGGAAGAGTTTCAGGAAGACGCAAAGCAGGCAAAGGAGATTGAGGATGCTGTACACGATAGCGAATCTACTCGTTGAAGGAGTAGCGGACAAGAGGGGAGCTCTTAATTGCGTCTTCCTTTCCGCAGACGGTTCTACTTTTGCGACTGACCGAATGTGCTTAGTCATCGTCGAGCCGAGCAAGACGAACGATGATGAGTTTCGAGTAGCAGGAGTAGAGCCGACGGAAGTAAGAGAAGGAGGAATCGCAGTTCCGGCAGAGCTCGTCTCTGAAACGCTCAAAGCTATTCCAAAGCAACCGATGAGGCAAGCTCACAAACACGCTGCTCTAACTCGCTGTGATGCAGTCGTGGAATTCGCAACGACGAAAGACGGAATTGGAGCGACGAAGAACTCAGCTACGAGAGTACGAAGCGCTCCTCCAAGTATAAAAGAGTTCCTTCAGTCTATCGGAAGCAGAAAGGCGTTAGCTCACGTTTCATTGAAGAGGCTTAAGAAGATTGTTGACACGTTTGATAAGATGTGTGGAGGCGATGAAAGTCAGCCAGTCTCAATTGGACTTGGAGAAGAGGACGACCCGATTTATTTGCGAACAAGAAGTCATTTGACTGGGCAAATAATCATAGGGACGATTACGCCAGCGACGGACGTGGACGAAGTCAAGTTAAATAAGTGGGAAAGAAAACTACTTGACAGAGGAGTCAAGAGGCGTGTCAAGAGGAAAGGCACCAAACAAGAGGTAAGAAGGAGGCATCGATAATGGAAGTTGAAGTAAGCCCAGAGACGGCGGAAATACTGTTTAGAGTTTTGACTGAGGAGAGGAAGGAGAACTTCGAACTGAAGAGGCTCCAGGAACAAGTTGAAACTCTCACGGTAAGGAACGATGAGCTTGAAAGGCTTAATGAGTATAGCGACCAAGAATGGAGGAAGGAAAAAGAGGAACTCTTTCATGTCATCTGTCGGAACACTACTCAATTCTTTCCAGATAGAGAAGGCCATAAATCTCCGGTAGAATTGACTCTGTTTGGTCTGTGTCGTCATCTCGTGCAGACCTTAGATGAACTCAAGGAGCATAAGAAAGTCAATCATCGTTGCCAGAGCATTGTACTGGCTCTTGGGGCTATAGAGAAAGTCGATTTCACTGTACACCAACGACTTATCGGTGGACCCTCTATAGCAAAGAAGACTGGCAAGATAACAAAGATCCAGGATGGTATCTTACATGTTCACGGCAAAGGCAAAGTGACACATAAGATACCTATCACACTGGTCACAAAGATAGAAGTAGCAGGAAAGGAGAAGAAGAAATAAAGACTGGCAGACATTGAAGGCTCTTATTGGAAGGGAGGTTAATAAGTAGTGACAGATGAACCAACGATCCTATTCAAAGCATTACAGTATTTAGAGAAAGGAGAAGTTAGTTGAGTAAAACAAAAATAAAGATCAAGATAGTAGAAATACCATTGAAAGATTTGTTTCCTGCAGAATATAATCCTCGTAAGCTAACTCGGCAAGTAATCGACGATGTGAAGACGTCTATAATAGAATTCGGCTTCGCAGACCCGGTTGTAGTAAACAAGCGAAGGTGGGACAACGACAAACTCGTCATTGTCGGAGGTCACAAGCGGTGGATTGCCGTCAAGGAGATGCGCGATGAAGGAATCTGGAAGAGAGACACGATTCCTTGCGTTATTCGCAGGCTATCGGAGACGGAAGAAAAGGCGCTCAATATAGCGTTGAACAAAATTCAGGATGAGTTTGACTTGAAACTTCTGGCGCAAGTCGTGGAGGATATTCAGAAAGACAAGCCCGAACTCAT
>Ga0209986_10003282_pt1 | contig 14270 bp, 10 predicted proteins | sample BlataG_FD_183168 | JGI IMG/M metagenome (GOLD analysis project Ga0209986, IMG submission 183168) | Deep subsurface microbial communities from Black Sea to uncover new lineages of life (NeLLi) - Black_00105 metaG (SPAdes) (version 2) | ecosystem: Environmental > Aquatic > Marine > Oceanic >...
ACTATACACCTACCATAATCCTTCAATTTTCTATTTACTTTCTCAGTAATAAATTCCAGATTACTTGAAGAATCATCTTTAGATAAAGCTTCAGGAAGTATGATGAGTAAGGGCATCTTTCTCTCCGGGTCAGCTAAACGTGCTGCTGCCGGGATAAAACCTATTTTCCTTCCCATTACTCCGATAACCAAGACCGGGTCACTGGTATAACTGGCTTTATTCTCTTCATTTGCTTCTAAAATATTAACAGCTAAATTCCGAGCCACACTTCCATACCCCGGGTCGTGATCACATATAGCAAATGTTCCGTCAGTTTGTAAAGGGCCTCCTACATCATTATCAATAGTTTTAGGTATGCCGGTACAAATCAGTTCTAAATTTTCTTTTTGGGCTAATTCACTCACTTTGTTAGCGGTATCCATGGAATCTCCGCCCCCGCAATAAAAGAAATATCCCACATTATGTTTTTTAAAGACCTCGATGATACGAGCCAAATCTTTATCATCTTTTATTTTGTATCTGCAACTGCCGATGGTGCCAGCTGAAGGAGTTTCTGCTAATAGAGCTATTTGATGAGGTTCTTGAGAAGAGACATCTATCAACTCTTCTTTTAAAACTCCCAGGATGCCCATTTTTGCTCCATATATCTTATCAATTTTTTTAGAGAGAATTAATTCATCAATTGCCCCTCTAACGCTATTATTTATTACTGTAGTGGGCCCGCCTGATTGCGCAATAATTACATTTTTCATTTAATTAACCTCCTCCTTTATGGTTGATTACACCGATTATGGAAAATTGATTACACCAATTAAGAAGATTATATTCAGATTTACTCGATGTTTTATTTTAATTTATAGAGGTATTTTCCTCCATTTTCAATCCACAGTTTTCCTGGTCCGATGAAATCTTCCTGGTGAATTGAATCAGGATTCCGATAACCCAATCCTACTGATTCACAAATATCTTTAGAAATTCCGGCAGCTAAAGTGACTTTAAAGTCAAATTTCTCTTTTCCGGAATTAACATCAAAACTTCCCGCTCCTCTAACATTTATCACATGAGCAGCAATATTTTTACTAAACTCAGGATTTGATTCTAAATATTTCTTTACATAATCTTTACAATGATAACCTATTTGCCTTAAGGCAAAGTCCATCTCCGGCCGAGAATGAAAACAATTGATATGAGGGGCATAGATAATAATCTCTCCTCCCGGGGCCATCACTCCCGGACTCTGCAATTTATAAGAACCTTTCCCGGCAGTCCAAATTTCATCATAACTTTTATCAATAACTTGGACAGCACACTCAAGAGGTTCATCTAAATAAATTACGTGGAGTTGAGAACTTGCCCTTGATGCTTGTTTATAGGCCTCGATAAAACCATTATAGCCTGCTCCAATATATAGTCCTTTAGGAATTACTTGATGTTCTTCTTTAAAGACCATATTAAAAGAAATTGTCGGAGCTTTTATCTGGTCAAATATATAAGAAGAACCTTGGTTTATAACTTCTCGTGCAGGATTATCAACAGTGCCGATAATCTGTGGAATCCCTATAAGCACCGCTGCCCAGTGGAGTAAGTCTATCACTTCCGGACCGGAAATACCCGGGAAAAACACCTTTAACCCTCCCGCATAACCGGCTGCTTCATGAGGCAGGGTCCCACTTAAGGCAATAATCAAATCATAATCTTCCGCAATTAATTTATTTACCACTACCGGAATAAACTGAGAAAGCTCTCCTTGAGTTTTTTCCGCTACAAAAGAGGCGGGAATCTCTCCCACGGTTACCAGTCTTTGAGGATTACTATATTCATGATTGTAATAATTATCAAAATTAATCTGAGAGGAAAGGCCCAACTTACTCCGGATCTCTTCTTCAGCCATCGCCCGATGGGTACCACCGGCATTCAAAGAATCAATTTGGGTCATTCCTTTATTTTTTAACTCTTGATAGATAAGGGGAATTAATTTATCGGTAAAGTCTGTTCGGGTATAATCAGGATGAATCAAAAGAACTTTTTTTACCGAAGAAAAATCTTTCAGACTTTCCTTTACGATTTCTTTTAATTGTTCTTCTGTTAATTTTCCCTGGAGATTTTCAATTGAAAGCACATTAATCCTCCCTTAACTAGTCGTTAGTACGGGCAGATCTTGTGTCTGCCCGTAGGACTTACTAATCTGTCATTGCGAGCGACTGAAGGGAGCGTGGCAATCCCGTAATTGATGAGATTACTTCGCAATGACAAAATGTATTGTTTTTTTGTAGCGGTCGAATTTATTCAATCCGAAACGGGCTCGATAAATCAAACCCTTACAACATATTACACTCATTACGGGCAGACACAAGGTCTGCCCGTACATATTATACATTACTATTTTCTTCACGAGATACGAATTCGCTATCTTAACCAATTAACCAACTAACCAGCTAACTATTTCTATACGCTACCCGCTCTACGCTATTATTTTGTCCATTCCTCTTCCGGGCGTCCGGGGAGCATCCATTCAGTATGAAACTCTCTCATTTTTCCCTCTGGTGTAGTCATTACTTCCGGATCATCTAATCCTTTGAGTTTAAAGTAACCATGGGCGCCAAAAAAATCTCGTTGCAGGGCTGATACCTGGGCAGAAATCATTACCGGACTGGCCAGTTGAAGAATATAATCAAAGGCATTATCCATAGCCGGAGCAGGCACCCCTACCCAATGAGCAATCTCCATAAAGTTGGCTAATTTTTTAAGGTCTTGTTTAACCACCTCAGCAAATCGAGGAGCAGTTAAAAGATTGGGTATTTCTGGATTTTTTTCGTAAGCCTTGGTAACTTCATCTAAAAATTGAGCCCGAATTATGCACCCACTTCGCCATCCCTTAACAATTTCTCCTAAATTAAGGTCCCATTTATATTCCTTGGAAGCAGCTTGTAACAAAGCCATACCTTGGGCATAAGAAGAAATCTTGGCCAGATACAGAGCATCATGGGCAATTTCGATAAACCGTTCTTTTTCTCCCACATATTTTTCCTTGAAAGTTGATAATCTTTTAGATACTTTCAGTCTCAAATCCTTATCTTGAGACATCTCTCGCGAGAAAACCGCAGCAGTAATAGTAGGAATAGGGACTAACAATTCCAAAGCGCTTTGCACTGTCCAGGTCCCTGTCCCTTTCATCCTGGTAATATCAGCTGTTAGGTCAACTAGATACTCGCCAGTTTTATTATCTTTTTCTTTCATGCTTTCTCCGGTTATTTCTACTAAATATGACCGCAGGACATCGTTTTCACTATTCCATTCGGTCATAATATGAGCAATTTCTTCCGAACTCATATTCAAAGCATTCTTAAATACCCAAACACATTCTCCAATTAATTGCATATCTCCATATTCGATACCATTATGGACCATCTTTACAAAATGGCCAGCTCCATCTGGACCGATATAGGATACACAGGGAACACCATCATAGGCTTTGGCCGCAATCTTTTTAAATATATCTTCTACCAGGGCATAAGCCTCTTTCTGTCCGCCGGGCATTATAGCCGGCCCCTTTAAGGCTCCTTCTTCTCCTCCGGAAATGCCTGTACCTATAAATAATAATCCTAAATCATTTAACTCCTTATTACGTCTTATCGTATCTTTGAAATAAGAATTTCCAGCATCAATGATTAAGTCACCTTTATCCAATAAAGGAATGAGCTTTACAATAAAATCATCAACCGGTTTTCCCTGCTTTACCAGTAAAATTATCTTCCGGGGAGTCTCTAAAGAATTTACAAATTCCTCTAAAGAATAGGTAGGTAATATATTTTTCCCTTTTGCTGCACCTTTAGTAAAATCTTCTGTTTTAGCGCTGGTTCTATTATAAACAGCTATCGAATAGCCTTTATCCTCCATGTTTAAAATTAAATTCTGGCCCATTACTCCCAAGCCAATTAATCCAATATTTTCTTTTTTCATATTTATCCTCTCCTGTATTGTTATAACATAAAACTATAATCCAAAATTTAAGAATTTTCTTCAAAATGTATTGTTCTTATGTAGGGGTCGGATTTATCCGACCCGTGTTATTCGGTAATTTTAGTATCGGGTTCGATGAATCGAACCCCTACAAATTACTCATTACTTATTACTTATTACTTATTACTGTTTTTAGACTCCCGAGAAAGCACTAAATCCCCCATCTATGGGAACAATAATTCCGGTTACAAATTTTGAGGCATCAGAGGCCAGCCAGACACACGCCCCGATTAAATCTTCCGGGTCACCAAATTTATCCATAGGAGTGTGAGCAATAATAGTTTCTCCTCTGGGGGTTAGGCTGCCATCCTCATTAGTAAGTAAAAAACGATTTTGGGTAGTAAGAAAAAATCCGGGGGCAATAGCATTAACTCTCAAATTTTTATTATATTCCTGGGCAAAATGCACTGCTAACCACCGGGTAAAATTGCTTACCGCTGCCTTTGCAGCAGAATATCCGGGAATTCTGGTAAGCGGACGAAAGGCGTTCATAGATGAAATATTTATAATAGACCCGCCATCCTGATTTTTTATCATATCCTTTCCAAAAACCTGCGAGGGGAGCACAGCTCCTCCAAAGAGGTTAAGCCCAACCACTTTCTCCAAAGCAGAAAGAGGAAGGTCAAAAAATTTCAGCTCTTCTGAAGTAGTCGCCTCTTTTATATTCCCCCCGGCGGCATTAAGTAAGATATCAACTTTACCAAAATCTCTGGTTGCCTCATCTCTGCAAACTTTTACTTTCTCAATATCCATTACATTTATGTAATAACCTTTAGCTTCTATCCCTTCTAATTTTAATTCTTGGGCCACTTTATCGGCATTTACAATATCACAGAGGGCTATTTTGGCACCTGCTTTACCTAATCCCCTGGCAATAGCAGAACCCAAAACCCCAGCACCTCCGGTAATTACTGCAGTCTTCCCTTCCAAACTAAACATCTTCAAATTTTCCTTCATTTATCTTCCCTCCTTGCGTTCAACAGTTTATCAAAATTTTCTCTCTTTCTGTCATTGCCACGGATGGCACTCAAGTAACATTGAGTGCCATCCGTGGCAATCTCAACACTAAGTTAAAAACTAAAAACTAATTAAAAGTTCTAAGTGTCTTTTAATATGATTAGAAAGTTCCCGATAATGGTCTTCTTCATACTCAAATAATATTTTGTAGATTCTATCTTTAAAGATATATTTTCCCTCATTATCCTTTACCTTTAGAATAGAACCATAGGTTATATGGATAAGCTGACGAGAATCTGGCTTATTAAAAAGGTCAACTAATTGCCCATCAGAAAGTTTATCTATATTCGGAACACGAGAAAGGTCAGTAGTTAAATTATAAGATGCTCTATCTTTTTCGAAATTCTTCAAAGCAAATCGATGAATCTCTCGATAAAGAGCCGGGTCTTTCATGGCAACCACTTTTACCTCCTCCAACCAGCTGGTCCCGGCAGTTTTTATATGGTAAAGACCGTCTGTCTCCTGAGAAAAAATAGGATAAACAGAAAACTTATCACTTCCGGTGTGAAGAGAAAGTTTGTATCCTCCAATATTTTTTGCTATAGCTGCGTGTAAAGAAAATTCCCTGGCGAATTGTTTTACGTCTCCTATATATTCTATTCCCTTTTGCCAATCTCCTAAGAAATGAAGGGCTAAGTTCTGAAAATCTACCCCTCTTCTTTGAAGCTCCAGAACAATAAATAGATGAGCCAAAGGAGAAGTGACAGTGGGAGTTTCGTCTACAGAAATTTCTAAATCAAATTTTTTCTTTTTGTAATCCTTTAAAAATTCGTAACATTCCACCACATGGTTTAGGGCTTCGGAATAAATTAGTATAATTTGTCTTAATGATTTCTCATCAAATATTAACTCTTGTTCACCGACTTTAAATTTCTTATTTAAATATAAATTTTCTATTTCTTTATTCTTAGGAATTTTATTATAAAGTTGGTTCAGCTCTTGTTCGTTTAATTCCTCTATATCCTTACTAATAAAATCAGAAGGATCTAAAGTAAACATGGTGAAGCCGCAATCCGCTGCTTCCTTTAACTCTTTAATATCTTTTACATGATCTGCATCTGCCCCAAAAGGACCAATGTAACCTGACTCAAAACAACCCCATATTGCATCATCTAAAACTTTTTGCCAATTTCTCTCTGTCCGAGCCATCTCTCTTACTGATTGCTGAGCTAAAACAGGGAAAATATCTTTATCTTTAAAGGCCTGGATATGAGCCGGTGTAGCTATCCCTAACCGATCTCCGGTGCCAAAAGAAGGTTGAAGACCACAAAAAGAAGGATTAAGCCAAGGAAATATTTCTCGCAACAGTTTGAGATTATGGTAATTTAAATAGCATATCTTTATTATCAGTTCATTTTCATCTTCTTTTTTCTCTTCTAAAATATTGCCTTCAAATTTCCGAACCAGGTCACTCCCGGCAACAACTATAAGATACTTTTCTTTATTGTCTTTAGCCATAAAAAAATAATTGTCTTTTTCTGATTTTATCGAAGTAGAGTAAACAATATACCTATCCCTAAAATATTTACCAAAATACTGTATAATATTTGTTTTGTTCATTAAAACCTCCGTGACGCATCTAATTTTTTATTATTATACACTATAAATTATAATATTGAGCAGTGTTTTTGTAAAATTATTTAAATAAAATACCAGGTAACCACATAGCAAAAAAGGGTACATAAGTAACCAATAATACAACTAAAACCATAACTATATAAAATGGCCAGAGGGCTCTTACTACCTGTTCAATCTTCATCTTTCCCACAATACATCCTACAAATAAGGTGTTCCCCACTGGAGGGGTACAAAGACCAACTCCCAAATTCATCAACATTATTATCCCAAAATGGATAGGACTTACCCCTAAATTAGTAACAATAGGTAAAAAAATAGGTGTAGTAATAAGTATAAGCGGGGCCATATCCATAATCATTCCCAATCCTAAAAGCACTATATTTATTATCAATAAGATTATATATTTATTGTTAGATATACCCAGAACTGCTTGAGCGATAGCATTCGGAATTCTTAGATAGGCCATTAACCAGGCAAAAGTGGACGCAGAAGCAATTAGAAACATTACAGCAATAATTGTTTTGCCTGAATCCCAAAGTATTTCCCAAAACTTTGAAAGAGGTATCTCTCTATATACAAAAAAAGCCACAAAAAAAGCGTATACTACAGCAATAGCTGACGCTTCAGTGGCAGTGAATATACCACTCAATATCCCGCCTATAATAATTACTATAGTAAAAAGCCCAAGAAAAGCTTCTTCCGTTGTTTTTAAGACATGCTTTAATTTAATCTCTTTTCCAACCGGATAACCTCTTTTAACAGCAATAATATAAGAAGGAATCATTAAAAATAATCCAATCATAACTCCTGGGATAGCTCCTGCTAAAAAAATCCTCGCAATAGAAAGTCCTCCTGCTGCATAAGCATAGATTATTGCATTATGGCTGGGAGGAATGATCAATCCTTGAGTAGATGAAGTAACAGTAACTGCAATTGAATAATCTCGATCATAACCCTTTTTTACCATAGCTGGAATAAGGATTGACCCGATAGAAGCAGTATCAGCAACTGAGGAACCAGACATACCTCCAAAAAACATACTGGCTACAATATTTACAAAAGCAAGGCCACCTCGCATTCTACCAACTAAAAGATTGGAAAAATCTACTAATCTTCTGGCAATACCTGAATCTGACATAATTTGACCTGCAAGAATAAAAAAGGGAATGGCCATAAGAGAAAAATTATCTAAAACATCAGACATTTTTTGACCAATTACCATAAGGGGAATCTTTAAATAAATCATGGTGAAAATTGAAGATATAGATAGTGTAAAGGAGATGGGAATTCCAAAAAACAGGAGAACTAAAAAACTACCGAATAGTATAATTATCGCCAAATTCATAATTATCTCCTCTCCTTAATCTAATTAAAAGTTCTCCCGCAAAAATTATCATTACCATTCCCGCAATGGGTAAAGCGAGATAGGTATAAGGAACAGGAAGACCAGTAGCCGGAATAACTTGAAATTTAGTAAGTTTCATAAGCTGTATCCCACATACTATTTCTATAAGACCAAATCCAATATAAAGAAAAATTTCACCATATTTTATAAATTTTTCCTGTTTTCTCAAAAATTTTTTCAAAAAAAATTCAAGAGAAATATGAAGATAATAACAGATACCGAGAGAGCCTCCAATAAGCCCAAAATAAATCATAATAACCCCCACAGTTTCTTCTGCCCAGCTAAGAGGGGAATTAAAAACATACCTCATAATAACCTGAAGAAAGGTAATAAGTACCGTTGAAACAAGAAAAATTCTTAAGGTAAATTTTAAAAATTGGCTAAGTTTTTTAGATATTGCATCCATTTTAATATTCTCCTTAAATTTGTTAAAGGAAGAGGCCAGGTAAAGATTTTATTCCTATTCACATGCTAACTAAAATTTTTTATTTTGCTAAACTTTGAATTTTTTCAATTAATTCTAAGTATTCACTGGCATATTTTTCGTAAACAGGTTTAACTGCTTCCATAAATGGGCCTTTTTCTGGTGTGCTTATCTTACAACCTGCTTCTATAACTTTATTCATAGAAGTTACTTCGTCCTTCAACCAGAGCTTTCTTTGAAGTTCCTGGGCAGCAATAGCAGCCATTTTAATTATCTGTTTATCAGTATCAGAGAGTGCATTCCAAGTTTTGGTGCTCATTAGAGTTATCTCTGGGACCATAGCATGTCCATCAAGTGAATAGAACTTTGCCACTTCGTAATGACTGGTTTCATAATAACTCGGGGGATTATTCTCTGCTCCATCGATTACTCCTGTTTGTAGCGCACTATAAACTTCTTCAAAGGCCATAGGTACAGGTTTCCCACCCATGGCTTCGACCATATCCATCATTACCGGACTCTTCTGGGTCCTGATTTTCATCCCCTTTAAATCTGCTGGAGAATTTATAGGTTTCTTAACTGTATAGAAACTTCTTGCACCGGAATCCATATAAGCAAGCCCTATAAATCCTGTGGGTTCTATTTCACTTAACATCGTCTGTCCAATCTCTCCTTCTAATACTTCCCACATATGTTCACGACTAGCAAAAATATAAGGTAGGGCAAAAACAGCCATTTTTGGATAAACTGATATTACAGGAGAAACTGAAACCCGGTTAATATCTATTACTCCCATCTGGGTCTGTTCAATAGTTTCTTTTTCTGATCCTAAGACTGCACCAGGATAAACATCAATTTTAATTCTTCCATTGGTCCACTTTTCCGTAAGTTTACCCATAAGATATAAACCTTGAACAGTTGAGTAATCTTCCTGATGATCACAGGCAGCTTTTAGAATTATTACATCACCTTTCTTCTCCATAGCTAATGTCAAACTTGAAATTACTACCAGAGTCAAAATCACTACCGAAAAAATAATTAATAATCTTTTCATTTTAATTTTTCTCCTTTTAATTAATTTTTAGTTGGCTATACATGAATTGCTCTTTTAATAAGTCTTAATTTCTTGTACTATTAATATCTCTTTGACCTGACCTCTTCAGTAAAAAGAGATAAAAAAATTCTCACTTTTTACAAATGAGATAAAGCGAATCATTGTCTAAGTAAAACTTTTTAAATTACTTTAGAAGAAATAAAAGATAACAAAGTTATTTAACATTCTTAAATTCTTCTTCTAAATTAAAAATCTTAGCTTGATTTGAATACATTAAAGCCTTTACTGCTCTTACTCCACCATTATAAGTAACTTGTCCGTTCGAAACAAGATTTCCTACTGCTTTACATATTATCCTATCAAAGACTTCGAACCTGCTTCCTTCTGATAAAATTTTTCTTCCATCACACACAGGACCTCCACTTGAGGTAAGCAAAGAAGAGTTCGCAGTATGTAATAAATATTGTTCCATCACATAAGGAGAATCATTATGCCACCAAGGGAAACCAGAATGAACGTTAGGAAAAGCTCTTTCTAACATCACATTAGTATGGGCAAATATCTGGTTCATAGGATATAAAATCAAATGGCCTTGATTATCACTTTCTCCACTAAAAAATCTTGATAATAGTGGTAATATGTTCTCAACAATAATCACGTTTTCTGCTGAAATATCACCTCCTACATCTTTTCCCCAATTTTTAAATAGATATTCGTTAGCATTTCTGACCGCACCATAATGTATTTGAGTAACCATTCCTTTTTCTTGATTCATTGCGCAGAATTGGTGCATCATATAGGAAATAAATTCTTTTGCTTCAATAGATCTAAGATTAAATTTCTCTTCTTTATTATAGGCTTGTTGGAAAATTTCCTCAGCTCTTTTTTGACTAATTTTTAAACCATAAGGCTCCAACAAACCATGATCACTTGCCTTTGCTCCCCTTTCAGCAAAATAAGTATGTCTTATCCTTAAAGCTTCAACTAACCCCTTAAGAGTAATATCCTGCCCGGTTAGTTGACAAATTTTTTCTACATTAGACTTCCAATTATCATCAAATAGATTACAATAAGCATCAGGTCTAAAAGTAGGCAAAAAAGTGATGCCTTCTATTTCTTGGGTCATCTTATGATATATCAGATCATCTATAGGATCATCAGTAGTAAAAATAATTTTTACCCTGATTTTCTTTAATATAGCCTGGGGCAACATGTCCTTTTGTTTTAAACGAACATTTGCTTTTTTCCATACTTTATCTGCGGTTTTAGCACTTAACAATTCCTTGATACCAAACATTCTTCTCAAATCTAAATGCATCCATTGATGGACATGATTTCCTTCAAGATTGGGAAAAACTTTACATAAGGCTACCCATTTATCATAATCTGAAATTTGAGGATCCCTGGCTAAAGCCTGAGAGAAACCGGGGAGCTTTGCTGCCAATTGAATAATATAATGGTCACAATTCTTATATTCTTCCCTTGTTTCAAGAACTTCGGCTCTCCAAACATTGGGAAAAGGTTTATTCTCTATAATTTGTCTTAAATTGTGATGTGTGTGAGTATCAATAATCCCCACTTCTTTTCTCAATGGAACCGCAATATCGTGATATAATTTTACTCCTTCAGCTGTATCCAATAACCAATTTTTCCCTAAAAATTTTTCTCCCATCTTTTTCCCCAATTAATTTAATATTTTTTAAATATGACTAAAGCTTTATAAATACGAATCTCTTTAATATTTTTCTTTCCCCCCATTATAATCAGATATTAATAAAAATATTTTGCGATTTTTTAAATAAAATAATATATCTATTACTTAATAGAATCTAAATGAGAAGATGTAATCACTCTCGTAATTTTAAACGTTTCTTTTAACACTAAGGCAGCTGCCCCTATAACGGTACAATCTTTTCCCAAACTTTCAGGTATAATTTTAGCAACTTCAGCAGAAACAGAAAAGGCTCTTTTTTGCACTGCCTTTTTCAAAGGTTTAAAAATAAGTTCTCCAGCTCGGGCTACTCCACCTCCCACAATTACCAACTCAGGATTAAAAAGATTAATAATATTAGCCACCCCAGTACCTAAGTATTCTCCCGTTTCCTCCATAATACTTCGTCCTAATTTACCTCCTTGATTAGCTGCTGTAGCTACAATTTCCGCACTAATTTGATTCAAATCATAATTTACTAATTCAGAAATTAATGATTTCTCACCTTCTTTAATTGCTTTAATTGCTCTTTTTGCTATAGCTGGACCTGAAGCCATGACTTCAAGACACCCATTATTACCACAACTACATTTCGGACCATTATAATCAACAGTAGTATGCCCAATCTCTCCAGTGCAGTTACTTTCTCCATGGAAAAGTTCTCCATTGATAACTACTCCAGCTCCAATTCCCATCCCGACATTAATAAAAACAAAATTTTTTACTCCCTGTCCTTTCCCAAACTCAGATTCAGCTAAAGCCATGGCATTAACATTATTATCGACAAAAACAGGAATATGAAACTTCTTTTTTAATATTTCCCTCAAAGGAGTATCTCTCCAACCAAAATTGGGAGTAATGAGCATTGTTCCTTTTTTATCTATTAGACCTGGTGCTGCTACTCCGATGCCAGATATCTTTTTCCATTGTATTCCTGAATCTTTAACAATATTATAAATAGTAGCTATTAGTTTTTCTATAATCTTATCTTTGTCTTGTCGACAATTAGTAGGATATTCAATCCTTGTTTCAACTCCACCTAACAGATCAGTAATAGCAACTGTAGTGTGAAGAGTACCTAAATCAACTCCTATTGAGTAATAGGCTTTGGAATTCAACTCAAGTAAAATAGCTTTCCGTCCCACCCCTGAGGAAGTTAATCCAATTTCTTTTATTAAGTCTTTTCTAATTAAATAATCAACGATGCTGGACACGGTGGAACGAGTAAGTTTAGTTATTTTGGAAATATCTGCGCGGGAAATAGGACCTTTATCTTTGATCAAATTTAAAATGAGGGAACGGTTTATTTTTTGAACTAATATAAGATTTCCTGTTTTAGTGTACAATACTTTATATCCTTTTTATAAAAATATAATTGTTTGTTCATTAAACATTCAATTAAATTTTATAATCATTCTAAGAAAATGTCAAATAAAATATTTACAAAGATAAATAAATCTCGATATTTTAATTCAGCAATAACCAAAACATTTACTTATAATTATCCTCTTTTTTTGGTTGAATCTGGAGGAAAACACCTAATTAAATGTAAAGGTTGCACCGAGCTAATATTTTTAAAATTTAATTTACCTAAACCTGCAGGTAAAAATATTTTATCGCCCTTATTAATCACCATACTTTTGTTCTCATATATTACTTTACCGTTTCCTGAAATTAAAATAATAATTGAAAAAATATTTTCTGATCTAATTGAAAAAGAATGGTATATTAAAAGAGATTTCATTCCAAAATAAGGTATTCGTTTGCCATCAATAAGAATTTCTTCATAAGCAAAATCAGATTGATAATTAACAATTGGTTTTAAAAGCCAGCGTTTTAAAGTCTCCTGCCTTGAAAAACTTTGATAATTAAAACATTCAAATATGTTATTAAAGCCAATCCCTTGGTGACAAAGCATGTCAGGTATCTTTTTTCCTGAAAGTGTAGTTCTTTCTACTCTTATCGTATAATCTGTTGGCTCTTGAATTTCCACAAGAAAACAACCGGGTCCTATAGCATGTGGCACACCGCCTTCCAATAAAAAAACTTGACCTGGTTTTATATAAAATTTATGCAAAGAACCTAACATTGCTTTTATATCCTGTTTGTAAAATAATTGTTTCCATTTTTCTTTATTCATTCCAGGTTTAAAGCCTAACATAATATAAGGTAGTTCTTGCCCAATGTTACGCCCACCCAATATATACCATGCCTCAGTTTTTCCAAATTGGGAATGAAACAATTCTTTTGCTATTTTGCTATCTGGGTGAACCTGAATAGTCAATCTCTCAGCCGAATCTATTAATTTTACCAAAATACCTAGATTGCAACCATATTTTTCTACATGTTCTTTTCCAAGGAATACATCTGGCGCACTATTTATTAAATCTGATAAAAAAATTCTACTATCACCAGATTTTATATAACTAAGACCTTCATTTTGACCATGCTTTATCACATTTCGCGCTCTCGTTACTGATGCTACCCATTCCTCAGGAAAATCACCATCTGTAGAAATATTTTTTACTCCTTGCCAATCTTCAAGTAACCTACCTCCTTTGTAAGTTCTCCATACACGATTTGAAGATAGTTTCAACGGGCGTAAGTAATTCAACATTGTTTTCTCCTTAATGGTTATTTCAGTAATCGCCTAAGAATATTAAAATAATTCTATTCTTTTACTCCTACATTTTCTGGAATTCCACTTGAATCCATTAAAAAAATCTTTTTTTATCGATGACAATAATTTTAATTAAATATAATTCTTGTTCATCAGGTGTCCAATTAAAAAAATTTATTAATACCTCCGACAAATATTATCATATCTTTATACTTTTCGATTAGTTCAACAACATTCATCCCGTCATGAGGATCTATGGGATTAATATATCTATGCCAATATCATAAAGGTATCTAATGATTTTGTTAATATTTTGCGTATTCCGGAGTATCCGGACGGCAATTCCGAAGGCATCCGGACATTAAACCGGAACATCCGGACACCTTATCGATTCAATTTTTATTAACATTATTCTTAATCAATAATTATCATTTAGTTCAT
>Ga0209986_10003285_pt1 | contig 14257 bp, 13 predicted proteins | sample BlataG_FD_183168 | JGI IMG/M metagenome (GOLD analysis project Ga0209986, IMG submission 183168) | Deep subsurface microbial communities from Black Sea to uncover new lineages of life (NeLLi) - Black_00105 metaG (SPAdes) (version 2) | ecosystem: Environmental > Aquatic > Marine > Oceanic >...
CTGTGGAGAACAAAACCCTCGCCATCAGCCGCGCCCAGGGTTCATTGACTTTTCCTGCTAATTTTCAAATGGTCGCTGCCATGAACCCCTGCCCGTGCAGTCCAGTATAACCGCGAATTAGAAATAGAAAGAATGTGGCGACAAGATGGTATGAGCCAATAATGTTCATGGATAATGGATCTCGGAGTACAAACAACCTAAGTGCTTGAGATACCTGTTTAATAAATAATCACTGTATGGATTCCGTACAGATATAAATTGGAATATTTGTCCTGGCTGGCGTGATCATGCTTGTATATCTCAAGCATGCCCCAGAACATACCGCCATATCCGCCAAGCTGGTGGGCTTTTCGCTGGTTACCGTTTTTCCTATCCTTGGAGTAGCAAGTGTCTGGATCATTATTAATTCTCCAAGTACACAAGTCCATAGTGTTGTATTTACATTTATAATATTAGTTCTGACGGGCAGCTTATTGATTGTGTTCTTTTTTCGCTCCACCTTGCTATACACTCATCGCACTCGATATGACTTAGCTGGGGCTGAGTAAGCCCGATCAGATATCACCATGGAAGTTGAATCTACGGGCAAAAAAAGCGAATTATGCGTATTATGTTCTGGCGTACAAACAAAAACCGCTCTACCTCTGAACTTATCCACAAAAACAAGACACGAGAATCAAAAAACTCCTTCTGTGAGAAAAATAAGAACTGGAGGTGTTTTCGGTATGGCAGGCAAGAAAGGTAATGTACCAATACCTGAAGAAGGTTTCTTCGGTTTACGACAGTAAACAATCAAACTACATTGCACATTGACAAGGAAGCGCATCCTTGATACTGCAACTCATCGATAAGCTTCGTTTATTAGTCTGGGGTATCGAAAACTTTCGTTATTCTTGCGATCCGCCTATAGCACCGAAGAACACATTAACGAGTTCCCTTCCGCCCATCATAGTAGGGACTTCAAAATGATAACTCTCGCCCGAACCCGTAGTCAAGACGAAGGTTGCCATAGCGCCAGTATTCTCAGCTACCACGCTTACCTCGTCCCTGGGCCAACGCGCAACTTCCTTCTTGATCTTAAAATTAAATCCCCTGGGCGCATAATCGAAAGCGTAAATTGATTTGGATCCCACCGCGATGAAGACCGGGTTGGGAAGATTGCTGGATTTTGCACCCCCTCCGAAGCCGCCAAACAACTTTGAAATCAGCCCCGAGCTCATCGAACCAGCGTGGCTACAAGTCATGGCTGCAACAATTTCTTCCTCGCAGTGAGGTTGAAGAGCATCCACCATCTTTGCCATTTGCTTCATTGTTTTTTTATCCATTTTTTTTCACCTCCTGAAAAAGGATTAGAGACCAGGTTAAATTGATCTGTTCTTGCATTTGATCCCAATCCAGCAGTACTCGTTTTGGTTTTTCCGGATGCACTTTCACCAGCGATATCATCCCTTTGCTCAAACGGTTTATCACTCCAACTGGCATAGAGTATCATCCCAGGGTTTCATATCACTCCAGCATTTCAACAGTTGAAAGCCACCAACAACCCGAAGGCGATAACGACAAAGCTAGCCAGCATCACTACTCCGTACACAGCCACGATCGCCCGGCGCCCAGCGACGCCCGGAATGATTTTCCTCGCCTTAACTCCTACCACGACGACACTGGCAAGGAACACCACAGCTATCGTGATCCACAGCACCGGCAGGGCTCGACTCACGGCGCCGCATTTCGTTGTGTCTATAAAGACCATGCTGGCGAAGGTAATGATGGAGCAAGCCAGACAAGCCGTGACCATGCAGGCACCCACAACCAGCAGTACTCCCCTTGCAGGGGCATTCATTTTATTAAATTGGTCATTAACGGCTTTTTGCATTTTGACAAGCTCCCTTCTCACTTATTTTATACGATCCCCCACAGTACATCAAGAAGTCCTAGACGCCAGCACCGTACGAACTGCACGGTTTCAGCGCTCGCTGTTCAGTGTAATCTTACCAGAGATGCCCCTATCAACCAATCCCATTCCGCGTTTGACTAAAAACCGAGTGTATAATTATGTAGCGATTTGGTGCGTCTCTATTCACGTGCATCTTTTTTGGAGGACCTCATGAAATTCACTCGTTTGCTGCCCATACTTACCTTGTTTCTCGTTGTTAGCTGTATTTTTTTTACGGGTGGATGCACCGCGCCACCACCAGCGACTGAAGCAGTTACAGAAGCAGCTATAGAAACAGGAACAGAAGAAGCCACTGAAGAAGTTGTTGAACCAGAATTATCGCCAGTATTACCTGCCCCTGTATATTTCTTATCCGGAGATGATGGGGTTGCAAGCCTTTGGCGCATCGAAGTGGATGGCACTACGCTCAGTTCAATTATAGATTGCTGTATCAGGGATTATGCCGTATCACCGGCTACCGGCCAGATCGCATACGTGACCGATGAACCAAAATTGGTCATCACCGACGCCAATGGTGAAGGTGCCAAAGAGGTTGATCTTGGTGAAGTCAGCTACCCACAGGAACTCGATTCAGCCCTGGCCTGGTCGCCGGATGGATTACAGCTTGCACTTGGAGGAGAAAACGGGCTCTGGGTCTATATGCTCGAGTCGGAAAAATTGTTTCAAATATCCGGCACAGCAGAATACACAACCATTATCCGTCCGCTGGCATATGACGCCTGGTCCCCAAGCGGCAGCAAGATTTTGATTGCCGCTCATAAACCCAATGCGGATGTTGATGAAATTGGAATGATCCCGATCGTGAGCGGGGAAGTAAAAATGGCTTCCATATTGGCCGGGCGAAGAGCAACCTGGGCTCCAGATGAAGGGTCTTTTTATATCTCCTCCAATTTTTACGGCATGATGGGCATCTTGCCAAGTTTGATAGTGGTGACAACAGATGATATGGAACCCAAAGCTCTGGTCAAATCTTCATTATCAGAGGATAGACTTGGACGCTACCTTGAAGGGGCTCAGGTAGGACCTGACGATCTTCTGTATTATTTCTATGGGGAGGGACCGGTTGACTTTGAGAAGAATGCAACCGGGCTGTCTATGTACCGTTCAAACAGGGATGGTGTTACAGACCGGGTTGCCCTTAGAACGGATACTTATTCCGGCATCAGTGAAATCCTGTGGGCTGAAGACATGAGCCTGGCGGTCATCGCCGGTGCGGGGAAATCCCCAAATAATCAATCCGGGATTATAACCATACTACCGACCAATGGGGAAATGCCGGCTATCGTGACTCCTTTCGGGGGTTATGGGCTGCAATGGGGTCAGGCAGTTGGGCGAATCTCTACATCCTCCCCAACCACTTCCGCACCGATGAGGGAGTCTACTCCTACAACCTCTCCGGGGACATCCACCCCGGTGAATGAGTCTACTGATACACCACAAGCAGACCCGGATACTGAGGAATATGCCGTATATAACGCCCTTCTAGAAAGCGAATTCAAAGGCGATAGTATCGATCAGATTTTGATTATTGATCACACCCAGGTTAACAACCCTGAGCTCTTGGAGAAGGACCTGACTGAATTCCAGGAGTATACTCCCTTGGCACCGGAACTGGTCGCCAGCTTTAAGGAGCGCAACCAGCAACCATACCCGCTTAAACCAGTTCTGGATTTTGGGGTGGAATACCAATTGCTGACCCAGAAAGAGGTCGACGAATTGCGTCCTCTGGACGAGGCCAGTGGATGGAAATTGCTCTACGAAAAATATCCCAATTCCTATGGGTTTGTATACCTCTCACGAGTTGGTTTCAACGCCGATTTCAGTCAAGCGTTGGTATATATCAGCGCCTATCACTACGAGCAACCCATCGAGGGCGGTTATTATTTGATGACCAAGCAGGATGGGCGTTGGGTCGTTGAGATTGGCTACGAGTGGATTACGTGAAGAGTTCAATGTAGTCGTCTCGGTCAGCGTGTCTTCAAAACCCCTCACGCTGGTCATTGGGCGTCAAGTTGAAGGATGGTATGAAATGAAATTGTGGAAAAAATTAAATTTAGCAATGGGCATATTGCTTTTGATCTCTTTGGTATCCTGTAGCGATCCTCCATTGGAAAGTCCTACATTGGAGGTGGATCAGAATTGGGTGATTGTCACCAGAGAGCAGGCTGAGGGAATGGGGGTAGCCTCCTGGCTGGTAGGGAGTGGAAACTTCTGGACGCCGTCTGTAGACGACATCTTGAAGCTTGAAGAGGGACTTGCGGAGTATTTAAGTCAGAATTCCAGCTATTTTTATCGACAACCTCCAGTGTGGCAGCGGCTTGATGAGTATCAGCGTCAATTCATCGGGCTCGAGCGTGGAGGTAGGCAAATTATCTATGGCAATTTCTTTTGTAACAATATAGGTATGGACTGGCGAAAAATATTGGTGATTGTTGACGATGGCGGCGATTGTTACTTTCAGGTCGAATACGATGTAGAGAGCGGGTTGTTCATCAAGCTGATGGTAAATGGAGAAGCATAACGGTCCAATATCATGAAGCGTTTACACGAAGGCTTGGATTATAAACTCTACAAGATCTATATCTGGGGCGGATTGCCCTTACTTGTCATTTACTTCTTTGTTGCTGGGCTAATACTTGAGTCGCGTAATCAGCTTGGCCCAGCAGGAGGGCCTTTTATCATTATTCCGTTGATGCTTTGGTTTGGCGGCATTCTGTTGTATTGGTGGTGGGTGTTTCTTTTCAAAGGCAACAAAGAGCTAGAAGAATTGGCCCAGTTGCCAGGGGGGGATTTTCCGGGCATCAAATCATTAAAGAACTGGAACACGTTGCATCAGGCGATGACGATCTCTGGCGGCAATGTAAAAGAATTCGTAAAGAATGCCAAAAAGGCGAACCGGCCAATAATCGTGTGGTATGGTTGTATGAATCTGCTGCCGTGTTGGATTTTTGCCCCCTTTGTTCTGGGGTTTTTGGGAATCATGCCGGACACTGCACCAAAGATACAGCTTGGGATTTGGCTGTCTGGGGTATTTGTTTGTATTGCTTTGATGATTATTGTGACCTACGTTCTTTTAGGTTGGGGAGGTAGGGCTTCAGAGGAGGCGTATTTGGCTCCATTGGGGCTGGCAGTAACTCGAGTACCGGGACTCACAGTAGACGTGATCGGTCTGATAGGCGGCGGTCAAAAACTGATTCCAGATGGCCCCGCCATCGTAGAAGGGGAGCGCTACGGACGACTGGTACATATAGAAACAATCGATAAACATAGCCTGACAGTGTTACAGGCAAAGCTGCCTGAATTCAAGGTGCTAAGCAAAGAAGGGAAATTGACACCCGATGAAAACGCCCCCAAGGATGTTGTAGATGCGCTTAAGAGCTTACGCAAGGCGAAACGCTGGCGAGGGATAGAAGTTTATTCTGGCCCAGATGGAATAGCCATTCAACGCGAATCTAAGGGCACAAATATGTGGTTGTATGATATGTGGTTGGCTGAATACTTGTTGGACAAAGTCAGTTGAGAACAATTCATAGGTAAACCCAGGTTGGCTGCTTATCTACCAGAGGAGAACAGACATGACTTTCATTCAACAATTCTTGACTGCCGTGCTACCCAAAGCGTGGGCAGAAGATATGCGCGCGGAGTCACTCAATTGGATGATGCGTTGTACTTGTGGCTTCGAATGCTCTATCTGGGAAAGCGGGGGCATTCGCTGGAAAGCCAAGGGTAGCCCACGGCGGTTGAGGGTCTGTTCACAGTGTGGGCAACGAACTTGGCACACCGTTTATCTAAAATCGGGGATGTAGTTGGGGGGTGGGGTTGTACTGGTGTGGAGTTCCTACTCGGTCTTGGTCATGGGCGCATGTATAGGAAGAAGCCGTGCCAGCAGTTGCGGATGGTGATCTTCCTGCCGGTTATCCGCTTGAGCGGTCTGGCGTACTTGATACAGTTCCAGGTACCACCGTTCTTCGCCCCGTTCCACAGGGCGAGTAAGTAATAGGTTTGTTTTGGGAGGAAGAAATGAGAAGTTTTGGATTGTACTGATGCTGCTGGTCATGCTGACAGCTTGTAGCCCGTTGTCTCTGATACCAGATTCGACGCCTTTGCCAACCCAAGAGCCGACATCCACATCAATCCTAACTCCAACACCTCGCCTGAACGACGGCATTACGCTTACTGACACACAAGAGGTGGTGAACAAAATGAGGGCGCTTTGCTGTGACGATGATTGGTGGGATCACCTGTCTGCTGCAGAATATAAATACAGCGAAGAAGTAAGTAATGGGGACGAATCCGTTGTCGGTGCGGCCTTTTTAGATAGTTTGGATGCGGTAGGTGAGAAGTTTGACGTCAACGAGTATTTCATGGTCCTGACCCATCTGGCGCCTGAGGTTGGATATGTGCTGGATTATGTCTACTATGCCCTTGGCGGATTTGGGGCGCCCTATATGTACGCTAGGCCAGAAGGAGAACCGACGTTTTCGAATTATTCAGCGTATCAAAATGCTGGCGTTGAGAATTTTCTAAGTCATATCCAGGTGGATGATACAGCAGAAGGCTATTATGAATTGGTGCTCTTGAGCATTATGGGGGAACAATTTTACATGTCCTGGCATGCAGCGTATGACGATTGGGAAGTGGTGAGCAGCCGAGAGAGGTTGGATGCAATCATTGAATTGATGAATGAGGGACATAACCCCCTGACCGAAGAGCAGGTAGAAGCTGCTTTAAAGTTGGATATTACACCAAGTGTAAAGTTCGAGGGAGACAAAGTCCGAGTGCAGATCTTGGTGTTTACAAAATGGGGTGGATTTTATGAAAGGGTATACACGATCGATCGTAACTTTCCTCACCAGATGATTGAGGATGATATCCAACTAATTCCTTACAATTGTGGAATTGTTTTTTGATACAAAGCAGCTTTATTCATCCTCGGCTCGCTACCCTCCCGGCGACCAGGCTGGCGAATACAGCGTTGTGATCGAGTCGTCCTGGAACACGGTGTGAAAGTCCTGGCTGTCGGGGCGTATCGCCATCAAGGCATTGGTCGCTCTGTCAACGAAGTAGACCCAATCCCCGTCGGGTGACCAGACCGGAGCAGTGGCTTGCAGTTCTGGGCTGGCTAATAGACAACTACCCGAGCCATCCACAGCCGTGATATGGGTGGCCCAACTGCCGGTTCGGTCCGACAGAAAAACGATCCAGCGCCCGTCGGGCGACCAGGCGGGTGAACTGCTTTGGCCCGTATCTCCAGCCAATACCCGCTGGTACCTACCCTCGATATCCATCAAGTAGAGCTTGACGGTGCCGTCGCGACTGGACACGAAGGCGATCTGTTTGCCGTCGGGCGAGGGGGCGGGGGCGAAACTGCTAACAGCCGCATCGGTCAACTGGCGTAGCCCGCTCCCATCTGGCTGGATGGCGAAGATTTCCATGTCTGGCGTGGTACTGCCTTTTACCTGCCAGGGGAAAAAGATCAGACCTCCATCGGAGCTCCAGGCGGGTTAGAACCACACAAGGTTGGGGGTGGATTTTAGTACATAGGAATACTAGGAATATACCCATTAATAGATAGAAGGGCAGGAATTAAGAAACTTGCGAGATTCATACTTAAGCTTAACCAAAATGAAGTTATATAGGACATGTTTTCGTAATTCCTTTGTATGTACCAAGTTTCAAACAGGAGCGCAAATATTTCTCCTAGAAATATTACAGCAAAACCATCAAGGCGGATAAACGGAAATACAAACCATACAATTGGCAACGAAATAAGATTAGCCTTTACTATGATTGCTGGATTATAGGGTTGCTTTCTTATTTTGAAAAATATGCCCGCAACTAACAACTCGATGGGAATTGTGATTGCCAGTGCAACAAGAAATACTATAATTTGGCTTCCAGGTTCATAAGGTAAGCCACTCCAGTTTTCCGTTACTTGCAGTCCATCTTGATTCACGGTGACGGTAAAACTGGAGTTGAACCTTGTCTTTTGAAAAACATTGCTTTCTCGTGTTTTGTCAGAATAGTTTATAACTAACTTGTAATAAGTGTTGCCTCCGTATGAATATGAACAAGAATTAAAGCTACACCTAAAAGGACCCAACACTTCCCAACTGATTTTACAATCCAAATCCTCACAAAACATCAGTTTTGCACTTTCCATAGACACTGGGGCAATGTTGTATTGAAATTCAAAATCCATGGTTGGGTTAGGACCCGTATCCGCTAATACATTGGTTAGTGGAATGCAAAAAGATATAGTGAGTGCAAGAACAAAAACGCATTGAAGCTTTCTTTTTGTATTATGAAGTGGGAAATTTAGTTTCATCTTTTGTATACCTCAACTAATGACAAACGCCCAACGATTGTGTGTGCTGCCTGCGTTTTTGCTCCTGAAGAATTATAAACCAGAAGCTGACTTTGCATTTTGCGCCGCGTTGTCTCCTGCGTATCGGGTCAGCTCCACGGGGTTAGCCAGCGCACTCTTTTTTTCTATATTTGAGCTTACGCAGTCGCTAAGAGTAAAACCCAAATATTGGGGGATATCTTCAATAAATTGCCGAACTCCTGTCCGAACCTAAGTTAAAAGTGACAAAAAAAGGTGTTTTCCTCTCCCCGTGAATGCTGATCGAAATCCTTTTCAGCTCAAGTTACAATAAATCCCGCTAATTCAGGTTAAGTTATAGATATCCAACACCAGCTCGCCCTGCATGTATAATGGATAACATCGATCATCCTGTGCGTCTGACAAACACGGGAAGTTGATTAATGAGAGTTATCACCCGGAGACATGAGCGATGAAACCTCTAACGAATTATTTCCCAATTCTTGTCATAAGCCTCCTGGCAGCGATCAATCTGGCATCTTGCGTTAATTCGAAGGTAGAAGAAACGGCGATCACTCTGGGGGAAGAATTCAGTTTAGCTTTGGGTGAAAAAACCAGTATCCCATCTGAAGACCTGACCCTTCAATTCCTAGGAGTTCCTGTGGACGACCGCTGCCCTACACAAGTCGAATGCGAATATACAGGCCAGGCGTTTGTGGAGATAGAAGTAGTTAAGGCAAATAGGGGTTCTATGCTGCTGGAGTTTAACACCAATCCATGGCCGGACATCAACCTCCAAATCATCACGGAACTAGGATATGTATTCGAATTAATACGGCTGGATCCTTATCCCGAGCATATCGATAATCCGATCCAAGCGGAAGATTACCGCGCTGTTATGGTCGTGCGCAGCGAGTGAATGTCGACGGAGGAGTAAATATATCCTCGCAAAGACAAATAGGCTTGAGGACTGGCAGTCCTGGATTGCATTATTAAGCTTTTTCAGGGGGGAGATTGCGTCGGTCGCTTCACTCCCTCGCAAATTCTGCGAGATCTGTATAGCAGCTATGAGCTGCTGGACTTCTCGTGGACATAATGATCTGCTCCCAAAATATGTCCCAGCCACAATGTTAGTCCAACCTGGTGAATTTGGGATGGTTGAATCACGACAGTGGCTGGAACTGGTGGTTTATAACCCAAGGAGCTGTGTGGTCTGACCATGTTGTAGTGTTTACTCCACATTTCAATTAGAATTTGTGCTGTATGTCCTCAAAGCTTCGGGACAAAACTTGCATTTAGCTAAGAGAATCTTTCCGACCTTTAAAAAATTTGATTATACATGGACAGGCTGCAGGTTTTGACACCACTTTGGCCGAAAATTTCCCTAATATTCCCACCCTATTTTGTCTCACAGGCTCTGAAATAGTACAGTTCGCCGCTGGTCAAGAGACCCCAACGGGGTCTCCACTCACCGACCGCAACCCCGCGCAGGCTGTCCAGCGCCCCAAAGCCCGCCCCACCAGCCAGTTGAATAAAGCTGCTTTACATCAAAAAACAATTCCACAATTGTAAGGAATAAGTTGGATATCATCATCAATCATCTGGTGAGGAAAGTTTCGATTGATAGTGTATACCCTTTCATAAAATCCACCCCACTTTGTGAACACCAAGATCTGCACTCGGACTTTGTCTCCCTCGAACTCCACTTTTGGAGTAACATCCAACTGCATAATATCTTCTACCTGCTCTTCGGTTAAGGGGGCATAGTCCTCATTCAGCCATTCAATGATTGCCTCCAGCCTCTCTCGGTTGCTCACCACTTCCCTATCGTTATATTCAGCATGCCAGGACAGGTAAAATTGTTCTCCCATGATACTCAATACCGCCAATTCAAAAAAGCCTTCCGCGGTACCATCCACCTTGATATGCCTCAGATAATTCTCGACTCCAGCGTTTTCATACTCCGAATAAGTCGCAAATGGCCGTTCACCTTCCTGCCTCGCGTACACCCGGGGAAACCCATCCCCGCCAGGAGCAAAGTAGACATAATCCAGCACATATCCATCCTCAGGCGCAAGGTGGCTCAGCACCATGAAATATTCGTTGGCGTCAAATCTCTCACCTGCTGCCTCCAAACTCTCCAAAAAAGCCGCACCGGTAGCGAATTCCTCCCCATTGCTTTTTGCTTCATTGTATTTATGTTCTGCAGCAAATAGGTAATCCCACCAACCATCCTCACAGCAAAGTGCCCTCATTTTGTTCACCACCTCTTGTGTGTCAGTTAGCATAATACCGTCGCTCAAGCGAGGAGCTGGAGTAAGTATTGGTGTGGATGTTGGCTTTTGGGTTGGCAGAGGCGTCGAACCAGGTATCAGAGACAACGGACTACAACCTATCAGCATGATCAACAGCATCAGTACAATCCAAAAACTTCTCATTTCTTCCTCCCAAAACACCTAGTTAACCCAGGGCAACACAAAACGGCATCTATATTATTTCAAAACACTTATCCAGAGTCAAGCGAAACGCAGCCCATATTTCCAATCCCCTCATCTCCATGCCTGGCTTACATTATCAAGCTACTCAGCAAGTTTCAGCAGTCCTAACTTGTTCTTGATGATTTTCTATTCGGTTGTCATCTGTTACTCCTTCTTCAATTCATGTGATTTTACTCTTTAACACGTCAAATGCTCTTGTAAAAGATTCTGCTGTGCCCTCGTATTTTTTAGAAGATTTTCTTTTGTCCTTGTATATTTTTACTACCGTTCAACAGTGCCACTTTTGGGCAAACTGATTAAAAACGACAGATTAACACTCTCTGAGTATGTAAATATATGCCTCTAAGCCATTTTGTCTTTCGTTTTAACTGTAATCAAAACGCGTTTGTATTCTTCACCTTCAAAATCATCAAGTTCATCCCAGTGATAATCGAGCTTATCTGAACAAAAAATGTATCCTTTGATTTCATCTCCAGTATCATCTAAGACAACACCTGGATAACCCATTTCAGCTCCCCAGCCTTGTGGTTTGAGATAGCCATTTACTGAAGCTTCTTCCCATGTTCCTCCGATAGCGCTGAGAATTTGCTCATTCGGTCTGCCTGGACCTAAAGTACCATACAAATAAACGTTGTATCATTTCTATTCCATTTGAGAGTTAACAATGTTTGTGCTACGTGTGGTTCCACGTCTATGGTGGGACGGATTTTTTAATCGGAAATAAGGGTAACTTCCCTTGATCTGCCCCCTAAAGTTGTACCACATTTTAAGTTAGTCTGACACGCTGATTCTGGGAAGTTGGGATCACAACAGCTGCTGGTGCAGGGGGTTTGTAATCAAAATCAGATATCCAGCCCTAATTCATCAAGTTTTTCTCGGTTTTCGGAGCGAATTGATGTTAAAAACCGTTCCAAATCTTCCCCGGAACGGCATTTTTTGCGTGTGCCCCTAAGGAGATTCGAACTAGGAAGCTGTTGCTTCGAAATGAAAAAACCTAGATAATTAGAAACCGGACTCGGATTTTAATCCCCTTTTAGGGACCGCTAACCACCGGATTTTGGTGTGGTTGGATCAATTTCTAGCCCCAAATCCTCCAATTTCCCCCGATTTTCAAATTGTAATGTAGATAAAAACTGCTCAATCATCAGTTGGCGGTTTCTGAATATTTTGTGGACGGAAGCGGGCTTGTTCCGAATCGCCCTCCCCATTATTTTGGTGGAAATTTCATCAATGGGGGCAATGAGCCACAAAGCAGTTACCTACCCTCAATAATAATTCTGACATCCGGCATCGTCTAGGAACGCTGGCATTACCTAATGATTGTAAAGCTATCCTTTCAAAGTCGCGTAATCTTGATCCTGTCTATTCCGGAAATTCAGCACCAGGATAAAGACGTTGATCGTACACACCCAGGTTGGGAAGAAAAGCGTCGTCCAAGGATAGAAAGAAATCCCAATGATCAAAGTAAACGCGACCAAGTAGTTCAGCAGGGCCAGCCAGAGCAGTATAAAAATTGCCAGCACACCAAAATGGTTGAAATATCATCCAAGTACGGTCCTATCGATCATGTAATCAAGCTTGACAGAACTCCCCCAAGAGAATATAATATTTCTTATTGTAAATAATAATATTGACATAGGGAAATAATTAGTGAATTTCAGAGATTTCCAACTCCATGCAAAGGACTTGCCGGTATTTAATCTCAATGATGTTCGTAAATTCGATCCGGATTTCCACCGGCAGCAGTTAAATGATTGGTTGAACAGAGGATATATCCAGTCCCTGGCTGGTGGTTTTTATTTGTTAGCCGATGTGCAGGTGGACGAGAGTTACCTGTTCATGCTGGCTAATAGGATTTATGAACCATCCTACATTAGCCGAGAGTCGGCCCTGGCGTATTATCTCGTAATACCCGAGTCGGTGTTGGTTGTGACCAGTGTCAGCTCTCGCAAAACCAAGCAGTTTGATAGTGAGTGGGGTAGATTTAGTTACAGCAGCATCAAGCCAGCCCTGATGTTTGGTTACCGTGTAGTTGTACTAGAGAAGATGACAAAGTACAAAATCGCCAGCCTAGAGAAAGCGGTCCTGGACTATCTCTATTGGAATAATAGGATTGACTCCTATGATGATTTTGCAGGACTACGCTGGAATAAGCAGGAATTGTTAGGGTTGGAGGATAATCCGTTGTTTAAGAAGTATCTGAAGATATTTGATAATAAGGCGCTCGATCGTAGAGCAGACCAATTAATGGAGTATATCCATGCTTGATTTCCAACAGATTAAAGACCAATATCCGGAAAATATGCAAAGGTTCGAACGGGCCATCCTCCGGGAGTATCTTCAGTACAAGATCCTGCAAGCGGTATTTGACAGCAACCATGCCAGTAAATTGGCCTTCCTGGGAGGAACAGCCCTGCGGATTGTTCACAGTAATAATCGTTTTTCAGAAGATATTGATTTAGATAATTTCGGTTTATCATGGTCCGAGTTCGATGAGGTCATCCAGAAGGTAAAACGTTTCATGACGTTGGAAGGATTTGAAGTAGAAATCAGGAAAGTGGCTAAAGATGCATATCGATGTTATTTAAAGTTTCCAGCGCTGCTCTATAAACAGGGTCTGTCTCCCTTTCAAGGGGAAAAGATCCTAATTCAATTAGACACGACAGCCCAGGGGTATCCGTATAAACCTGAGACCATTTTTATAAACAAATTTGATGTGTTTGCTGAGATCAGAGTAACCCCGCTGAATATTCTTCTTTCTCAAAAGATCTATACGGCAGTGAACCGGAAGAGACCCAAGGGCAGAGACTTTTATGACATCACCTTCTTATCTAGCAAGACAAGACCAGATATGGGATTTATAAATCAGAAACTGGGAGTAGATACAGCGGAGAGTTTGAGAAACGAGATATCCGCAAGGATAAAAGATTATAATTTTGAGAACCTTGCAGACGATGTGTCTTCTTTTCTAGTAGACCCGGAAGATATCAAGAGGGTTGTAAAATTCAAGGAATTCTGGTACCAAGTGGGGCTGGATTAATTAAAGTATGCCGTTTAACTTGCTTTTTTGATCTGTCCCCCCCATTGGGAGCTCGAGAGAAATATTGCTTGATTCTTTGTCAAAAGAACCAATTTCGATCCCTAATTGACCAGTTTCCCCCTTTGGGGAAATCTTAGTGAAGCCAAAAACTGCTCGACAGGCGTGTCAAGCAGGTCATTTGTTATTAAATGTGTGGAGAACGGGGTGATTTTTCCCGTTCTCCCGTAAGCAAAGCGGAGCTTTGCGACGATGACTCCCTAGCGGACTCGAACCTTTAAACAATCAATGGATACTCTGAACCCCTGCCCGTGCAGTTCAATATAACGGCGAATTAGAAATAGCTCGAAAGTGGCAACAAGCATATTGAATATTGCATCAAGGGATCGTCCTACTTAGTTTAAGCAAAGCCGCAAAGGAAAGGCGGTCTGGCACTCGGATAA
>Ga0209986_10003286_pt1 | contig 14256 bp, 13 predicted proteins | sample BlataG_FD_183168 | JGI IMG/M metagenome (GOLD analysis project Ga0209986, IMG submission 183168) | Deep subsurface microbial communities from Black Sea to uncover new lineages of life (NeLLi) - Black_00105 metaG (SPAdes) (version 2) | ecosystem: Environmental > Aquatic > Marine > Oceanic >...
AGGACAGAAGGTAAACACAAAGAAACTCCTAGACCCAGAAGTGGTTCTACACCCCGAGATCTTCAAGTGGAGGGACGCCCTCACCGTAGACCTCGGGCTGCTGAACAGCCTGAGAGACGGCCAGATACAGCCCATCGTCTTCAGACTGAAAGACGGCAAACACGAGCTCCTAGTAGGATCGAGGCGGTACTTCCACCAGAAGCTGCTCGGCACGCCATGGGATGATATACTGAAGGACGTCAGGGAGAACGTGTCCGAGCGGGACGCCCTGTTGATGGCGGCCTCGGAGAACATCTTCCGCAAGGACTTCAGCCCATGGGAGGAAGCGAGGGCCATAGAGTCCCTTGTCACGAAAGGCAGGGTGAAACCCAAGGACCTCGCTAAACGGCTGGGTGTCAGCGTGAGCTACATCCAGAGCAGAAGAGCCCTGATGGATCTGCCGGAGAATGTACGGAGACGCTTCGAGGCGAAGGACATACCCATCGGCTACGCGGTTCCGGTGAGGAGGCTGAAGGGAATGGAGGAAGCCCAGATCACTCTTCTCGAGAAGGTCGAATCCGGTATGGAGAACCAATACTCCGGGATCCAGACCATTGAGAGGGCGGACAGCTTCGTCAATGAAGTCCTGAAGAAAGTGAAAGACAGGGAAGAGCTCATCGCCAAATACGGTGTATGTCCAAAGTGCGAGGGCAAGAACATCGTTCAGAGCTATCGCGACGACGACGCACTGAGCTGCGAGGACTGTGGTCACGACTGGCACAAGGAGACCAAGGAGCCCTGGGCATACTACGAGATGAAGCAAAAGGCCGAGGAGATGGGCTTCAAGGTCGAGGAAGGCCCCGAGACGGTGAAGTTCACGCCCAGAGAAATCGCACAGATGATAGAGGAGAAGGCCGAAGAGGAGCAGGAAAAAGAGGAGGATGCGGCGGAGAAGATCCCCGAGAAGTTCAGGTCTAACATCCCCCTCGAGGACATCGTGACACCGCTGCTCGTCGAAAACATACAGAAAATTGACGTCAGGGGATCCAACATCGAGATACAGCTGATAGAGGACACAGAGCTAAACTTCAAGGGCCTCAAGAAGGACTACAAAGCAGGCGAGAAGGCCCGCATAGAAGTGCTCACCGCTTGGACGACGGACTCACAGGAATCAGCCAAGAGGATCCACGCACACATCCAGAAGATAGAAAACAAATAGCTCATAGTAAAACATAAATAATCTATACCCCCTTCCATACCTTGTGTGAGGCGGAGACAGAGCTACTTTCTATCCAAGCCCTCGGAGGCCTCGGACCATGAAGGTGTTTCTCCCAAGCCTCGCACATTCTCATCCTCAAAACAGGGGCACTTCTGGCATATAGTCAGAAGATGAATAAACCATACAGATTTCCATACAAAAACGCAAACGTCATATAGTTCTGAGAGAATTTTATACCCTACTGAAATGGAGCGAAGAAATGAAGTTCAATGTCGAGTACAAACGAACAGTACGCATTAGACCTTATGAGACGATGTCGATAGGCATCCTCGAGGAGTTCGACAAGGAGAAGACCAGTCCCTTCGACGCCTTCGAGGCGGTCAAGAATCAGGTAGATTTCTTAATCGATTTGGAGTGCGAGCGGCTGCGAACTCCTTAACGCCTGTCACAGAGCCTTTCCCAGCTGCAATAAGCTGGCCTCCGGAACGAACGGAGGAAAAAAAATGGCAGACGAAAAGGCAGACGAAAAGAAGAACGGAATGCCAACGGATGCAGGAACGAATAAGGAATGGCTGAGAGCCGTTGTCACTGACAAAGTGGAGAAAGCGACGCAGTGGACCAGCAAGGAAACCAGAGAGATGGGACCAAAGCGTCCAGGGTCGCGGATCCAAGAGATACTACAGGGATTCTACTGGGACCTCGTGGACAAGCTGAGGGAGGTAAAATTCACGGAGGGCGGCGAGATCATAACGGCGCCGGCCGAGGACTCCTTCGACGGATGGTATGAGGACCTGGAGCTGGCAACGTACGCGCAGAAGCCGAAGCTGATGGATGTCTTCAACACGATCGCCCGAATGTGTCATTTGCCTGAGGCAGAGGGCTTCGAGGAAGAAGACTTCCAGTCACTGCTGAGCAGTATAATGAACAGATGCATGGACGAGGACGAATACCTAGAGCTGATAGCCCGAGTCATAAACGAGAGATACCCTGGACTTGCATCGCCCTTTAGATCAACTCCGACTGACGATGAGATGAAGGAATACGAGGACTTGCTGTACCGCCGGAGACTATCCGAGGTTCAGTTCAACATCGACACGAACATCGAGGAATTCGCGGAAGAGCTTCAGAAGATCGAGGCTGCTGCGAAGACCGACTTTGAGATTCTGGCACGACAACTGAATGAGCTAGTCATATTCGGGGCCGACGCCTGGGAGCTGACGCTCTACTGCCTCATGAGTCCAAACGCACCAAGGTTCCTCATGAACGGCCTGGACTTCAGGCCAAACTTGCACGAAATGCTTGCAGGGGACATAAGCACCGCCAAGAGCAAGGTGCATAAGATCGCCAAGCTGATAGCGCCGAAGATGGTAATCGTGGACGACACGACGAAGGCGACGTTTGAAGGCGTTGCACCCACTAAAAGCGGGGGAGACATCGAGGAAGGCGTCATAGACTGGGCGAATTTCGGCGTCATGATCGTCGAGGAGTTCACACGTACCTTCTCGAAGATGCCCCTCTTCAGGCGGGTAATGGACGGTGAATACATCGAGATACACAAGAAGGGCTCCAGCAAGGGGGTCCACGTCAACACGACAATGCTCACGGCATGCAACCCCACCGACGACTTCTTCTTGGAGGAGATAAACTTCAGGAAGCAGCTACCCTTCAAGGAGGGCGTGCTATCACGCTTCGACATATTGATTCCGCTGACCGCGACGCAGCTCAAGAACGAGCTACTGGTGGACAGGATAGACCTCTTCGGCACGGGGCCCGAGATACCCATCGACTTCGAGGATGTGAAGGGCAGACTGGAGACGCTCGCCAAGGGAATGCAGCAGATAAAATTCGTCGTGCTTACAGAGGAACAGAAGAAGACACTCAGGGACACATTCAAGGCACATAATACGGCAGACAGGAACCACAAGTACATCAAGAACCGCCCCTTAGTGATCCTACGCGATCTAGAGTCGTTGGCACGACTCGTCAACACGATAACCACCGTGAACTTCAGCAAGCGCAGAGTCGAGAACGGGATGCTCCACGCAGACGACAAGGACATTGACAAGGCAGTACAGCTATGGGAAAACCTGCTGGTCTTCAGGATACAGCTATACGCCCGCTCAAGCAGAAACCTAATGACCGTGAGCGACGAGATCCTGGCATACCTCGCAAGGATGGGAGGGTCCGACTCGTGGATATCGGTAGAGGAAGCCCTCAACGAGTTCGTCATGGTCCAGCACAAGGTTGGCAGGACGACATTCTACAAAGAGGTAACTGGACTGATAGAGGAAGGCCGCATCATAGCAACCAACAAGAGGAACCGCAAGATTCGTCTAGTCGTCAAGTAGCAAGCTCGACCGCGCGGTCGAGCCCCTTTCCAAACAAGATACTTAAACGAATCGATGCAATGGATAGGATGCGCGAGCCCCTTTCATAGAGGGGCCTCTGGAAACGAACAGAGGAAAAGAAATTGGAATTAGGAATGGGACCGAAAGCATTCACCGTCTTCAGAGCCTATGTGGGCTTGCTGAAGGCGATGAACGACGAACTGACACTTAGGTGTGACGACAGCGGGATATCGGTGCTCGGCATGGATTCCAGTCACGTGGCCATGATCGACTCAAAGGTCAAGTCTACGTTCTTCGAGGTTTACGAGGCACCGGAAGAGGGCATGATTACCCTCAACATGCTGGAGCTCAGTAAATTCCTTGACAGGATCGACAAGGACGAAAACGTCAAGATAACCCACGACACCGAACAGGCGAAGCTGATCATAGCAACGAGGAAGGGCGGTCGAAACCGACGCTTCAAGCTTCCAGTACTGGAGCCCCTGGACGAGGAGGTACCTAAGCCGAAGATCTTCTACAAATCCGAGGGACGGATATTGACGCAGAGCGTGGACAGTGCGATCAAGGACGCCGATCTGGTATCGGAGCATATCAAGATCGCGTTCCGATCTGACATGCTTCAGCTTCAGGCACATGGCGACATGGGCGACGCAGAGAACGAATATGCTAATGGAAGCGACGAGCTCCTCGAACTCAAGTCCGAGGAGGACTCAGTTGCCAACTTCACCCTCAGCTATCTGAAGGACATGTTCGGCCAACTCAAGAACCTGTCCGATGTCGTGACCCTCCATCTAGCAACCGATATGCCCTTGAGGATCGAGGTCACACCCAACGACCTCAATCTGGAGATAGACCTCTACCTCGCACCCATGATCGGGGTCTAAGCCCCAAGGTTGGAGAGAAATGCCCGAAACTGAGAAACCACTAATCCACATCGACCACAGAATATACCACGATGAGCCGAAGGTCATCCTAAGCGTCTTCGACCTGAAAGATATCCCCGAGAAAGTCGAGTTCGCCATTCAGATCTTGCGAGGATTCGACGACGTCCTCCGCGAATTCCGCAAGCCTCCACGCCAATGGCTGAACCACTGGGCGAAACTTGACTACAGCAATGGACCGGTGCCCGTGTTATTCGACACAGGCGGCCACCCCTACATAATGGCACCGTCGAAGCAGAAGCCTGATGTCGTGGTCAAGGCCCTCATCCACGAGAAGGGTTTCGAGGATGTCCTTGAACTACTCGAGGTCGCCGTTGATTTCTGCGATTATTGTCTCAAGCCGCTGCCAACCGGTGAAGCGGGGCAGTGGCTTGGCTACTGCAGCGGAGGCGGCTCGATCGCCGATGTCAGGGAATGCTCCTTCTGCGAGCGCGAGAACATCAGGTGGGATAGGGAGTTCATCGAGGAGCACCCCTGCTTAGAGGGCCTGGATCTGAGGACCAGATGAGGGTGGATAAATGGACGCTAAAAATCACTAGAGGACCTTGAAGGCTGGAGCCCAGTAGTTTCGACGAGGTCGATCTGGCCATGGCGCGAGGGTTATACCGTCTTCGAATCCCCAGATAGGAAGCTGGTTGCCCAAGTGGACATGACTGATGAAGAAGTGGCAATGATCTACAATCGCGAAAAAAAGAAGATCGAATACATCCACCCAGTGACCGAGCGCGGAATGAAGATAACGGGCGTCACCAGGGAACAGCTGGAAGCAGTTACACGGAAGATGAATGAAGGAGCATCTGGACGATGAACGAGGGCAACGAGGATCTGGAGCATCTCAGATGTCGGGCATGCGGAGCCACCAGAGACTACATTGAAAGAACCGGGGACGACCGTAAATGCACCTTATGCGGAAGTAAATGGAAGCGATATCGCGAGGAACTCAGCGACATCGTTGTTGACATGGAGACCCTTCCCATCGACGACCCAGCCCACGAGCACCGTGTCAGGCTAAAGAAAATTCTAAAGGACAACGAGTAGGTTCATACCTGCCTCACCAAACGAGGGTGAGAAAAACGCAGACAACACAAGAGCCGACGTATGACATCAAAGGCAGACATGAATGGAAGGTCAGGAGACGGAAGCACTTCAAGGACAAGCCGAGGAGGCATAGAGAAAGCTTTTGGAATAGCCAGTACCCCGATACAAATCTGAGCGCTATACGAGCCCTCCTCTCATACGAGATGAAGGGCATCGAGAGCGAGCTATACGTTAAGGAGTGTTATCCATCAACAGGTCTCTACAACTGGGTAAAAATAGATCTCGAATTGCTAGCCAGGGAGAAGGAATCCTTTGGGAAGCCGAAAGAGTATTGGCAATACCTGATAACACAGGCGAAAGTCTCGCTGGGTCTCGAGGATCCATCTGAGGCCATGACGCTTCGATGGAGGATTCGATATCCCAGAGAGGACAGCAAGAACGTCGGTCACGAATACTTCGACGAAATCGTTCCTGCTCTTGTCAGAAAGTTCAAGATAGAGCAGGGGGGAAAGCCTGCCCAACTCCAAGTGCAGATCGAGGATGGACCCTTCATCCCCAAGGATGAGGATTGCCTCGACTGGCTGTTATCGGCATCAGCTCGCCTCGCAAAGCCAATGCGATATTGGGTGACGAGGGTTGAGGATGCCAAGATCGAGATGGGTGAGGTGGGCGTCAAGTTCGAGTCGCCGACATACGAGACCGAGGACGATGGGCTACCGACTTTCAGGCTCTCCGATATACCCGATGATTGGGAGATAGAGCTCGACGATGAGTTCATTGCCACTCTTGACAGGGTCAACAGACCTGGAAGATATAGCGATCCTCCCAGGCGACTACCAAATCTCTACTGGCCCGCTAACTGGAAGGCTAAGACGGGGCCTAGGGGCAATCCAGCCTTCAAGGTATATCGAAGAATCTGGGGATGGCACCGCTACAAAGGGGGCAGGGATAACGGAGCATGGATACGGAAACATCAGATACGGGACCTTAAGGTCGAGGGCCTCGACTTCACTGATGAGGACATCGAACGAGCCGTGATCGGGATCAGGAAGGGCCCCAACTCGGACCTGGGGAACTCCATGAAGCTGAGATTGCCTCTGAAGCCCAATAGGTGGTGGGCAAAGATGTTCGGATTCTATTACAGCTCAGGCCGAGTAAAGCCGCGAATCAGGCACGGACGCTATTCTGAAGTCGTCTTCAAACTCAGGGGTCACGAAGATGTGATTCCCCTGATGCTCGAGACGCTCTACAAGATCGGAACCACACCGACGATCAGCCTCTACGATTCAGACAAATACGCTGAAAAAACGAAGGGGAGGTTTGACGGAGTGCGCAAGTCGAAACTCCTCGGCACGACTTCCCTGAGGACCATCAACGTCAACAGACCAGTTTACCTGGTTATGGTGAAGTTCGGTCTCCCAACGGATTTCATCGACGACCACACGAGAAAGGGGAGGACCTCATCGGCCAACATCAATCCGAGGATCCCTGATTGGGTCAACGAGAATGAGGAATACATGAACGACTTCTTCGGGGGCTACATAAATGGAGCCAAAGGACAGAGCCTGCTAGGACCGACCGCGGGAAAGTCTCCATGGTTGGCCCTCAAGGTCATCATCAAGGTCGTTGGTCGACCGAGGGAATCCATTGAGAAGTTCGTAGCCACTCTTACTGACTGGATGGGCTCGAACGACCTCACATGGCACATCAGGGAGGAATGGCCTGGGAGGCGCGCCAGTTTCATCTACACCATAGGTCTCTACAGCCGCGAATCCCACGACTGGTTGATAGACAACTTCGAGATCAGGAGACCGGATCTGAGGGCAAGGCTTCTGCTGAGAAGGGATGCCTGGGATGATCCGGTCCTCTATCAGGCCCTCCTAGCGCTAAGGACCCCAGACAATGTCGTCCTGGGGGTCATCTGGGAGCAGCCAAGGACAAAGGAGGAGATCAAGACAACCCTCCAGCTGAAGGAGGATAGGATCGCCGCAGTTCTGATTGGCCTGCAGCGCAGGGGCTTGATAGAGAGGCGTGGAGCCCACTACCATTATGAGCCCAAAGCCTTCGTTGAGAGGTATATTCAGGATAGGAAGGAGCAAGCGGAGACCCTCGCCAACAGGATGCACAGATATGCCACTCGGCTGCTGAACCAATGCCAGCAGTGTAACAGGACCTACATTAATCCTAGAGAGGAATGCGGCCTGTGTGGAGGCGAGATCATGCCTGTTCCACGGAAAGAGGTGATGAAGAGTTTGAATAAAAAACGGCTCAGAGCGTTGGTGCTTGCTCACCAAGTAAAGGAAAAGGAGGAATAAAAATGGGACAACAGATAGGAAGAATACTGTCATCGAACCGCAACTCAGCCAGAGGAGAGTTCACCGACAACGTCATTGAAGGCATGTTGGTCGAACTGAAACGAGGCAATGAACGAATCGTGGGTAGAGTCGAAAGACTCAAGGGTACCAAATTCGATGGGCTGACTGGCCACATCATCTACCTTGACCTAGTTGAACGACCACTGCGAATGATGACGCCGATATACGTCGCAGACGAAGAGCTCGAGAAGGGCATCTTACAGATAGGGAACGACATCAGGGGGCTACCCGTGAGGATAGCTGTCAACCCCATGTTCGGGCATACGCTCGTAGCGGGAACCACAACGGTGGGAAAGACTCATCTCCTCATAGTCCTGTGCGAGGAGTTCATCCCCCACAAGATACCATGCCTGGTCATAGACCCACACGGAGAGTTCGTGAACCTGCCCGAGTTCAACAGAGAACATGTCGAACTCGTGGAGGAACTCAGGATGGAAAACCTGATCCCCATGATGCAGCAGCGGAAAATCGTGGTCTGGAACCTTCTAGGCCTGACGAAGAAGGAGAAGGTTCAGAGGGTTGCCGGACTCCTCGAATCATTAATGTTCGCCAAGGAGAACGACTACCGCCAAGCCGACGAAAACACGATGCTCCTCAAACTACCGCCGATGTTCATCATGATCGATGAGGCAGATATATTCGCGCCGAACTTCAAGAAACAGATGAAGGAGCCCCTGGAGGCCGTGGCCCCGCTCATGGATATCCTCAATAGGGGAGCCAAGTTCGGGCTCGGAGCCATAGTCGCCACACAGAGGATAACTAGACTGGAGATAGACGTCAGGAGCCAATGCAACTCGGCGATGGTCTTCAGGTTCTCCAACGACCCGGGCAGCATCATGGCGGTCCATTCGATAGACTACATCCCCGCCGACGACATCAAGAGGATCAGGGGCTTTGTGCAGGGCCAGTGTATAATCGCAGGGACCCTCGTGAACAGGCCAAGGGTCGTTTTCACCAGAGATATAGTGACGAGGAGAGCCAAGGACCGCAACTACGAGGAGATCCTGGGAATAGCTCCCCCTGAAGAGGAGAAGCATATCCCGAGGCTCGTGGATAACGAAGACGGCGATATCGTGGACGGCCTCACAGGCGAGATCGTTCAGGAAGGCATCGACAGACTAACAGAAGAGGATCAAGACGTCTTCAAGAAGGCCGACGGCGACGGAGTCATCATTAGAAGCCATCTGTCCGAAGAGGACCAGAAGGTCCTGAACAAACTCAGGAAGCCCGATCACATGGACGAGCGGCTGATCGGATAAGGACGTTCGGTTATCAGCGCCCTGCCGATTTCCTGGAGCTGGAGGCCCGGGTGAGAAAGATAGTTGGTGGGGGGCTCTCCTTCACAGTTATTCATGGCAGACATCCCACCTCCCCACCGTTCTGCTGGTTTCCTCAGGAGTATGATTTATCCAAATACTAGCATGTCATCCAATGCCGATCTTAAGGTCCAGATCGTCGACGCGAACATAGATAGCGCCTATTCTTTTTCACCATAAAATGGTGTGCATCACCGCTTAAAGGTTGCGAGGGCGTAGTCAGCGCGCAGTTCATACTGCCTCACCAATCGAGGGTGAGAAACACGCAGACAAGAAAAGATATCCCCCGAGTTTTAGACATCTGCTGCGGCGGAGGCTACCTGTCCAAAGGCTTTCAGGACGCCGGCTTCGAGATAGACGGAGGCGTGGATAACTGGAGGACCGCGATCAGGACCTTCACCAAGTACATCAAGGCCCCCGGGAAGCTCATCGACATCAACGACTTCTTCCCCACGAGGAAGGACTACGACATCATCATCGTCGGGGCGACCCCATGCCAGGACTTCTCCAGAGTAAACACCAAACGGAACATCTTCAGCAAACGGTCCCAGCTAGTGCTTGACTTCTGCCGGATAGTGGCGGCCGTTCAGCCTGAGGCCTTTGTCTTCGAGAACGTCATCCATCTCGCTAAGTGGGCGGAGACGGCGCTGTTCGAGGTCAAGGGCTACAACGTGACCAAGAACATCCTCGACGCCGTGCACTATGAGGTGCCCCAGCGTAGGAGGCGGAAGATCTTCATAGGCTCCAGACGCAGGCACGTCGCGATGACGGCACCACATAACGCCCAGATCTTCAATGTGCGGGACGCCTTCTCCACCATGGAGGAGAACTGGGGCTTCACCAAGCACCGGCAGGAGACCATCGAGAAGTTCAGCAAGGTGAAGTCGACTTCATGGATCAGCAAGGAGACGACGTCGGATTACCAAGGGGCGATCAGGCTGGCATGGGACGCCCCATCATGCGCCATCACCAATGTGAAGAAAGCCCAGATCCTCCATCCTGACGAGGACCGGGTCATCTCCATAGCTGAAGCCATGGCGCTGCAGGGGATCCCAGAGTGGTATATCCCGGAAGGGGGCGACGTGGAGAAGGCGATGCAGGTGGCCAACGCCGTCCCCCCCAAGCTGGCTTACCACATAGCATCGAAGATCAGAAAAGGGCTCGCGACGGAGAGCAAATTAAGGTCTTTCTTAGGATGAAGCCAGAGCGGGGGGGTTGCGTGAGGGTGCGTCGATTTTATGCGGTTACGACGCGGGCTATGATTCTGACCAGAGCTGGCTACCCCGCCGCAATGCCCATGATACCCTCACACACCATTGTATGGAGTGTATCACCGCTTAAAGGTTTACGAGAAAATGGTCAGAATTCCCGCTTAAACGCCTCGAGGGGAGCGGCGATCTCGTCTCCCTTCAGGTGTCTGCAGTCCGTCTTGTATTCCTCGTAGAAGAGCCAGAAATCGTATCCGTCGATGCTGTAGCAGCGTCCGGAAGGGAACACCGCCGCTATGATGATGCCCTCGTCGGCGGCCCAGCCCACGATCTTCTTTGCGGTGACGACGCCGTAGCCCCTCTGGGGTACATCGGGGAAGTGCTCGGAGAAGCGCCTGTAGAACTCGCGCTTGAACATGACGAGGTATCGCTCGTTTAGGTCCTCGAACACGGCTCCGATTCGCGCTCCCTCGAAGTTTACATCGTTGACCTTATGGGCTCCGGGCTTCCTTGACCTGAAGCGTCTGAGCGCCTCCTTCAGGGTGTAGACCTTCTGGAGTTCCAAGTCCTCCTGGCTTCGTCTCCGTTTCGGCTGGACCTCGAGGGGCAGAGACGCCGGTCTAACGGGCATCTCGTCCGCGTATCGGAATCCCTCTGGCAGTTGCTTCTCCTCAGACATGCAATTCACCTTCTCACTACGTAGGTTACTTAACAGAATGATGCAATCCGTCGTATTAATACCTTTGGGGCTTATTTCGGGTATTAGGTTATTATCGGGTCTCTTCTACCCCTTGACGGCTCTCTCGAAGCGGATCTTCTTCTCCATCCATTCTAAGCAATGTTCTACCGCTTCCGAGCCGTATATTTCGGCTATGTATTCAAGTGCGTATTTTCCCATGTCCGGGCTCTCGATGTGGACATCGGTTTTGCCGCCTCTCTGGGTAAATCTCTCCAGGATCTTTTTGTCATAGTCAGCGACGATGTCATATAGTTTCGCCTTGTCCGAGGGTTTCTCGGCTGTTCGTGCCTCCTGTTGGATCTCGTTTCTCGTGAATACCATGCGCATATAGGTTTCCCTTATGAAGTCCTCAAGTCTCTCGGGGACGAAGCGGAGTGCCTCGCGGACCGCTGCCAGGTCCTTGTTGACCGTCCAGATGTTGTAGCCTATGGAGTCAGCGATCTCCTGCTGGGTCAAGTCGCCCTCGAGCCAAAGCCAGTAAATCTTGAATCGGCGATTCCAGATCTTCATGTCTACGGACCTATCGAAGTGCGTCATGCTATAGGGCATTGAGGCGCGCTTCTCGATGATGGGATCCTTTCCCGCCTTGTCGGCCATGTTGGTCAGTGAACTACCTCCCTTACAAGTAGGGAGACTTCCTGTTTCACGGGATAGACTTGCACCACCATTTGTGATGTAGTGGTCTTTTCCTCCGCAGGCCTAGATTCGGGCGGTCCCCGCCCTATCTCTCGTCCCCTCGCGAGGATGTTGAGCGCCGCGTTCAGGTCTCTGTCCATCACCAGCCCGCAGTATGGGCATCCATGGACCCTCTGGGACAGGTCCTTAGGCACGGTTTCCCCGCACCGTGAGCACATCTGGGTTGTGCCTCTGGGGTTCACCTGGATGAGCCGCCCACCAGATTCCTCCTCTTTGTAGGCTATCATCCCGATGAACCGTCCCCACCCAGCATCGCTGATCGACTTGGCGAGATAGCGGTTCCTGACCATGTTCCCGATCTTCAGGTCCTCAAAGTATACGCTTCCATAGGTATCCGTTATCTTCCTTGATTCCTTGTGCAGAAAGTCGGTTCGACGATTATGTACTCTCTCATGCAGCCTGGCGACCTTGGTCTTGGCCTTCACCCAGTTCCGGCTGCCCTTCTCCTTCCTAGACATACCCCTCTGTAGGAGGCCCAACTTCTTCTCCTCATTTCCATAAAGCCGGGGATTCTCAATCCTAGCGCCGTCGCTGAGCACTGCGTAGCTGTGGAGCCCCACATCTATCCCCACGTCCTCGAATGGCTTCTCCCTGGGCTGGGCATCCACTACGCAGCTGAAGCAGGCATACCACCTCCCCGAGGGATTCCGCTTGACCATCAGAGTCTTGATCTGCCCCTGAATATCTCTGTGCTGCCGTATCCGTATAGCCCCTATCTTGGAGAGAAGCAGCCTGTTCCCCTCGACCCTGAAGCCGAACTGGGGGTAGGTTATACTCTTGTACCGTCCGTATTTCTTGAACCGTGGGAGGCCAGCCTTCAACCCCGCCCTGCGTCTGGCGTAGAACCCCGTGTAGGCGTCCCTGATACGCTTAGATATATTCTGGAGGACTTGGGAGTGGATCCTTGAGAACTCGGGTCTCACCTGTTTTAAAGGGATGAGTAGATTACTCAAATCGAACTGAGATGGTGTCTTCCCCTTCTCCTTGTATTGCCGCTTGCAGTGGTCGAGGAGTTGATTGTAGGCATTCCGGCATAGCTCTAATTCCTCGTTTAGGACCTTCGTCTGGGCCTTGCTTGGATACAGCCTGTACCTGAACGTTCGCCTGTGCATCTATCCCACCTTTTTTGACTTGGATTCCACGGTTTCCCCTATGTTTTTTATTGTATATTCGAGGTATTTAGGTCTTCATCTTAGACCGCAATTCATCCACTCATTAAAATGGGTGGTCTTCTTGCGACTATCCGATAAAACGGGTTCGGGTTCCCGAACTCCCCTTTTTAAAGATTACCGTGGTTTGGTTCGTGTCTGCGAACCAGTCAACTCCTTTTTACTGCGCGCGTACGCGCATACGATATCTTTTTGTTTCAGACATGTAAAGTTTTTTAGGGGATATTCAGAGTGAGTATGTCTCAAGAACATAGTATTAGAAAGGTTAAAGTGCTACAAGGAAGGGCAAAGGACGAGGCTGAGAAACAAGGGCTGGATCCTGTTGATCTAGTCATAGTTACAACAAGTGTACATCCTTTACCCGAATATCATATCGAGAAGATAGAAGGAGATCCAGTTTCATTTTTACTCAAACGAGTCGGGGCATAGTTGTACCGGGAATCTCTTTTTATGTTGAGAGCGTGTTATTATCAGAGAGCGTGTAGTTATCATTATGATCACCGACGACCGGAAGATAACGGGGGACAAATTTGTGATCACGCTCCCGCAGGCCTGGAGGCAGGCTCACGGCCTCTCTAAAGGCGACTATGTGACAACCATGTTCAGGGAGGGCGAATCCGGTCCGCTGGTTATGATGCCCAAGGACGCCGAGCTCGATGAATTGAGGAAGGGATTGATCGTTGCCCTCATAGATGGTCCGTCGGTGAGCGAGGCGAGGGAGCTCTCGCAGCGGCTTAACGCGCTCGTGAGTCATCTCGACAGGGTCGCCGAAGTCGTGGCTTGACTCTCATAGTATCACTCTCTAGGATCCTGCTTCGTCCTTCCGAACGGTAACCCTCAGGCGGTCATCTATTTCGAGGCCGAGGCTCTCCCTGATCGGTTCATAGATTGTGACTCGCCACCCTTTGTGCACCTTGGCGAGGAAGTCTCTAGATCCTGCTCCGTCCTTCAGAACGGTAACCTTCAGGCGGTCACCCATTTCGAGGGCGAGGCTCTCCCTGATCGGTTCATAGATTGTGACTCGCCACCCTTTGTGCACCGTGGCGAGGAATGTCTCCTCGCCCTTTTTATTCCCGCTCATCGCCGTTTAAAGATATTCGCCATTTGAGAGATAAAAATCATTCTATTAGGTGCATGAAAGTAGCACCAAGATCGCACTCGTGCACGCGTGCGCTTAAAGGAGTTTCCTACCTGCGCTAATGTTGATCCGCTGCTTAATTGACTCAGC
>Ga0209986_10003288_pt1 | contig 14253 bp, 14 predicted proteins | sample BlataG_FD_183168 | JGI IMG/M metagenome (GOLD analysis project Ga0209986, IMG submission 183168) | Deep subsurface microbial communities from Black Sea to uncover new lineages of life (NeLLi) - Black_00105 metaG (SPAdes) (version 2) | ecosystem: Environmental > Aquatic > Marine > Oceanic >...
ATTTATTTCCCCAAAAGCGTGATAGCTGGTCATGTCTCCCGTAACGCTGGTACTGTGCAGAGGCATTCCAGTTATTTGGTTGTATCTGTTACGCAAGCAGGCGGTCAATCGCGCAACCCTTTCCGGGTGCTTACTACCCATAGCCTGAGCAACTTTAAATCCAGTTGCAAGGTCATTTATATAATCGCATGAATCGGCGTGGATTGATACTAAAGCCGTTGCCTCATATCCGGTCAAGCGTAGGTCAAATTCTTTAAGCAGATCGACATCATAACCCTGCTCAGTAAGATATTTTTGAACGAGAGAGGCAATTTTTAAGTTAACTTCTGCTTCAGTCAATCCATCATTACACACTGAACCGGAATCATTACCCCAATGTCCGGCGACAATTCCCACTAATGGGCGGGTTCTGGGTGTTTTTGTTGGATTATCAGCAAGTGTGGGTGTTGGAATAGGGGCGAAGCTGACGTTCTCCCAATCATTGCTCGGAACAGACACACCAGGAGTCCATGCTGTGAACAATGTTGCCAATACAAATGCGACAACAAAAACAATCTGAAATTGATAAATAGCTCCCTTTTTAGAAGGGGCTTTTTCCTCTTTATTGTGTGAAGGTTCATTGGAGGATTTGATGTGATCGGTTTCCATTTCGATGCCATACTACCTTAAACGTAATTTGAGTGCAAGTGAAGAAATGTATGGGGTTAATTGATATCGATAATTAGCTACAGATGCATATGGTCCTGGGATGTAAGTTCTTTTCTTAAACGTGCAAATTATATGCCAATAAACCAACTGCTCTTTAACCAAAAAATCCCTGCAAAACGCAGGGATCTCAATTTAGAAATCCGGATTAGAACAAACCCCAATCTGCCCCGGCTCCCTCTTCCATCATTGTTGGATCCCACATTTCCATACCGATTTCAACTGATACAGGTCGCTCTAGTGCTTCCTCTGCTTTTTTGCGCGTCATCTCCATCATTGCTGGGGCATATGGACAGAATGGCGTGGTGAGGATCATCTTAATCTCAGCGCTCTCGTCTTCAATTTGTAGGTCTCTAATGAGCCCAAGCTCAATAATATTTAGACCAATCTCTGGATCAACTACCTGGCGTAAACTTTCACGTACAGCTTCGCTCAATTCCGGGTAAGAACTCTCTGCAACCCATGTAAGATTAAACCGATTTGTAGTATCGTCTGACGATGTCATGCTTCTGGTTTCTCCGTTGAATTCAATTTTGGGACTATAAAAATGCAGTGTGCATCGCCGTTTAGCTTGCATTTTATTTTGTGAGTCGGGACATTTAGGATGGTGGATATCAGGGTCTGGTCGATTTTGCATACTTCTGGGTGATCTTGTCCAACATGAAAATAGGGGCAGCTTGTTTCGTGTATCTGATAAGTATCGTCGCGTTGTTCCCAGTCGATTGTGAAACCTTCATTAGTCAGCAATTCCACAACGAGATCAAGGCGTTCTTCAAATGCAAGCCCATCTAACTCGTCCTTATACTCTTTGGCAAGGTCCTGAGCCATCTGGGTGAACAATTCATCCACCATTTGTTGGGGCATGGTTTCTTTTAGCTGTTCCAACAGGCGCAGGGTTAGTCGCAGATAGCGTTGTGGAAAACGTTCGCGACCTTGTTCGGTTAGGAAATAAACCCTGCGCGGCCTTCCAACACCGTGCCGTTCTTCGGTGGAATTTACCAAACCTTCCGATTCAAGCTTAGTGATATGATGGCGTACAGATATGGGATTAATATCCACTGCCTGTGCCAGCTCATTAATCGTGCATTGTTCTTTAGTTAGCAGCGTTTTTAAAACTCGCTCTCGAGTACTTTCTCTTTGAATAATCATTGAATTACCTGCATATCTAAACAAATTTATTAAAATTCATTCTATTGGATGTTAATTTTATTTGCTATTTATGGTGAGTATACTATGCGCGCTATATATTGTCAATATTTAAGAATATTATACTAATAATTATTGACTTCATCCAAGAATCTTGATATAATAACTCAATATACTAGATAATTATACTAAATATTGACAGTAATTGTAATTATTGCTATAATTCACGGGTTTGTATGCAAGGAATTGAAATCAATAAACTGATTATGTTAGGAGTTGTTTATGTCGGAACTGGATATTCGTAATGTGCATGTAGGCATTGATGGTCACGAGATTCTCAAGGGGGTTAATCTAATTGTAAAACAAGGCGAAGTCCATGCTCTGATGGGACCAAATGGTACGGGAAAATCAACCCTTGCTTATGCTCTCATGGGGCATCCTTCATATGAAATTACTGAAGGAGAGGTCTGCTTTAAGGGAATAGATTTGCTTGAATTAGAACCTGACGAAAGGTCACACTTAGGGTTGTTCCTGGCATTTCAATATCCGGTAGCCATACCTGGAGTATCGGTAGCAAACTTCCTAAGAACAGCGATTAATGCCCAAAGAAGAGCCAAAGACCCAGATGATAAGGGTATATCAATCCCAGAATTTCGACGTATGCTAAAGGAACGCATGGACTTCCTTCAAATGGATCACTCTTTCGCCGGACGCTATCTTAATGAAGGATTCTCGGGAGGGGAGAAGAAACGTGCTGAAGTATTACAAATGGCGGCTCTTCAACCAGAAATCGGTCTGATGGATGAAACTGATTCTGGTTTAGACATCGACGCTTTGCGAATTGTTGCTGAAGGCGTGAATTCATTGCGAGGTCCTGATCTGGGTATATTGGTGATCACTCATTATCAGAGGATATTGAACTATATCAAACCTGATTATGTACATATCATGCTGGATGGACAGATAGTTGAAACTGGTGGCCCAGACTTAGCGCTTCACCTGGAAGAGCATGGTTATGATTGGCTTCGTAAAAGGAAACGTTCCGCTGCAGCATGACCGGAGTATCTTATCGTTACATTACCACCAAAGTCAAGGATTGCCTTAGAGGTTCTTATGAGTGATACCCAGATACTAAAAGATATTGGAGATTATCAGTTTGGTTTCAAAGATCCTGAGACTTACGTGTTTAAATCCCGAATAGGATTAGATCGCGAAATTGTTGAACAAATATCTGCGATGAAGGGCGAACCCGAATGGATGTTGGATTTCCGCTTAAAAGCTTTTGAGCATTTTCAAAAACGCCCGATGCCCACCTGGGGGGGGGACTTATCTGAGTTAGACCTGGATAATATTTACTATTATGTCAAACCAGCGGAAGCTGAGAGCAAAAGTTGGGACGATGTTCCAGAAACCATCAAGAATACATTTGAAAAACTTGGAATCCCAGAAGCTGAGCAAAAATTTCTCGCTGGAGTAGGTGCACAATATGAATCGGAGATGGTCTATCATCAGATTCAGGAACACCTCGAAGAACAAGGAGTGATATTCCTGAGTATTGAAGATGGATTGCGAGAGCACCCTGATTTGTTTCGGGAATATTTCAGTACAGTTATCCCCATAGAGGACAATAAATTTGCAGCCCTTAATAGTGCTGTCTGGTCGGGTGGATCATTTGTATACATTCCCAAAGGTGTTACTGTCAATCTCCCGCTTCAGGCGTATTTCCGCTTGAATGTAGCTAATATCGGTCAATTTGAAAGAACTATGATCATCGCCGATGAAGGATCGCAAGTGCATTATGTCGAAGGATGTACGGCGCCAACTTATTCAAGCGATTCGCTTCATAGCGGAGTTATTGAGATTGTCGTCAAAAAAGGAGCCCGAGTTCGCTATACGACCATTCAAAACTGGTCTACAAATGTGTACAACCTTGTAACCCAGCGTGCCTTAGTACATGAAGGTGCTACAATGGAGTGGGTAGACGCCAACCTGGGTTCAAAGCTGACTATGAAATACCCGTCTTGCTACTTGATTGGTCCTGGCGCCCATGGCGAAATTCTTTCTATGGCATTCGCTGGAGAAGGGCAGCATCAGGATGCCGGAGGAAAGGTTATTCACGTAGCTCCACATACCAGCAGTAAGGTTACGTCGAAATCAATTAGCAAAGGTTCCGGACGATCATCCTATCGAGGTTTATTGAAAGTATATAAGGGCGCGAAAGATGTGCGTTCGAATGTTGTTTGTGATGCACTGCTTCTGGATGACACATCTCGTTCGGATACATATCCATATATTGAGATTGACGAGGATGATGTCACAATAGGTCATGAAGCTTCTGTCTCTAAAGTTGGAGAAGAACAACTCTTCTATTTGATGAGCCGCGGACTCAGCGAGGAAGAAGCAACTACGATGGTCGTTTCCGGTTTTATTGAACCACTGGTTAAAGAATTACCAATGGAATATGCAATTGAAATGAATCGCTTGATTCAAATACAGATGGAAGGTTCTATAGGATAATATGTCCACCCGAACTGTATCAAAACGTGCCCGGCGTGTTGATAAACGCCAGAAGAAAAGTTTTTTATTTTCACGTGAGATGGTTGAGGCTATCTCTGGTAATGGAAATGTCCCAGAATTCATAAAGGAATACCGCTCACTAGCTTGGGACGAATTTGAAAAGTTGCCCATTCCGACAACCAGCGAGGAAGCGTGGCGGCGTACGAACCTGCGCAGATTGCCGGTTGATGAATTTTTTCCGGTATCAATGGAGAACTTAACTACCGAATCGCTTTTTCCCATTGATGCTGAATTAATAGAACCTCTTGTTGGAGATATTCATGGCGGTCAGATTGTTTTCACAAATGAGGAGGTACAAGTTGAGCTGAGCTCTACTATCTCCGCTAAAGGTGTGATCTTTACGGATTTAATCACTGCAGAGCGCCAGCACCCAGATCTCCTTTCCCTGATCATGGGTAAGATTGTGAAATCGGATGAAGGGAAATTTGCTGCCCTGGCAGCAGCAATGTCACAAAAAGGTGTTTTCCTATATGTCCCCCAAGGTATACATGTAGAACTCCCTTTACATAGCGTAATTTGGGCTCCAGGTAAGGACTTGGCTTTTTTCTCTCACATCCTGGTATGGTTGGAAGAGGGATCTTCCGTAACTTATTTGCACGAAGCCGCTTCACCAAACGAACAAGATGGACAAGCATTGCATGCGGGACTTGTAGAAATCTATGTGGGTCAAGGCGCAAATTTACGTTTTGTAGAGCTGCAATCATGGGGTGAGCACGTGTGGAATTTCAGTCATGAACGTGCTCGAATAGATCGAGATGCTAATTTGGATTGGATTTTTGGGGCGATAGGAAGCCATGTTACCAAAAATTTTTCTAACATTGATCTCATCGGTCAGGGAGCAACTGGACGTATGTCCGGCTTTTATTTTACAGACGGCGTTCAACATTTCGATCACGACACCCAGCAAAACCATCTAGCTCCTAACACGATGAGCGATTTGCTTTTTAAAGGAGCGCTTCGCGAACACAGCCGTTCAGTTTGGCAGGGTATGATCTATGTCGCACCGGGAGCTCAGAAGACAGACGGATATCAGGCAAATCGAAACCTAATACTAGATTCAAATGCGCGTGCTGATTCAATCCCAGGATTAGAGATATTGGCTGATGATGTACGCTGTACACACGGGGCAACAATTGGTAAAATAGACCCGGATCAGGTCTTCTACTTGAGAAGCCGCGGAATTCCGTATAAGGATGCCGAGCGTCTGATTGTCGAAGGCTTTTTTGACCCCATAATGCAACGCATTCCTTTTGGGGGTGTCCGGACCCGTTTTCAAGATGAGATTCTTAAAAAAATGGGGTAATAATAGATGTTAAAATTATGGTTTGAGGAATTCTAGAATAACCGTATTTAAAAATAATGAAAAACGACAGGATTTCCCAAGGAAGTCTTGTCAAAAAAGAATATTAAATTGTGGGCCATATGAGAGAGGAGGGTTAACCTGAAATCTCGGCGAGGTGGTGAGAGAACTCCTCGCCTTTGGCTTTTTTGAAATTTATAATAAGGAGACAATCTTGTCAGGATTATATTTTACAAACGATCCCAATCTTGATGAACCGTACAAGGTTGGTGATCGAGTGGAAGTGTTCTGTGATCACGAAAAGAACGGAGATAGGGTGCGTGACTGGCTGGAAGGTACCGTCGTACAGGTAGATCTAAAAATAATCGCTGTCCAATTTCGAGAAAACGTATATCTAACGGATGGTTGGATGATACCTGATCGTGTATTGTGGTGTCCTAAGGACTCACAGAAATTGCGCCGTCCAATACGTCGCCGGCGTAGTTCTCGATCTCATTCAGCAAAGACCAACTAATATTAAAAATATGGCTCCTCGATTCTGAGTATTGAAATGGTATTGAATACAATCCATCAAGGAAGTTTAGATACGACCCGAATCCGGGCTGATTTTCCGATTCTGAGCAGGCAAGTGAAGCCCGGCGTACCATTAGTCTATTTGGATAACGCGGCCACCAGTCAGAAACCTTTTGCTGTTATTGAGGCGATGGACGATTTCTATCGTCAATATAATTCGAATATTCACCGAGGAATCCATACTATTGCTGAGGAAGCAACCGCGAAATATGAGGAAGCTCGAGGAAGAATTGCCGAATTTATCGGAGCACCGTCCCCGAAACAAATTATTTTTACACGGAACGCGACCGAATCAATAAACCTGGTGGCATTTTCCTGGGGTAGAGCAAATTTATATCCGGGTGATCTGATTATATTGACTGAAATGGAGCACCATTCCAACCTCGTACCGTGGCAAATTCTAGCGTCGGAGAGGGATTTGCGCCTCGAATTTATCCCCGTTACTCCTGATGGGTTGCTGGATCTAGAGGTTTATGAGGAGCTGCTTGAACTGAAACCCCGGTTGGTTGGGTTCACTCACATGTCAAACGTGCTCGGAACTATCAACCCAGCAAAAGAAATCATCCGGCTTGCTCACCAGGCAGGTGCATTAACGGTGGTTGATGGTGCGCAATCAGTTCCGCATTTGCCCGTCAACGTCCAGGATTTGGATGCGGATTTCTTGGCATTCTCTGGTCACAAGATGTGTGGACCAAGCGGGATTGGGGTACTGTACGGACGAAAAGAATTTTTGGAATCGATGCCACCTTTCTTGGGCGGCGGCGATATGATAAAACGCGTGGAATTGCGATCTTTCGTAACGAACGAAATCCCTTATAAATTTGAAGCGGGTACTCCGGCCATAGCCGAGGCTATTGGTCTCGGATCAGCTGTGAAATACCTAGACTCAATTGGGATGGAAAAAATTTTGAATCACGAACATGAGATCGCATCCTATGCGTTGGAGCGTTTAGAAGAAGTTCCCGGCGTTAGTGTTTTTGGTCCCGAGGCGGATCGAAAAGGAGCTATATTCTCCTTCTCAATGAAAGGCATCCATCCACATGATATATCTCAAATCCTTGACGGAGAGGGGATTGCCATACGTGCTGGTCATCACTGCGCGATGCCGCTACACGAAAAGTTCAACCTGCCGGCAACAGCCCGCGCAAGTTTCTATCTCTACAATACACGTGAAGAAGTCGATCATTTAGTGAAATCCCTTTATTCGGTGTTAGAAATATTTGGGCTATAGTTGTTTAGAATTAAGTTCAAGCCATGCATCAACCTGAAAGGATAATTCCAGAGCAATATGGACGATTTTTACAGAGAAATCATAATTGATCGTTATAAAAACCCGCTTAATCAAGGCACTTTAGATCCTCACGATATATCATTTGAGGACGATAATCCGTTATGCGGGGATCACATCCGCATTGATCTCCGTGTAGGCGAAGATGGGCGGGTAAACGAAGCTGTATTTGATGGTCATGGCTGTGCAATTTCGCTGGCTTCTGCTGACCTTTTGATGGAATCAATCCAAGGGAAAACAATGGACGAGGTGAAAGCCTTGACAAAAGAAGATATCCTGGAGATGTTAGGTATTGAATTAGGTCCGGTACGCTTAAAATGTGCGCTTCTTTCGCTTAAGGTTCTTAAAGCGGGTGTATACGGGCTGGGTGAAGCAAGCGATGATCTTGTAGAATGAGGCGCTGAACTCCCGCAGAAGAGGGGGTTTTTCCGAAAGGATGTGAAATGTACGACTATACCAAGATCAATCCAAAAGAATGCGAATTTGTTCCTGTTGCATCCGTTGACGAGATCGTTGAAGGTGATCGTTTATATATTGAAGTAGATGAGTTGGCAATTGTCCTTTTTAACGTTGCTGGAAGGTTATTTGCGATTGCCGATTTATGCAGTCATGATGATGGACCATTGGGGGATGGTGAGTTAGATGGTGATAAGATCATCTGTCCACGTCATGGGGGGCGGTTTGACATCAGTTCAGGAAAAGCGCTCTCGCTGCCAGCGATTGTCGACATTCCAGCTTATCCAACACGAGTTGTGGATAACCGGGTTGAAGTAGGTTTTCCTATTGGGGATTAATTTCACTCAGGAACACGCCCCCACCCGTAAAAAGTGGGGACGTATAAAATGCGCTCACCTCTTTTCCAAGCGTTAGCATCAATTTTTTGCAGTTGTTCAAGCCTTTCCAGGGGAACATAATTCTGCAGATCCGAAAGCAGTACCATCCATTCAGATTCCCACTCATCTTTTTCTGGTTTACCTTTCCACTGCCCCCCGAGAACACCTACTTCAATATTTTTTAGTCCGGCTTTATTTAGGATAGATGCTAATTGGCGACCCAAATTCGGCTCAGCTCCCTGGCTTTTCAGCGCTTCATGCTGCCAAATTCCGAGCTGTTCTAATTCCAGCGGGTAATCGATCCGTCCCCCGTAATCCGGTTCTGCTAAAATGAAAACAGCGCCACCAGGCGCAGTAACGCGCGCCATTTCGGTGACAACGACTTCTGGGTGCGTTACCCAGAGCAGTAAGAAGTGGCAGATGGTGAGGTCAAAACAATCACGAGGATAGGGAAGGGTGTGACCATCACCTTGAGTGAGTTCAGCCCCGGGGACAAGGTTCGAAGCCAGTAAAAGATAATTAATATTCAAATCAAGACCAAAGATATGCGCATAGCTATCTTTGCCAAAGTTTTGATTGTTATATCCCCCAATCATAGGAATTGTTTCATTAATAATTGCACCTGTGCCGCAGCCAATCTCTAGTATGCGGTTATTGTGCAATACTCTCGCTCGTTTAAATATATAGGTGCGGATTTTCCTCGTCCAACGCGCTTGCACGACAAAACGATTGTGCCATTCTAGAGGGGAAAGCGGCAAGGCAGGGTTACCCTTTCCAGATTTGATCCCAATTATCGCTGAGAATGTTGCCCAGGACACGGTTTACCCCTTGGGCGGGAAGAACATCACCATCAGGTTCGACATACAACCAGGCTCTACCTTCGCCTTCAATCTGTTCTATTAGTTCAGTTTCTAGATCGACCGGATTGAACGTAGAATAAGGTACTGGTAAGTTCCATACAAGTTCAAGGGTTAAATCGGCAACCTGACTACGAAGCTTTTCCAAAACACCATACAAGCTTTGATCATGGGCGCTCAGCGATATGGCTTTTACACCCCTTTCAGCCAGTTGATCAATCAAACCAGCCAGCTCGTCTTTGTTTTTATCATCGAGAGTAAGATGGACTGCTACAAATAAATCTTCCACAAGGGAATTTTCCAAAGCATCCCAGGCGGCTTCATTATCTGGTTGGAAGATGATCATTAAATGATCCAAACCAGTTTGGAGCAGCGAATTCAGGTAATCACGTTCAGATAGACGCAGCCCATCGCTTATCAGACCAGTCACCTGATCGTTGGATTCGGCGTGAGCGATGAGCTCAGGCAAATCATCGCGCAAAGTCGGTTCTCCACCGGTGAAGATAATATGTGGGATGCCGGCTGACCATGCTTTATCAAATATAGATTTCCATTCGATCGTGTCTAGCTCCCTATCCACACGTTTAACAAGAGCAGTTTCTGTTGTCCTTTCGGGTATACAGTAAGTCAGTGCGCAATCAAGGCGATAAGGTGCTGTTATATGTCCGGTGAAAGGACGGATACGATCTAAATCCAGGAAAGTGACCGGATCGAGGTCTGGAGTATTTATAAGTGTTTGTATTCGATCTACAAACTCCTGGTAATCATTAATTGCCTGTTCTAGGTCGACATGATAACGTTCAACCATTTTGTGAGCCGCTTGTTCGACGGGTTCATTTTTTACCAGGTAGTAAGCATATTCGGCAGCAGTCTGATTCAAGTGGAGTATAGTGCTGGCGTTGATGATCAGAACACCATTTCCTTCCGGTTCGAGTCGCAGGTGCATGCGGTAATTGCGCGGATCATCTGGAGGGGATATATAATGATAGATTCCAGAAGGGATTGGTTTTATTGACGTGAACAAACGACGAAGCGAATTCATTTTACTAGTCATAGACATACTCTATTTAATCATCTTATTAATTGATTGATTGTGAAAAAGACTTTGGATGAAAAACACTTCATTCATTGAGCATCGTCAGCATATTTTGAGTATAACGGACAGCCGCCACCACATTCGGATAATAATATACAATCAGAGCACTTATCCGGAATGTATCTTCGCTCGCGGAGAGAAATTGCAAGTTCGTGATTCCAAATTGAATCCCACGAGTCCTGGATAATATTACCTAAGGGTTGGTAGTATGACTGGCAGGGGAGTACGCCTCCATCGGGTTCGATGCACATGTTATACAAGGCTGCTGTACATCCTTTAACGCCCAATTCCAACTGCATAGGGTCAAAATTGCAATACTGGGTAGGTGTATACCAGATCAATCTCTGGTTATTTTTCTCTGTTATTTCCCGGGCGATTTCCAACAATGGCTGAAGCTCTTTTTCATCTATCCCTGTTCCGACAGTTGCCCCGCGACCGGAATAGATTAGAGCGTTCAATCCGACCGTAGGGACACCGAGCGAAGCCAGGAATTCCAAAGTTTCTTCTAAGAACGGAATGTTCTCCTTCAGCATCGTTGAGTTCGTCATGACGAAGAGTGGACTATCCAAAGCGTTCCGGATGCCTGATACAGTTTGCGCCCAGGCTCCGTGCGAGTGAACCATATTATCGTGAACGTTTTCATCGTGTGATTCAAGCGTGATCTGTACATGATCCAATCCAGCATGGACTAATTTGTTTACATATTCAGGGTCACTAAGCCGTCTGCCGTTGGTGTTAATTCCTGTAATTTGACCATTATTTTCGGCGTGGCGTATTAATTCACAAAGATCTTTTCTTAGTGTTGGTTCTCCTCCCGTGAAGACAACGTGAGGTATACTGATCTGCCAGAGATGATCGAGCACCACTTCCCAGTCTCCGGTAGACATTTCAGGAAAGTTTCTTGGACGGGCGTTATAGCAATGGGGACAATCGTTATTGCAGCGATAAGTTAGCGCCAGGTCCATGCGGTATGGGGCAGACGGTTTTATGCTGAAAGGTGGGGTTATCACCAAATCCAGATCATGAATGGGACAAACGCTGTCTGGACGGATCAATTCATTAATCTGCTCAACAATATGCGTATAGTCGTACTTCGCTTGATGAGAAGTAATTTTGTAACGACTGTTTAAGGCTCGCACAGCCTGTTCTGTCGGGAATTCACCTAATGTTAAATATGACATAAAAGCAGCCGTCGGATTGAGATGCATTACCCGACTTGCATTTACTAATAACAAACCACTTCCGTCTTCGTCGATACGCAGGTGAATGCGGCTTTTCTCGCCGACCGTCTGGCGTTCATAGTGATATAAACCAGGGGTGGGGTTATCGAACTGAGAATTGTTAATCGTGGTTTTTAGAGTGTTGAGAAAATTCTTTATACTCATTTTAGCGGTCAGTACATGGTAATATTGTTTATCATTGACGTTAGTTAGCAACAAATATCAACAAGATTATAGGAACTGTATTTACCTTCCTCCTCCAGCACAGGCACAGGCACAGCCAGCGCAGGCACATGCGCAAGCACATCCACCCCCAGAACTACCTCCACCGCGGCCACTTTTTGATACTGGGACGGGATTCGTTTTTTGGGTAACGCCGTTGGTGAAATTGGTTACATTACCGATCACATCGCTTGAAAAATTCTGGACACCAGTTACAACCGAGGCTGCAAACGCTGAACCTGGGAGCTGGGGAAGCGACATTCCTGTACCGGTTGGTAAATGTGAAGTTGTTGAAACGGGTTTTGGGCTTGCTGATGTGACACTGCCTCGATAATTCGGATCGTAGCGAGGCCACCACATAGGGACAAATACCGGTCCAGTGCGAAATACATCTCGAGTGCGGTCTTCGTAATCTTCATCCAGCATCGTCCAATCCATGTTTTCATCAAATTTCTCGCTTTTCACTTCCGGAGTTTCGGCGGCCTCGACTTGAGCCCATGCTCGCTTGGTGATGTCGCGGTAGTAATCCACTGTCTCAGGCCGGCTGAAACCCTTCATCTTCTTGGAGACACTGTTGATCAGATCAATCATGGCTTCCTGCAAATCTTTACGACGGGCGGCTGATCTTTTTTCTTGCATGGCGTTAAGAAACTTGGTCTCATAAGCATGCAGTCCTTCTGGAAGTGGGTCTGTAACATCAATCTCGAGTGGTTCGCGTTCTATTACCGTTGCAGCGCCTTTTTTTATTGTGGAGAACAAGATCATGGTCATTATCTTGTCCATTGGCTGTTCAAGCAGAATAGCAGCTTCTACCGCCGTCAGACCTCTTTTGATGCCATGACCTTCTATTGCGATTTTTGGCGGCAAGTAATGAAGCTTTCGCTTTTGCGTGCTGCGATATGCCGTGAATATCCCTAACAATGCGAAAGCAATACCACCGCAACAAATAACATTGGGGCAAAGGGCCTCAGTGAAGGTGCCCAAAAACCCCCAGATGCTTGTACGCACCACTGATTCAGCCGGGATATACTGCCCTGGAAAAGAAGCGCCGAATTCATATTGTTTATATCCGAGTGCTTGGGGGTTTCTCCATGTGTAGGTTACACGTCCCTGTTCATCTATCCCAGTTTCGGGTTCGACTGGGAAACCGTCAGGAGCTGAGTGCCAGCGTGGTTCTTCGGGTTGTACTCCTGGTGGTAAGTGAAACGTTACCGATATATCGGTTGTGCCTGTAACAAATTGGGAACCGAAGAAAGTTGTACCGAATACAGCGCTGGCATAATTGTCGTCTTGGCTGTCTGGATGAACTACACGATCTACACCATCAATAAAAACGTGAACTTGACCAGTTTCACCGGGTTGGATTGCATCCCCTCTAAGAGCCAACGCCACACCAACACCAGAACCCTGGTAATCGCTTTTAGAAATATCGGTAATGGAGTTCCCATTTACTTCGGCTGATATTTTGTTTACGTCAAAATTGGAATTAGGAAGCCCGACATCCACAAAATCGATTGGTGACGCTGATGGATCGTTTGAAAAGAAGAACAAATAATCAATTGAATATGTCCCATTTTCGTTTATAAAAACGTGGACATCCATACTGTCGAGGCTGAAGTAATAGGTAACCGCAAGAGTATTACCTGGAGTCACCAGCAGGAGGAATAACAAAAATAAACTGAGAAATACTTTTTTCACGTGCCCTCCAATTCGAGATTGATAAACTAGAAGAGTGAATTGAGGCATTTAGCTACGATGCGCTTTGTTACTCGTCACCATTTTGGGTCTTCGGTTAACTGATAAGTGGTACTGCAGTAGGGGCAGCTTACGACCGGTGCTCCTGCGACCATCTTAATATTGTCGGTTGTCAATGCGCCCCCGCATGATTGGCATTTAAAAGCATCTAAATCGACATTACCTGGCAGATCTATATTCAATGTTACACTAGAATCAGTCTGTTCTACCGCAGGTTTTCTACGGCTTGCGAACCATATCAAGACAAACCCGATCCCCACACTGATTAATCCAATCGGAATCCATCCTGTTGAGTCTTGAGGACTGAAAGCACCCCAGATAAACAGCACACCAAAGAAAATCAAGATAGCTGCAGCTATGTAAGCGATTATTTTTACAGCAGTCATTTGTACCTCACTTTCCATTCATAGTGTATCGTGAACTTTGTAACTGGGCAATGAATTCTTTCCTGCGTTTGTTAAATTTCTGAATTGTTTTTAGCTAATGTCTCGTCATCAGAGGGTGCCAGTTCTTTCATTTCCCCCGTAGCGACATAGACAGCGCGCTCACAAATGTTCGTCACCCGGTCTGCCATACGTTCAAGGTTATGGGCGGCCCACATCAGGTAGTTTGCACTGTCAATCATGGATGGGTCAGCTAACATAACTGTAACAAGATCGCGATAAATTTGATTGTACAGGT
>Ga0209986_10003289_pt1 | contig 14251 bp, 22 predicted proteins | sample BlataG_FD_183168 | JGI IMG/M metagenome (GOLD analysis project Ga0209986, IMG submission 183168) | Deep subsurface microbial communities from Black Sea to uncover new lineages of life (NeLLi) - Black_00105 metaG (SPAdes) (version 2) | ecosystem: Environmental > Aquatic > Marine > Oceanic >...
ACTGGGGGATGGCAAGTGAACAGGGGGGTTGACAAAAAAAATTCTTTAGTTATAATAAGACTAAATCAGTCCAATTAAGGGACATCTAATGAAATTAACCCAGGGAGCAGACTATGGCATGGCGGCCGTTCTTTATTTATCTCAGAGGAGTGAAGATCGCCGCTACTCTCTAGATGAAATTTCCCGGGCCACCGAGATCCCTGAAGAATTTTTAAGAAAGATATTCCAAACCTTAGTCAAATCGGGTGTAATCAATTCCTTCAAGGGTAGAGGGGGAGGAGTTAGTCTTGCTCGTTCCCCGAAAAATATCACCGTAGCCGAGGTAATTAAGCCTTTAGAAGAAGAAATGGGGTTGGTCAGGTGTCTTCGAGAAAAAGAGGATTGTCCTCGCTCTAGTGAATGCATGGCCTCGAATTTCTGGCGAAAAACCCAGCAGAATTTTTTTGAAATTTTAAACAGCACTACCATTAAGGATCTGATCGAGGGAGGAAAACAAAATGCAAGAAAAGGTTGAGAAAGCCCTGGCCAAGGTAAGGCCATCCTTACAAGCCGACGGGGGCGATGTGGAACTGATTGAAGTTAGCGATGAGGGAGTAGTCAAGGTTAGACTTACCGGAGCCTGTGGAGGTTGCCCTATGGCGACGATGACTCTAAAGGCGGGGATTGAAAGAGTTCTTAAAAAGGAAGTTCCAGAAGTAAAAAGGGTGGAAGCGGTCTAAAAAGGGAGGTAGTGATGAGGGTCTATCGCTGTCCCGGTCAATCTGAGAGGAATCTAAAGGCAGAGCTTTACCGATGTCCTGGTTGTGGTCACCAGGTGGAGATTTTCTCAGATGAGTTAAGGGCAAGATGTCCTCACTGTGGTAAAGAAGTCTATAGAAAGAAAACTCCTTCCTGTATTGATTGGTGCAGGGCCGCCAAGCAATGCCTGGGTTCAGAGATGTGGAGGCAATTAAAGGGGAAAAAGGGATGAAAAAGTCTTCTTTAAGAAAAGAAGTGAGGCGAGAAGGTATTTTTTTACCCGTTAATGAGACTGTTTTTGTCTTATTTATGAGCGAATCGATTTACCTAATGAGGGGGTTGAACTAACCTGTTCAAAAAATGGATTTAAAGAGGGGAAGTGGTTAAAAAGGTAGAGGCAGTTTAATTCAGCAGCTTTTAAAACCTGCTGAATTTATCAAAAAAGGAGAATATTCTTATGGCAAAGAGAAAGATAAAGGGTAAGGAAATTCTTGGTAAGGGAATATTTTCCTGAGAAATTTAGTTATTATATATGAGGACAGAAACTTAACCTGAGTCCTCGATTCCACTTAGAAAGCCAGGAAGGAAAGGAGGATTGTGCTGGTCTAGACGAGCTAACACAACTTGTACTTCCCAATTGGCAGATAGACAAAATCTGAAGGGAGGTGGTGAAGGGAGTTTGCAAGACGTCAAAAATTTTGCCGAGAAGAATGACCAAAGCATTAAGGAGCAGAGCAAAACTTACGGTTAGAGCTAAGGATCCCGACCTAGGGAATGCTGTGCAAAATCTTTCAAAAAGATTTCTTACACGAGGTCCTGGGCATCCTGGAAGTTGCCAATTCTGTGGTAACAGAGAGCGTAGACAGTTTGGCGATACTTTTCCACCAGCTCACCAAACGATTTTATATCACCATCAAGGCTTCTTTTTACCAATTGGGCGACATTTCTCTTCATGAGGTCTTCTCTATATTTATAGATGCAAAAAGCTTGCAAAAAGTTGGATAGAGTTACTTGGTTTTCCCCAGTCTGATAGCATTCAAAATAACTGCTAGACTCAGACCCATGTCCCCAAAGGCAACAGCCACGAGAAAATTCATATTCAGTCTCCTTTGGAAAACTAGAGAAGAAAATCCCCTTCTGATTATGCTGTAGCCGGCAATACCTACCACCGCCAAGAACAACAACTGAGCCATTATTCTTTGGGAGACGATAAATTCATAAATCAAGCCAGCGGCAAGTAAGATTAGAGAGCTGGCTATGATGAATAGATTTTTCTTGCTCCATAGCTCTGATTTTCCTCCAGAGTCCCCCATTGAGCCAGCTAGCTCACGCAGATTAAACTCAAACTCGCCAATGCGCATAAGATCTCCAGCCGGGTGCTTAACCATGGCCTATGAAAATCATCCGCAAGGAACCGAAGCTTAAGTTTTTTAAGTTACCTAGTTCTCCTTAACACAAGGATGCTCTTTAACCTCTCCATGACATTCCTTTACCTGCTCTGGAGTACATTCTTCTGGTTTGCCTTTTAATCTTTCTGGATAATCGCATCTTTTGGCCTTGATTTGCTTGCACATAGACTCCACCTCCTCTGATTAGCTTTTAGTTCTAAGATGTTCACCTAAATTAGCCATCTTTTAATCAACTTAGTTGATATGCAGAGAAAAAAGATACCAAATAGAACCAGGATGATTAAACTATAATGCCAACTCAATATATTCCCTTGATTTATAGTAGAAGAGCGCATCAAATCCACAGAATAAGTCAAAGGAAGAAAATAGGCAATTTTTGTCAGGATGAAAGGCATTTTGTGGACAGGAAGAAATACTCCCGAAAGAAACACCATAGGAAATCTGGTTAGATTTCCCAGGCTCATGGCATTCCAGGACTCCCTTGGATAGACACCAATAAAGGCCCCAAAGGAGGAAAAGGAAAAAGCAGAGACTAGTATGGAAACAGCTAATAAAAGAGGTCTTTGGATGGGCAGGGAAAAAACCCCCACCTCTAAAGGAAGCAAAATGAGGGTCGTCACCAGGCCAAAGGCCATGCCTCCCAATATCTTCCCTGAGAGCATAGTTCTAAAGGCAAGGGGCGCCATAAGCAGGCGCTCCAAGGATTTGTCCCTTCTTCCCAGGGCGATGATCACGGTTTCCATGCTGGAGGCTCCGAAAAAGGTAGTCATGGCTATAAGGCCGGGAAGAAATTGCATAATATCCCGGATTCCCCGCATAGAAAAGGTAAAGATCATCACTGCGGGAAACATCAACCCCATGATCAAATTTGGGGGCTTAAAATAGTAGGTCTTCACGTCCTTGGCCATAATATAGTATATCTTTATGAGCTCTTTAACCACTTTTCCCCTCCTTTTCCTTCTTCATCTCCTCAGCGCCTATGCTAGTTAATTTAACAAATGCTTCCTCCAAAGAAGGGAGGATAGATCTAATGTCTGGCAGACCGGCCTTTTCTTCCTCGACCACGGCCAGGATTTTCCTGGTGTTTTGTGAGATGTTGGAGGTGATAAGGTATCTGTCTTCCTTTCTAATCATCTCTCCACTAGAGCATAGTTTGTTGAGCTCTTCCTGGATATTGGGGGAGATGTGATCGAATTGGACCTCTAAAGCCTCTTTTCCTTTTACCTTAGACTTTAGCCTCTGGGGAGTATCAATAGTTAAGATTTTCCCCTTGTTGATGATAGCTATTCGATCGCAGAGCCTTTCTGCCTCCTCGATGTTGTGGGTGGTAAGGAAGATGGTCTTCCCCTCTCTCTTCAATCTTTGAATTTTCTCCCTCAGGGTTCGACTGCTCATCACATCCAAACCTGCCGTAGGCTCATCCAGGAAGAGGGTCTCAGGATCGTGGATGAGGGCGGCGGCCAGAGTCAATTTTCTTTTCATCCCCTTGGAAAAAGTCCTAACTGGTCTGGGAGAGGCCCGGGGTAGCTCAAAGTCCTCCAAGAGCCCATTTGTTCTCTTCCTTAGTAGGCAAGGGGGAACTTCATACATCCTGCCTATAAAGTATAGATTCTGCCTTGCCGATAGATCATCGTAAAGAATGGATTCCTCGGGTACCACCCCGATGCTCTGCTTTACCCGCCGCGATTGGGTAAGGATATGGTAGCCGTTGACTGTAGCAAAGCCGGATGAGGGAATGGCAAGACCAATCAGTATCCTGATGGTTGTAGTCTTTCCCGCCCCATTAGGACCCAGAAAGCCAAAGATCTCTCCTAGCTGCACCTGGAAATTAATGTGATCCACAACCAAAAGATCACCGTAATATTTGGTAAGATTTCTTACTTCAATGGCTACATCATTCTGCATTTCTAGATCTTATCCCTTTTTCCTCAAAGATATTCAACAGTCTCTTTCTTATCCGACCAAGATTATCTCTGTTAACCGAGTAATGCACCCAATATCCCCGTTTCTCTGCCTTAACTAAGCCTGCCTCTTTAAGAATTCTTAAGTGTTGAGAGACGGCCGGTTGAGATACCTCAAGCTGACATACTAAGGCATTAACACATAATGTTCTCCTGGATAGTAGAAAAAAGATCTTCAGCCTGGTCTCATCAGATAATGCCTTAAAAACCCTAGCCAAATCCTCCATACGTCACCATATAATTGTATTAAAATTTGCTTATATAATAACAAATAAAAAATATTTGTCAAATCGCTTTTACGCAACAAAAACTTGACAAGGAAAAAATTCATTATAATATCAATATCCGATAACAAAAATTGATAATTGAGGAGATAGAAATGAGCAAGATAGACATGATTAAAGAATTTTTTCTGGGCTTTATTAAAATTCATATTCTATATCATGCTGATAGAGAGCCAGTGTATGGTGCCGAATTGTCCAGGGAATTAGCCCGTCACGGATATCAAATAAGTTTCGGTACTCTTTACCCTACCTTGCATTCTTTGGAAAGAAACGGTTTGCTGAAGAGTAAAGAAGAAATAGTGGAGGGTAAAAAGAGAAAATATTATAAAATAACAGATAAAGGAAGGAAGGCTTTGGCACAAGCACGTGAAAAAATAAAAGAATTAGTAATTGAAGTAATTTATGAAAAATGAAGGAACCTATGTCCGGACAAAACAGATCAATTTTTGGAATTAATAGAAATGTTCTTTCACTGGGGTGGGTGAGTCTCTTTACTGACATAAGTAGCCAGATGATTTTCCCTTTAATACCCTTATTTTTAGCTAATGTTCTAGGAGTAGGAAAAGAGGTTATCGGTTTAATAGAGGGAGCCGCCGAAAGTACGGCCAGCATACTGAAAGTATTTTCTGGCTGGATTTCTGACAGGCTTGGAAAGAGAAAAGGTCTGGTCTTTGTGGGTTATACATTCTCTACCCTGAGCAAAATCATATTTGGTTTTTCTACTATCTGGCAGCATGTTTTCATGGGCAGGTTCCTGGATCGCGTGGGAAAAGGGATAAGGACTTCTCCCCGGGATGCCCTCATTGCTGATGCAATCGGAAGGAAAGGAAGAGGTAAGTATTTTGGCTTTCATCGGATGATGGATAGACTGGGAGCAATTGTGGGAACTTTGTTAGCCTTTGTATTTCTTGCCCAATTTCATAATGACTTTCGCAAAGTATTTTTAGTCTCAGTAATTCCTGCCGCTATTGCTGTTTTAGTTATCATATTCTTTGTAAAAGAGAAAAAGAGAATAGACAAAGGGATGAGAAAAACTCCCCAATTAAGTCTTAAATTAGTGGATCGACGATTCAAGATATTCATTGTAATCGCTGTTCTGTTTGCTTTGGGCAACTTCAGTTACGCTTTCTTAATCTTACGGGCACAAGATTTAGGAATACCCGCTCTCATAATACCTTTAGTCTGGCTCCTCTATAATATTATCTATGCTTTCTCCGCCATACCAGCGGGAGTTCTTTCCGATAGATACGGAAGAAGGAGAGTGCTCGCCTTTGGATACGCTCTTTTTGGAATAGTATGCTTGGGATTTATATTAGCCCCCAGTGCCGCTTATACCTGGGTACTTTTTGGTTTGTACGGGGTGTTCGCTGCCGTGTTTGAATCGGTTTCCAGAGCATTTGCCTCTGATCTTGCTACGCAAAAAATAAGGGCGACAGCCCTGGGTGTTTATCACACATCCGTTGGGTTAGCTGCCTTTCCGGCAAGTCTGATGGCCGGCATGCTCTGGCGTTTCCAGGGGTCAATGGCTACCTTTTCCTACGGAGCTGTTCTGGCCTTCGTTGCTGCTTTACTTCTGCTTCTCATCCTGAAAGAAGGAAAATAAAAAATTTTCCTTAACTGTTATTATTGTCACGAGCTGTGTCCAGAGGGTGCTCTTGAAATTGAGAGACGTAGGTTAGCTAAAAGATTTATGGGTTCCTACCAAGATTAAACCCCTTTGCACCTAAGTGCTGCTCAAGAAACTCTATTTCTTCAGAAGAAAAGAATCTTTCTAGATCGCTCTTCGTTTGCTGCAAGATGTCATTTCTAGATGAATAGGAGATTAGAAATGTATGGATTACTAAATTAGCCATCGAAGCATCGGTCTTTTCCATATCTAATTCGTGAAGAAACTCACTGAGCTCAATCCGTAACTCCTCTTCAATACTCTGAAGATCTCTATTATATAAATTCTCGGCGTCCTTAGGCTAAAAAATTTGGATAGCAGGTGCTGGTTTATATGTCGTTGCTCTATGGGGTATAGCAGAGAGCTAAGGTAAGTATAGAGAGATAGCACAGGCTGGTTTGTAAAAGGAGCAGGGTCTTTTTGACTGGGACCAATTTTTGATTATTCTCAGTCAGATTATTTCCTTAGGATGGCTTTCGCTGGTAGCGCTATGGCTATGACGAAGAGAATAGCCCCAGCTTTATATGGAACATTGCCCATTTTTGGGAGTCTAATAAAATGGACAGTAAAGCTGCACCAAATAAAATAGGAGATTAAAGAAACGGTCCTTAAGTAAATCACAGGGATAAACAAGTTTGAAACCATATCAAAGTAAAAAGTTGAAGAGAGGTACAGGTGAAAAATCTGTACTCAAAGGAGGTATCCAGATGTTTATGGGAAAAAGAAGAATAGCCTTGGCTTTGGTAAGTATTATGGTGGGCTCGATCTTGATTTCCTCAGTGATTGTGGCCGCCCCGGTAGCCTCAGCGCGTACCCGGAGGGATGACAAACGGCGGTACGACCGCGATTACAGGTACCGTAAGCCCACACCAAAGAAGACCATAAGAATAAGATTCACCGACAAAGATATCGACAGATTAATAGTCATCGGGGGAATTTATTTTTTGTCCAAAGCGATTTCGGAGGCAGGCCGGCGCCCCCGAGAGGTGGTCTATGTTTCTCCACCACCTCCCCGCTATGTCTATGTTCCTTCACCACAACCTACTTACACTCCTTCCGTTTCCACCACCGTTGTCACTGTCAGAAATGCCACCGATTGGTACATTTTAGTAAATATCAACGGAATGGAGTTGAGTCTTTACCCCGGATATGAACAGGCTGTCTCCTGGACGTATACCGGAAGAGGACACTATATTGAAGCGAGAGCCTATCTTGGCCCCTATCACCAGGAATCAGTGGGAACTTATCAAGGAAATTTAGTCGGCTATCAGATTCCCTGGAGGCTAAATTTCGACTATGGTTCATTTGCTCGGTAAATTAAGTTGAAGGGGGACTCACTACTGCCGTAATAGCTCTGGTTATTTAAAAGAAAGGAAGTTGACAAATTAAGGAGTTACGGTACTGTCTAACTTGATATTCAGGGCTATAAGATTTGGTTTTTGGGTAGATGAAAACCCGAGATTAGAATCGACGGATGGAACTTGCCCTCAGTCCATGGAAATAATTCTCTGTATCCAATAGTAGAATGGAAAATGTATCCTTCGTTATTGCCTTAGGGGCAGGAATCCTTTCCTTTCTTTCCCCTTGTGTTCTTCCTCTCCTTCCTTCTTATCTTTCCTTTATTACCGGAATCTCTCTGGATGAGCTAATCAGGGAGGAAAGAAAGCCCAAAGTAAGAAAAATCACCATAATTCACTCTTTAATGTTCATTCTGGGTTTTTCCCTTATTTTCATTCTTCTGGGAGCCTCAGCTTCTCTGGCGGGAAAGATTCTCATTAAATACCAGGGATGGATATCCAGAATAGGAGGAGCCTTTATTATTCTCCTGGGTATTCAATTTACCGGGCTGATTAATCTAAATTTTCTTCAAAAGGAGAGGAAGTTTCATCTTAAGGAAAAGCCGATGGGCTATCTTGGCTCTTCCTTAGTGGGAGTAGCCTTTGCTGCTGGTTGGACCCCCTGCATCGGCCCTATTCTTGCCTCTATCCTCTTTTATGCCTCTACCACTAATTCTATGTGGTCGGGCATAGCTCTTTTGGGAGTTTACTCAGCCGGCTTTGCCTTACCCTTTTTCTTATGTTCCTGGGGATTGGAGGCTTTCTTAGAGCGTTATCAGAAACTAAAGAGACACCTTCGATTAATTTCCTTAATTAGCGGTATCTTTCTCATAGGGGTAGGAATTCTCTTAATGAGTAATTATTTCCTGATTTTAACGGCCATCTTTAATCGGTGGTTCCCCTTTTTGAGTAGATTCAGTTTTTAAAGGATCAGGCTAAGTTGGGCGACCTGAAACTCAATGGAGAAAAAAGACCATGAAGCCAAGAAAATGGATCATAGTAGGGGTCGTTTTACTAGTAGCTGTTTCCCTTATTTCTCTCTATCTTTACACATTGTCTGTGAAAATAAAGAAAGTGGAGGAAGAGAGATACAAGGATTTCTTTTCATCTCTGGGTATTCAAAAGACTAACCCTCCGGTAAAAGCAAAGGATTTTACGCTGGAGGATCTGAAAGGATCTGCCGTGAGCCTAAGGGATTTTGAGGGAAAGGTCATTTTCCTCAACTTCTGGGCTACCTGGTGTCCTCCCTGTCGTATAGAAATGCCCGATATGGAGAAACTCTGGCAGAAATTTAAGGACGAAGATTTTGTTATTCTGGCGGTGGATCTTAGAGAGAGAAAAGATGAGGTAAGCTCCTTTGTGAAAGAAAACGGCTATACTTTCCCCGTACTTTTAGATTCCGGGGGTGAAGTAGCAAACACTTATGGGATCACGGCTATCCCCACCACTTATCTCCTTGATCCGAGGGGAAGAATAGTAGGCAAGGCCTTGGGAGCAAGACATTGGGCCAGTGACGATGCTTTTAAATTAATAGAGCATCTTCTGCCAAAATCAAGGTGAAGAGAGGAAAAAAGATGACCTCGGATCTCCTAATCCACTCTAATTTTGCTTCTCCAGCAAAAATGACCTACTTTATCCTCACCTCCATACATATCCCTCTTTTAAAAGCTTAGAGGTTAATAATATTCTTTTGTTAGACACCTTGGTATTTTACTCCACAGCTTCTCTTAAACCTCTTCCTGCTTTAAATTTCGGGACCTTCTTTGCCGGGATCTGTAATTCTTTTCCCGTCTGAGGGTTCCTTCCCCTCCTTGCCTTTCTCTGCATGACCTGAAAACTACCGAAGCCGACTAGAGTAACTCTTTCTTCTCTAGCCAGGGAGTCGGTTATAGCTGAGATGATTGCATCAATCGCCTCCCTAGATACCCTCTTTGTTAATCCTGTCTGGTCGGCTACTTCCTCTACTAGTTCTGCCTTGTTCATTGCGTTCCTCCTTTGTGAATTTTGAGTCGGTTATATTTTACCAAAAAAAGTGGGAAATGTCAAAAAAGCCTTTTTGAGAGCCTGTATCTTCCTTACCCAGCGGAAAGGTCTTTCTTCATTCTCTCGAAATCTTCCTTGGTAATCTCTCCCCGGGCGTAACGGCGCTTGAGGATCTGCAAAGGTGATTCAGCCATGACTGAAGGACCCGGCTCGCCAGTAATCTTTTCCAGTTGAAACTCCCAGTGTTCATGGGTTTCAAAATGAAGGTTCGGATCGCGGAAGAGCACATAGCACCACCAGATACCCCAGACAATATTGACCCCAGGAATAATCATCAAAACAATGTACAAGGCCATATTTCGGGGAATCAGCGGATGTAGAATCTCAGGATCAAAGGAAATCCCTTTTTCCTTTAGTTTCCCCGATACGCGGCGAAAGAACTCCAGCTCTCCCCGCTCGTGAATAGCATAATCGAGAGTAAGCCAGTACCAGCAGACCAGAGTGAGGATGAATCCCACCAGGCCGAAGACGTAACTGAAAATAACCCAGAGAACGAAAAAACCAGTGCTGCGAAGTTGTTCCCGGAGACTCAGTTGCATGTCGGAGCTGGTCCAGTCAGCCAGATCAATCTGGTGTTTTTCTCTCAGCCAGCGGGAAAGACTCATTTTGAGCCGCTTGGCTCGCTCGATGTGGTCATTTCTTCTCGAGTATAGTTGCCACTGGTACCACCAGTTGACGATGGACAGAGCAATTCCAATTGCCACCATAGCTATGATCCATCCAGCCAGGTAAGGTGGCAACCAGGGATCGAAGTAGGATGGGGGACGAAAGTAAGGATGGAGACCAAACGGATACTGAGCCCTCGAGGGCATCTGATTGGCCCAGTAGATTCCCATTGAGGCAGCTATGGCAATCATTAAACCCACCAAGATCAAAATAATTACCAGGTAAACCCCGAAAGAGAGTCGGCGATCAGTCTCTTTCCTCCTTCTTAGCTCAGGAATGCCATTAGCCATGATAATCCTCCTTTTCTGTATCCTGTAATGCTGGTGAGGCCCTTAGCTTAAGGGTTTTCTTGAAAGACCTATGGACTAAAAGCCTTTTTTCAAATTCTTCCTAAGAGTTGATTTTTTTACGATTTTAAAGCTGGTTTTCGAACTTAGATCCTCTCTATTCTTCAGAAAGATCCTGCTTCATTCTTTCAAATTCCTCTCTGGTGATCTCTCCCCGGGCGTAACGTCTCTTAAGAGCCTCCACTGCTTCCTTTTGACGGCGATGCTGCTGAGACCACGAGAGAAAATCCCACCGTTGACCCCACTTGGTTCGGTGGGTGAGAATGCTGACTCCAATTGCGACCAGGACTAACGCCCAAAAAATTCCCCAGAGATCTCCGGCTATGGGAATTCCCAAAGTCTTTAATAGAAGAAGAATCCCCACAATGACCAGTACTATGCCAAACCACATCGGGTAACCTCCTTAATTGAGATGCCTGATTTTCAAACGAACGCTTCAATCCACATGCTGATCATGGCACTTTTTCCCATTTCTTTTTGTCTCTTTGACGACCATAAGTCCTCTTGCTGGTAAACACTTGTTCTCTTCTACCTTTATGTCTGATTTTTCTCATTATCTTGAGTAGATCAATTCTTATTTTCAAACGATGACTCCTTAACCATCCTCTCATCCAAAATTTGTCGAGAATATCTCGGGACTCTTCCCCTTCGTCGCTGTATATCGATTTTGGACTGTTTCTGCTCGTCTTCTCATCTCGGGAAAGACGTGAAACTCGTCGCTCCACTCCTCAGACAACACGTCTTTCTTCTTCCTCAACTCCAAGACTCGTTAAGGTGGCTGATATAAGGCTCCTTTGGGGAAAGTCCCTCGATACGCGTGTAAATCTTCTAAATAATAATACTTTTCTGAGGAATCAAGATCTGAGCTTATTTATTCCTTGTCAGGCAAGGATTCAACTGAGGAAATGAGCATTCGGGCTTTTTCCTCTTCTGCTTCCTCGACCAGAATTTTGATTCCTCCAAAAGGAATGGAAGTACCATAGATCAGAGCCATGTTCTCGTCAGCCAGAATACATTTTATTCCGTTATCCCCGAGCAGGGATTTAATCAACCGCGCCTTCAGAAGATCGACTGTCGAATAAATCTCAACCAATGTCTTGCTCCTCCCCCTCGATTTGAACTATGCGGGGGCAATAACCTTCACCTCTCTGAGCCTTTTTATCGTACCAGCGAACCCCAAGAAAACCAAGAAGAAAGAAAGCGATGCCCAACCCAGCCTGCCACAAAGACCGTAGACCCAGCCACCCGGAGAGTAGCTGTCCTGAGAAAATCCCGAACAACAGACCAAGCAAGGGTACCATAAATACCATAAACGATATTTTAAGGATCTTGCCGGGCAGGGTCTCAATTCTAACTTTATCCCCTACCCTGGCTCCCTTCAAGTTATCCACTTCCATCAACATAAAATCTTTTCCCCACCCCATGCAAATCCCACATTTCTCACATAATGATTTTCGCTTGAGTCTGACCTTTGCCTTTCCAGGAGAAACAGCAGTAACTGATCCCCACTCTCCTTCCCTTTCTTTCTGCAATCTAAGCTCCTACAATAAACTTTTATCCTTGCGTAAATATACTTCTATTCATGTAGCTTGTCAACGTCTTGGATAGCTGGAGCACTGCCCAAAATTTTTGTATCTTTTTTCCAATCTACTAAATTAAAGAGGACTGGAGAAGATGACAAGGTAGAAAAGGGCTTTTCGCTCGAGAAAGCTTAAGATTTTAAGTACAATTTGGGGAGCCTTCCTGGGAGATCCAGTCCTTGACAGAAAGATAAACTTATTTATAATACTATATGAGCATTTAATCATATAATCATAGAGAAAGGAGAAGCAAGAGTGAAGAGTGAAGTTTTTGAAGTCCAGGCAGAGTATTTCAAGGCCTTATCTCACCCTGTAAGGATTAAAATCCTATACTACCTCAAAAAAGGCGAAAGGTGTGTATGCGAGATTGTACCTTATCTAAAAGAAGAGCAGTCCAATGTCTCCCGTCATCTTGCTGCATTAAAAAGAGCAGGGATACTCTCCTCCCGAAAAGAAGGGGTAAGTGTTTATTACAGGGTAGAGGATGAGAATGTATATAAAATAGTTAATCTTGCTCTTTACTCTGTGAAAAAGGTGGCAAGGGAAAAAGTTGCTCTGTTGAGCTAATTTTTTTTGCGCATTATATGCATATCTGAGCATTAAAACATAAAGGCGAAAACAATGTGGACATCCGTTCTTTTATCCGGAGTAGAAGCACTCCTTGAGTATTTGTCTTTCCATGTTTTAACCTGTCTTGTCCCTGCTTTCTTTATAGCAGGTGCCATAAGCAGTATGGTAAGAAAAGAAGTAATTTTAAAGTATTTTGGACCAAGTGCTAATAAAACTTTGTCCTATGCTGTTGCCTCCGTGGCAGGGACAGTACTTGCTGTTTGTAGCTGCACTATACTGCCTCTTTTTTCTGGAATATACACTATGGGAGCAGGAATAGGGCCTGCCACCACTTTTTTATATTCAGGCCCGGCCATAAATCTCCTGGCTATCATTTACTCTGCCCGCCTTTTAGGAGTTGATTTAGGTATAGCAAGAGCAGCCGGTGCAGTTAGTTTTTCCATAATCATTGGCCTTATTATGTCATGGGTTTTTGAGAAAAGAAGAAAAGAAAAAATAGAATTTTCTCTTACAGCTACCTCAAACAAACCTCAAAAAAGCGGTCTGGTAATCCTTTTTTTCTTTGCCGATCTTGTAGCTATACTGATTTTGGGAGCCTGGGGAAAGTGGTGGATAGTGGTTTTTCTGTTGATGGGTTTAATTGTTCTGCTGAAGCTATATTTCACAAAAGAAGAAATTCTATCCTGGCTTGCATCGACCTGGCAATTTGTCCGACTTATCCTGCCCTGGCTTTTGGTCGGAGTATTTGCTGCCGGGATAATTAAAGCGATACTTCCACCTGAGGTAATCCAAACCTGGGTGGGAGGAAATGCCTTGAGATCTAACTTCATCGCCTCAGTGGCAGGCGCTTTAATGTATTTCGCTACCTTAACCGAGGTTCCTATTCTGAAAGCCTTTTTAGGTCTTGGTATGGGAAAAGGTCCCGCCTTAGCCTTACTTTTGGCAGGACCTGCATTATCCCTGCCTAATATGCTGGTTATAAGAAGTATCATAGGAACAAAAAGAGCCTTAGTTTACATAGGACTTGTGGTTATTATGTCCACTTTTATAGGAATGATTTTTGGAAATTTTGTTTTCTAAATATTGAAACAAGGAGGATGTAAGTTATGAAAGTGCAAATTCTTGGAACAGGCTGTCCCAGGTGTAAAAAACTAGAAGCTCATGCCAGAAAAGCAATTGAGGAGCTTGGAGTTGATGCCGAGATTGAAAAAGTGCAGGACATAAAGGAGATTACTAAATTCGGGGTAATGATGACTCCGGCTCTGGCAATTGACGGTAAGGTCAAATCCTCAGGAGAGATAGCACCTCCGGAGAAGATAAAAAAATGGCTGCAGGAGGTAGGATAACATTTCAGAAGATGATGTTGAGAGATTCAGAAAACAGGTCAAGTTGGTCAATCTTCTCAATGAGGGACATCCCGATATGGTTAGACAAGCAGCTTGGTCTGGTTATCAAGAAGAGCCCACTCAGTTTCGAGCCTACATCTTGTACGATCCAGGTGCCTATCCTGGCAAAGCTATATGCAGGAAAATTACCTGGAGAGTAACTCGACCTCAGGCTGAGCCAAAGGATGAACAGGAACGCAGACAAGTGCAAAAGCTCCAAGATATAATGACATTGGTGAAGAAAAGGGTAGAAGAACGAAAGAAA
>Ga0209986_10003291_pt1 | contig 14243 bp, 11 predicted proteins | sample BlataG_FD_183168 | JGI IMG/M metagenome (GOLD analysis project Ga0209986, IMG submission 183168) | Deep subsurface microbial communities from Black Sea to uncover new lineages of life (NeLLi) - Black_00105 metaG (SPAdes) (version 2) | ecosystem: Environmental > Aquatic > Marine > Oceanic >...
CTTTTTGGTTTCCCGGCCGAGTGTATCGGGGTAGGTTGCGGCTCTTGCGGCCCTTGTGATTCTTTTGCGTAGTTCGGCGTTTATCTCTTTGGGTCCGAGGCCGATAATTCTTGAAAGCCGGTTAACTACCAAACCTCTGTCTATGGGTGCGAGCTTACCAGCCCATAAGCTGGTAGCAATGGTTTGTAAAAACTCTTCGATAGCTGCTTTTTTGTCGATGAGCGCGCCGTCGGTGGTGAAATTTTCTGTCAACCTGCTCCATTTGAACTCAAAGACATCGACGGCCTCGGCCATCAACTGTTCGAACCGTTCTTTTCCGGCGCTTAGAAGAAAATCACAGGGGTCTTTACCTTCGGGGACTGAAGCAAGTTTAATATCTATGCGCTGGGCGATACAAATCTCCAGCGCCCTGTTGGCAGCTTCGATGCCGGCAGCGTCACTATCAAATACCAAGACTATTTTTTTTGCGTAGCGGCGCAAGATTCGTGCCTGGCCGGCGGTGAAACTTGTGCCCAAGGATGCAACGGCGTTGGGGAAGCCTTTGCTGTGGGCCATTATGACATCGGTATAGCCTTCGACGACGATGGCTATTCCTGTCGAGACAAGCTGGTGTCTTGCGTGCTCGAGGCCATATAGCGAATTGCTCTTATCAAACAAGGCTGTTGTTGGCGAGTTAATGTATTTAGCGCCTTCTTCGCTCAGGGTTCGTCCGCCGAAGCCGATTACTCTGGCTGTTGCGTCAGTTATAGGAAACATCAGGCGATTTACGAATTTATCGCGAAGGCCGGTGCCTTCCTGTCCGATGACGAGGCCAGCTTGCTCCAGCAGCTTTGTTGGAATGCCTTTTGCTTTTGCTGCTTTGAGCAAATCATCTCCGGAGGCGAGGGCCAAGCCGAGCTGCCATTTTTTGGTGCTTTCGGAGTCTATTTTTCTTTCGGCGAGATAGTCGCGGGTTGATTTGCCTTTCTGTTTGTCGCTGAGGTTTTGCTGGAAATGCTTGGCGGCCCAGGCGTTGACCTTAGCCAACCTGTTTGGGTCAACGTCAATAGTTTTGAGTTTTGAGTTTTGAGTTTTGAGTTTTGAGTCTTGAGTTTTGAGTTTTGAGTCTTGAGTTTTGAGTTTTTTTAATTTTATGCCGACGCGTTCGGCCAATCTTTGTATGGCCTGGGGGAAAGTGAGGTTTTCGCGCATTTGAACAAACTTGAAGACGTCGCCGCCGGCGCCGCAGGCAAAACACTTGAAGATTTGCTTTACGGGGTTGACGTACATACTCGGCCGATGGTCGTCGTGGAAAGGACATAGGCCGACCATCTCCTTGCCTTTTTTCTTCAGCATTACGTGCTCGCTTATCAGGTCAACGATGTCGTTTGCCTGCTGAACCTGATTGACAATTGCCTGGTCAAATACCCCGTACATAGAACAGTAAACTCCTTACAATCAGCACGTAGCGTATATTTTTCTTCCTCCCATTAACTTGCGTCGAAGATCCGCCTAAGGGAGGACCCCTCCCTACCCTCAAGGGTTGTCATATATATATAGTCGCGATTTGTCAAAAAGTCAAATCGGGGGTTAAAAACCGGCCTTATTATACTGATAAAGGGGTTTTCGGATATTTTGGACACCTGGCCAAATAAGACCAAAGACACAAGACCAAAGACGCAAGGCAAGGTTCGCAGGGAGGCGGGGAAATCAAAGATTAAAAAGCAAAATGCAAAATTACACAGCAAAATTCAAAATTATGCGCTATGGGTGGGCGGGGCAGACGCAGGTTGGTATCTCGTGAATCGCATCTCGGTACGGAAAAACACGAAATCCTAATCTTGACTGTCGTCAGACAAGTATCGAAATTCGAAATTCACCCGCCTGAGGCGGGCAAGAATTCAAAAACCTAACAGCAAAATTCGAAGCCAATTTGGAGTTGGGGGGAATTGGGGTTTTTTGTTGTTAGGGTCGAGTTCAGTAGGTGGCAATGCCACCTAGCGCAAAGAGGTGTCGGAGGTCAGGGAAAATCGGCTATTTTGCTGCCAGCCAGTTGTCACTAAGTACGACTGACGAAATCATTTTCAAAGCTCTGCCAGCCAGTTGGCGGCCTGGGCGGCGAAGTCGCGGAAATCAACGATGCCGTAGATTTGTTTTGTTATTCATTTTTTTCTCCTCAGGAGGCAAACATCCCCAAGGCCTTCGGCCTTGAGGCTGCCACCCTAAATACCGTCATTACCACTAAACTCTTTAGAGGCAAACATCCCCAAGGCCTTCGGCCTTGAGGCTGCCACCCAAAATAGCCCCCAGGTGTTTCGGTTTGTTTTGCCGTTCATTTTAACCTCCTCATTAACGCGTACTTCGTACAAACTCGAAGCTCGAATATCGAAATCTCCATCCTCCGAAGTAAAACTTCTACGGAGGACAGGCGAAACAAATTCAAAATTCAAATTTTCAAATTTTCAAAACGCAAATAACTCTGGATTCCTGCCTGCGCAGGAATGACAAACAGGCATTTCGGGGCAATTTTCGGCCCGGTACAGACTTTCTGCGGTTGTCTTATTGTGGAGACGGGTGCAGGGCGCGTAGGTGTTTGCGGTCAGCTCCTCACGTTTTTCTTATGATATTAACACTATTTTACGCCATCTCGCTACACAAAGTCAACCAAATTCCGGCATAATCAAGGATATTATCGGAAATTTGTGAGGCGGGAAAATAGCATTTAGCGTATAGCGTGGAGCGGGTAGGGGACGGGGAAGAATATCGAATCCTTCGACCGTGCTCAGGACAGGCATCGAACAAGGAATATCGAATGTTGAAGGTCAAAACCCCACGTAAAACGTGGGACTAAATAAAGAGTAACCGGCGCAATGAATTGCGGGGACAAGGGGGAAAAAGACAGCGTTTAGCGGGTAGCGTTCAGCCAGGACCCCGCCCAGAGGCCGGGGCTAAATCAACGGCGTGAACAAAAACCCCACGTGGAACATGGGGCTAAATATTTTTGGATGGGAGGTTGAAGAAGGCGGTGGTGGTGGCGGTTGTGGCTTGGGCGAAGTCGGCCAAATCCATTCCCTTTAAGTCGGCGAGGAATTTGGCGGTGTGGATGAGGAGGGCCGGCTCGTTGAGCTTTTGCTTTCGCATCGGCTCGGGTGACATATAGGGACAGTCGGTTTCGAGCATGAGTCTATCGATGGGGATGACGGCGACGGCCTTACGGGTCTTCTCGGCGTTTTTGAAAGTGACAACGCCGGTAAAAGAAAAATAGTATCGCTTGGTGAGAAGAATCTTAGCCTGCTCTGCGGAGCCGGAGAAACAATGAAAGACGACCTTTTTGACATCTCGGCCGTGCTCGTTCAAAATTTCGATAGTTTCATCGAAGGCCTTTCTGCAGTGAATGATGACCGGAAGGTTTAGTTCGGCGGCGATATTCAGGTGGTCGGCAAAGACACGCCTTTGGTCTTCGTGGAGGGAATTATCGTAGAAGTAGTCGAGGCCGGTTTCGCCGATTGCAACGACTTTTTCGTTTTGGGCAAGCTCTTTTAGTTCCGCCATATTTTCGCCGGTTGCGGTCTTTGCATCGTGTGGGTGGATTCCAACGGCTGCATACATATTTTCGAATCTGTTTGCAAGTTCGATGGCCTTTTGGTTTTCGTTCGGGTCGGTGCCGACTGTGAGCCAGGTGGTGACGCCGGCCTGCCGGCTGCGTTCAATGACGCCATCTATATCTTTGGCCAAGTCGTCAAAGGTTAAATGGCAATGGGTGTCAATGAGTTTCATTGGGTTCAACCGGCGTATTATAGGTCTTATTTAGTGCGAAAGAGAGCTGCATTATGTCATCGCCACGCTTTATGGTAATAACGAGATTTTCTCTATCCGGCTGTGAAGAAAGAAGAAGGAGAAGCTCTGTCAGGCTGTACGAGGCAACGTTTTTATCGTGAAGTTTCAGAACGATATCGTTTTGCATTATTCCTTTTTTGTATGCAGGGCTGTTCGGATCAACTGAAGAGACAAAAATACTGTCTTTGCTTCGGCGCAGGACAAAACCAAGGTCGTTTGGGGAAAGCCATAAAGCACTTGGCCTGTCGAAGTACTTTCCTTTTTTCAGATAGATTTTACGGTTGGGAAAATCGAACGTAACCAAATGGCGAGACAAAAACGGCATCCCCAGAACTGATTCGTCGCTCTCATGAAAAACTGCATCTTTATATTCAAGCGCGCCAATGGAAAACCTGCTTACAGCGGCGGCTTTGCTGAAATCTAAAGTCGCCTTGCCTTTACCCGTGATTTGCGTCAGTTGCTTTGGGTCAAACTGAATCTTTGAGCGAAGTTTTTTGAATATATTGCTTTCCAGCTCTCCGGTACTATCAGAGACAGGGAGATCGGGGCGGTCAATGAGATGAACGTAACCGGTATCAATCGTGAAATCCACTTTGGTACCATCGACTTTAGCTTTAATATGTGGAATCCCGGACCGGGACTCATACTTGACGGATACTCGTTCTCCCCAGTCAGGATGCTTATTTTTGGAGGGCCAAAGGAATGAGAATATGCCTCTGTCACGCTTGGATTTAAGAAACGTAACTATAGCTTTATCAAAATCTATTTGGACCACATATTTTTTGAGGAAATTCATCCCAATAACTCCGTGGCGTTTTCTCTCGAGAGCCGAACTTATCGGTTCAAGGTGCACGACCGCTACGGTACGACAATCCTTTAGACTCAGGGGTCCAAGAAAGGCCTCTGGAGCATCGAATAGCTCAACCTCAATTGGGCCTCCCGGGGTTTTTCCTTTGACAGTGCCTTTTGAGTTTCGGAGTTTGTCTTTGAGGGAAATATCAAACAGTGTGACAGAACATCCCGTGTCGAGCTTAAATAAATATTCTTTTCCCTCAAGTTTAACCGGAAGTAGTATCTCCTTTGCGTTTTTTTCAATTTTGAATTGGGCTAAAACGTCTGGGGCAGAAGTATGATTGGGTGCTTTTCGCTGTGCAGCGGCAACAAACAAACTCCCGAAAAACAAGACCAATGACAGACTGGAGATTGTCTTTCGCATGTTAAGTCTCCTCATAATAAATCCTGTTACCATATATATATGACGCGAAAAGACAGCGAAAATGATACAAGATTTTTTTGAAATTGTACAGGAATTTGTTTACCGGTTGTAGGAAGAAGCCTGCGTGAGAGGCGGGGCGAGGAAGAGATTTTTCACTTACGATTTTCGATTTACGATTGCGGATTGTGGCAAAGAGAGGGATTACGTCGCCGTGCCGGCGACTGCTAAACAAGAGGTTACCCCTCCCTTACGGTCGGCGGGTAAACGAATCGGGTTACGGAACGAAGGCGTTTTTGTAATGTCTTATTTGTTCGGGGCCGGTTTGGCCGAGGATTATCGTAACAATATCGAAGCGGTAAGGTCTGTCGTCGATGTTGTGGGTCGCTAAAAAGTAGCGGGCGGTTCTTGTGAGTTTTGCTTTCTTTGTGGAGGTGATGACGGACTCGGCGGGTGTGAGGGTTTCATCGGCTCTTACCTTTACCTCGACAAAGACAACTGAGCCGTCGGTGTCGACCATAACAAGGTCGATTTCGCCGGTTTTACAGGAGAAGTTGCGGGCGAGTTTTTTGAGGCCTTTTCTTTTTAGGAATTTTTCGCAGCGTTTTTCGCCCCATCGGCCGAGGTGTTCTCGGTCTGCCAATAACTTTCGTCTGTTCAGCAACATATCGTGGCTTGTGGCTCGTGGCTCGATACAGGACCGGGCATTTTCTATTCGGAGACGGTATGCTCGCTGTGTCGATGCGCGAGTCTTACGGCCTTTCCGGTTCTTTTGCGGAGGTAATAGAGTTTTGCGCGTCTTGTTTTTCCACTTCGAATTGGGCGGACATCGACAACGTTCGGGGAATGAAGGGGGAAGATACGCTCGACTCCTTCATTGGCGACAATTCGGCGGACGGTGAAGGTTTCGCTAATGCCGCGACCTTTGCGTGCGATTACCGTTCCGGTGAATACCTGGATGCGCTCCTTGTCACCTTCCTTAATCTTGCAGCGGACATCCACGGTGTCGCCTATTTCGAAATGCGGTATATTTTTCTTGAGACTTTTGCTTTCAACAGCATCAAGCAGTTTTGTTTTCACGCTATTTTCTCCCACATCATTTACTATTTTCTATTGACTATTTACTATCGTTTCGTAGTTCAGATTCCGAAATTTCTTTTCCAATAATAAACAGAAAACAGTAAACAGTCAATCCAAAAGGTCTGGGCGGTGTTTTTTTGTTCTCTCGAGGGCCTGGCGGCGGCGCCACTGGTCGATTTTGGCGTGGTCGCCGCTGAGAAGGATGTCGGGGACTTTCATACCGCGAAAGACTTCGGGCCTTGTGTATTGGGGGTATTCGAGGAGGCCGGCACTGAAAGTTTCGTCCTCGGGTGAGTCTTCGTCACCAAGCGCCCCTGCTAATAATCTGACGACGGCGTCGATGATTATCATAGCCGCGAGCTCGCCGCCGCTTAAGACGTAATCGCCGATTGAGATTTGGTCGGCGCCGAGGCCGATGCGGATTCGCTCATCGAATCCTTCATATCTGCCGGCAATTAAAATGAGACGTTTTTCTTTGCTAAGCTCAACTGCTTTTGCCTGATTGAACTTTTGTCCCTGTGGGGTAAGGAGGATGATGCGGCCCTTTTCGGGCGATAGCTTCTCGACATACTCGACGCAGTCAAAGACAGGGCCTGGCATCATAACCATTCCTGGGCCGCCGCCGTAGGGTTTGTCGTCGACCTTTTTGTAACTGTCAGCGGCGAAGTCCCTTATATTCGTAAGAACGATATTAACTATGCCAGCGTCCTGAGCCCTTTTTAGAATCGAGTGACTCAGAGGCGATTGGAACATCTCTGGAAAGAGGGTAAGTACATCAATCCTTGTCACTGGCGTCTGTCTCTTCTTTCGAAGCTGTTTTCTTTTTGGTCTTTGTCTTGGCCTTTTTTTCGGGTTCGGCCTTTGGCTCTTCTCCAGGTACCTCAGTTTTGTCCTCTGACTTTTGGTCAGGCACTTGAGGTTTTTCGGCTTTTGGTTCTTTGGCTTTAGCTTTGGCCTTCTTAGCGGTTTTGGGCTTGGCTTTTGGCTTTTCTTCTGTTGGCTGCGGTGTTTCCGCCTTAGCTTCTGTCTCGGCCTTCGCTTCTTTAGCTACCTCCTCTTTAACTTCAGGCTCAGCCTTGGCTTCGGCTTTTGGTTTTTCTTCTGCCGGCTCAGCCTTTGCTTTTTCAGCGTCAGCCTTTGCTTTTTCAGCGTCAGCCTTTGCTTTTTCAGCTTCAGCCTTTGCTTTTTCAGCTTCAGCCTTTGCTTTTTCAGCTTCAGCTTTTGTTTTTTCTGCGGCTTTTGCTTTTTCTTCGGCCTTTGCTTCGGCTTTGGTTTTTTCCTCGGCGGCCTGGGCCGCTTTTTGAGCGGCTACTTTTTCGGCCTTTGTGAAGAATCTGCCCTTAGCGCGGGCTGCGGCTTTTGCCCTTGCTCGGCGTGCAGTTTTTTCTTCGGCATAACTATTTTTTATACCCTGGCGAAGCAGGATTTGCGAAACGGTGTCGGAAGGTATTGCACCCTGGCCGAGCCAGTATTCGACTCGCTCGCGGTTTAGGACAATCTGCTTTTCGGGGTCTTTTTCGATGGGGTCGTAATGGCCGAGCTTTTCGATGATTCTACCGTCACGGGGAGCGCGTGATTCGATGGCATTGATTCTGAAGAACGGCCGATGCCGCCTGCCTATTCTGGTCATTCTGAGTTTTACTGCCATAATTGTGTCCTGAGTTTTTCGTTTATAATCAATTTCCGTGCCCAGCACCTATTGAGCATAGGCTCACGCCTAATAGGTGCCGGACTACGAAACACGTTTGCAATGTAAGAACAATACGGCAAGTATAGCGGGTTTTATGCCGGCGTCAATGGCGATTTTTGCGTACGTGTTTATGCCCCGAGCTTTTGGTTGTTCAAATGTTTCTGCTTTTCGGTTCTGTCACTATACCATCGTGCTCTTGCGCGAGCCCATAGAAACAGAAGCAACACAGCCGCATAGGCCATCAAAGCAATGGCCAGAGATAGGGCCATTCGATGTATCTGCTGCTGGGTTTTGTCAACGAGATAACTTCGGTCTGCGACAACCTGGTCATAGGTTCTGCACTCCATATAACTTACCGACATAAATCCAAGGAGCACAGTCAGGATAAGCCAAGGCGAGAAAGCTCGTCTGAGGAATCTGCCAAGCTTTGGCAACAGCTGGCCTTGCGTTGCCTGCCGATGGGGGTGGGCAAGCATAGCTGCGGTCAGGGTGGCGAGAGCAACGCCGCCAACAGCAGCGGCAAAATACGATACGTGCAGATATTGTTCGTTAGTCACGATATCGCCCCAAAACGACGAAGAGAACGGTGAGCAGCACTGCATATCCGAAAAGCCATAGACTCAAGGCAACGAAGAGAGCTTGTGCCGCCTGAACGACCCACCAAACATATTCCATAAAAGCTTTGTCGGCGCCGGGGACGTCTACTTCGCTATCGCTAACGGTAGCAAGAGCGGCCAAAAAGACTAAGATGGTAAATGTGCGCAGATAAAAGCTTTTGGCTGGCGCAATGTAGGTGTTAGCTTCCAAGAGTTGGCGCATCGGTGTTCGAACGGCACACAGGACGGCCACACAAACCACACCGGTCAACGCTACCAAAACAAGCCACACTATTAATCCGACCATAAGTCAATCCTCCCTTCTTATAAATGGGCTTTCAAAAATTCGAGTTCGATACATTTTCATACCTATTCATAATTTTCAATTTTGGATATTCGCCCAGTACGAATCACGGAACACGTTTGCAATGCAGGGCGTAACCGTTTATGAAAATTGCAAATATACCGGAATCTATTTTGGCGTCAATGGCGATTTTCTGTATTTGTTCGTCAGTTAAGTTGTCGGCGTTTTGCTTCTCATCCGGCGTCATTATAGCAACCGCCCTTCTTAATTGCTCCAATTCGGCGCTGTTTGGGGCGGCAAGCATTGCCAATTCGCTGCTGCCTTTGATGTCCTTGAATTCGCTTCTTACCATATTACCATATTTGCTGTCAGCAAACCTGGCGACTTCATCGAGGTATTGGTCAATCGAGATTTTCTGGTTTATCGCCGTTTTATTTTCCCCTTTCTATTTTTCAATTTTTTTTGCTTTGACAAGGGCTCTACATTGATGCCAGCAGCAGCGGCTTTGGGTTTTGGACCCATCCGGCCGATCGTAGGTTCGCGCCTTTGCGGTCGAGGTCGCCAAGGTCGCGGCGGGCCTGTTCGGCCAAAGCGAGTAGACGTTTTACCACATTTTGGTGGTGTTGTGCAACATTGTTCTTCTCTGCGATGTCATTTTCGAGGTCGTACAGGGCCAGCGGTGCGTCTGGGATGGGTTTTCCCCAGTTGCGTTTTTTTGGTTTTAGAGGCAGGTGGAGCTTCCATTTTCCGGAGCGGACGGCCTGTAGCTGGTCAATCTGGTAGTAGTAGAAGGCCTCGTGTGGGGATTTGGCGTTCGGTTTGGCTGAGATTAAGGGCCAGATGTTCTTGCCGTCAATGACTCGGTCCGCGGGTGGTTGCGTGCCAGCAAGTAGTGCAAAGGTTGGCAGCAGGTCCATGGTGACGGTGATTTCGTGACAGGTTTTTCCGGCGGGGATGTGCGCCGGCCACCAGCAAATGGCCGGCTCTCGCATTCCGCCTTCCCAAGTGGTTCCTTTGTGGCCTCGCAGTGGTGCGTTTGAGCCGCCGTACCTATCACTGGCGCCGTTGTCTGAGGTGAAGATGACGAAGGTGTGCTTGTCGAGGTCGAGGTGTTTTAGGGTATTTAGGATTTTTCCGGTGTAGAAGTCGATTTCTTCGAGGGCGTCACCGTAGAGGCCGTTGGCACTTTTTCCGCGGAATTGGCTGCCGGGGTTGAGGGGGTCGTGGACCATGGTGTGAGGCAGGTAGAGAAAGAACGGCCGGTCCTTGTTTTTCTTTATGAATTTAATCGCTTCCTCGGTGTAGCGTTTTGTGAGGGTGTTCTGTATGGCGGGTGCTTCGATGACTTTTTCGTTTTGCATAAGGGGCAGCGGGGGATTTCTGGTTTCTTTTCGGGTGCCCATATCGTTGCTATATGGGATTCCGAAATAGTAGTCGAAGCCGTGGCGGGTGGGCAGGAAAGGGAGCTGGTCACCGAGGTGCCATTTTCCGATGCAGCAGGTTGCGTAGCCCTGCTGTTTCAGGATTTCGGCTATGGTGATTTCGTTTGGGTTGAGGCCCTTGTTTTCAACAGGGAAGAGGACGCACTTGCCGTGGGAGTCCTGGTGCATATCGACGCGTTTGGGGTAGCAGCCGGTCATGAGCGAGGCCCGCGAGGGGGTACAGACGCTGCTGGTGACATAGAAGCTTGTGAACCTGGTGCCCTGCTCAGCCATTCGGTCAAGGTTGGGTGTGCGGTGTAGTTTGGAGCCGAAGCAGCCGAGGTCACCGTAGCCGAGGTCGTCGCAGAAGATAATGATAAAGTTTGGTTTGTCGTTCTTGCGAGGTGCCGGCCTACAAGCGGGGAGAGTTGCGACGGCGGCGCCGACGGCGAGGGATTTTATGAACCGACGGCGTGTTATTTTGTCTTTCATGGTCGATGCGCCGGGTTGCAGCGGATTCTTAGCGGCGTTTTTTGATTTTTCCTTTTCGTTTTACGATTCTTTTTCTTTTTGAGCGTTGCTTTATTTTTTTGCCGGAGGCCATAGCTGCGCCGAGCGTATCCATATTAAATCCGCCTGAGAGGAGGCTTTTCAGGCCGCCGAGCTTTCCGCCGCTCATTGCTTTGAGCATATCTCGGCTCCGCTTAAAAGTTTTTACGAGGCCTGAGACATCGTTGAGCTGGACGCCGGCGCCAGCGGCGATTCGTCTTCGGCGGGATGAGTCGATAATGTCAGGCTGGCGTCTTTCGTGGGAGGTCATTGAGTGTACGATTCCCTCCATCTGGCGGAACTGGCCGTCGTCGATATCCATATCGTCGAGCTGGCCTCCCGCTCCGGGGAGCATTTTGAGCATATCCTTTATGCCGCCCATTTTTTTGACGGCCTGCATCTGCTTGAGGAAATCATCAAAGCCGAAACTGCCTTTTGCCATTTTCTTCTGCATCTTGAGCGCTTCTTCGGCTTCGAACTGGTCCTGGGCTTTCTCGACGAGTGTCACGACGTCGCCCATACCGAGGATTCTGCCGGCCATACGGTCAGGGTGGAATTCTTCGAGCTTGTCGAGCTTTTCTCCGACGCCGATGAACTTGATTGGCTTTCCGGTGACGGCTTTTACGCTTAGGGCGGCTCCGCCGCGGGCGTCGCCGTCGAGTTTGGTAAGGATTACGCCGTCGAGCTCAAGGCGTTCGTTGAACTCTTTTGCTGAGTTGACGGCGTCCTGGCCAGTCATTGAGTCGCAGACCAGGTAAATCTGGTGGGGGTTGACGGCTTTGGCGACATCGGCGACCTCAGTCATCATCTTCTCATCGATGTGGAGTCGGCCTGCAGTGTCGAGGACGACTACATCGTAACCAACACTGCGGGCGTGCTTGACGGAGTTCTTCGCGACCTTGATGGAATCCTTACTGTCCTCGCTATAGACGTCGATGTTTATCTGCCGGCCTAAGATAATCAACTGCTCGATGGCGGCGGGTCTTCGCAGGTCATCGGCAACGAGGAGTGGTCTTTTGCCATTTTCGACGAGGTATTTTGCGAGTTTTGCGGCGGTTGTGGTTTTTCCGCCGCCCTGCAGTCCGGCGAGCATTATTATTGTTGGGCCAGGCGAGACAAAGTAAATGCGGGTATCGACGGGGCCCATTAGTCTGGTCAGCTCGTCGCTTACGATTTTTACCATAACCTGGCTGGGATGGAGGCTCTTTATGACGTCGGCGCCGATGGCGGCTTGCGTGACATCCTTGCAGAACTGCTTTACGACGTTGTAGTTAACATCAGCTTCGAGAAGGGCCTTGCGGACATCGCGCATAGCATCGGAGACGTTTGCCTCGGTGATTCTTCCTCGGCCAGCCAGCGACCTGAAAACTGAATTTAGTTTTTCGGTTAAAGACTCAAACATGCTCGATGCTCGATGCCGGTGACGGCTAAACAAATCCCCAAATAAATTTGGGGGCTAAATACAGTATCGCACTTTAACCTTGCCGACGAATAAGGATTTTAAGGCGGAGGGGGTAGTTTTGCAAGAGGAAATTCGTGAATGGTGGTTCGTGAGTCGTGAATGGTGATTCGTGGGGGCTGAGGGCGAGGGTGTTTTGAGTGTATAGTGGAAAAATAATACCTGATTTCAGGGATTTTTTGCTTGCAAGGTGCTTGCAGATAAGGTAAATTGGTTATAACCGCTTCGTAATCTCGCGGTTTAAGGAATAATCTGCGCCCGCCTTGAATTGGCGGATGGAGGAGCCGGAGGAAGCCTTAGTGCTCATTTCGTTTCAGCAGAATGCTGGCTTTTCCCCTGCGAAACAGGGTTTTTGCCTGTTGATAGATGTGTTTGCGCGAGCCGCTAAGCGGGTAAACAGAAGCACTTGGTGATGGGTGAAGAACGTGATGATTGCCTGAAAGGGGGATATGGAAGAGTCTGTAGTCTGGAAACACGGACAACAAATCTTTGGCTGCGGCCTTGTGGAAATTTAGGCGTTAGGGGGCCGCCATAGACCTAAAAACTGCATATCGTTTTGTTAATCAAGGGTATTGTGTCGGGAAATATTAACGTTTTTTGAAAGGGTGAAAAGATGGAAATGAGAAAGATTTTAGTAATTTTGGTTTTGGCTTTGGGCCTGATGGTGTGTCAGGCCGAGGTCAGCGAGGCGGGGCCGATGGGGACTGCCTTTACCTATCAGGGGCATCTCTACGACGCCAATCATGTGGCCAATGGCCTCTATGACTTAGCGTTCAAGCTGTATGATGCCAATGTTGGAGGCAGCAAAGCGGCCAATGACGTTAATGTAGGTGAGGTGGATGTTATCGACGGCTACTTTACGGTGGAGCTGGATTTCGGCGACGTGTATGACGGCAATGAGCGTTGGCTGGAGATTGGCGTCCGGCCGGGTGAGCAAAACGATCCGTGCGTGTATACGGCATTGGTGCCACGGCAGGAAGTAACGCCGACGCCATACGCGCTTTACGCTGCATCCGGCCCGGGTGTTCCAGTGCCACTCGAGCTGAGTGGGTCGGTTGCCTCTCCGGGAGCTGTTATCTCTGGCACGAATACCGGCAGCGGTTATGGTTTACGCGGCGAGGCCTCGGACAGTTCAGGTCGTGGCATATTCGGTAGTGCATCTGCTACCACAGGCACCACCTACGGCGGTTACTTTGAGTCTGCAAGCACGACGGGTTGCGGTGTGCGTGGCGAAGCCACCGATCCCACAGGTTACCTATTTAACTACGGCTACGGTGGCTACTTCAAGGCCCATGGAGATTACGGTCGTGGTGTCTACGGCAGCGCGTTAGGGCAAAACGGCCGCGGCGTATCCGGCTATGCAACTGAAACAGGAGCAACAACCAACTACGGAGGTTACTTTAGTGCTGCAGGCGAATCCGGGCGTGGTGTTTACGGCACGGCCTCCGCGTCATCGGGAACCAATTATGGTGTATATGGCAAGACCAACAGTAACGATGGCTACGCTGGATACTTTGAGGGTGGAAGGAATTATTTCGAAGGCAACGTCGGCATCGGGACAACGAGCCCAGACTATAAGCTTACCGTTGAGGGGCCCATCAAGGGGTCAACGAGTACGGGCAATGCCGTTCGCGGAGAGGCTACAAGTACAGGAAGTGTATGGAACTACGGTGGGCGTTTCGAGGCCGCAGGCCAACATGGGATCGGTGTCTACGGCGAGGGTACTAATCCTGGAAATGTTACCAATTTCGGCGGCTACTTTATCGCCTCGGGTAGTGAAGGTCGGGGCGTGTACGCCAAGTCGACCGGGAGTTCCGGTCTCGGCGTCAAGGCCGTGGCTACGGGCAGTGATGGCAAGGGCGTCTATGCCGAGGCCACAGGCAGTTCCGGCGTCGGCGTCGAGGCCGTGGCTACGGGCAGTGATGGCAAGGGCGTCTATGCCGAGGCCACAGGCAGTTCCGGCGTCGGCGTCGAGGGCTATGCCACGGGCAGCAGTGGCATTGGTGTCTATGGCTATGCCTCTAATACAGGAGATTACTACAACCACGGCGGCTACTTTGAGGCGGCAGGCGCACGTGGCAAGGGCATCTATGGCTTAGCCTCTAATACGGGAAG
>Ga0209986_10003292_pt1 | contig 14242 bp, 13 predicted proteins | sample BlataG_FD_183168 | JGI IMG/M metagenome (GOLD analysis project Ga0209986, IMG submission 183168) | Deep subsurface microbial communities from Black Sea to uncover new lineages of life (NeLLi) - Black_00105 metaG (SPAdes) (version 2) | ecosystem: Environmental > Aquatic > Marine > Oceanic >...
TCTTGACATACGGGATTTTCGGCTTCTTTCCTTTTCGAATTGCATGGCGATAATTCTTCAAGATACTGGCGGCGATCTCAATGGCGGATACTATATGCTGAGAATAGATTTGATGCTCCGATCTGAGATCCTTATATATCAATTTCGAAAGCCTATATCGGGAAGTAACGCCTGATTGTAAACCGATCCGGATGACCTTATTGACAGCCAATCTAAAATCTTCAAAGAGAAATTTAATTTCTGGCGATAGTTTGCCATCAATGTAAAACGCAACGCCTCTAATCACCATGATAGGAGGTTTCGATTTGTTATTATAAATCTATGGGTGGGATAAGTGAAAAACGGCAGTAAGTCCCGTCAACGCAACAGAATCGTCGGATGCAAAAAGGTTCGCCGAAAAGGATGAGAGGGTTAATGCATTTGCCTGCATAAATTACGCTCACGGATGGCTGGACTGCGGGGCCAGAATTGGGCTTTTCGATGTTGGCGGGGATGATCAGCTATTTACGCTCTACAAATAGGAGAGCTATTTCATCTTACTCCTCCAAGGAGACCCCGTCCGTAAGGGCGGGGAGGAATCTCAGTTACAAGCCCCTTCCTCAAACCCATCGGGGTTAGGGAGGGGTAGTTGACAGCAACCTCGGACCTTTTTGATCCACCTCACATACGAATGTCTGGCCAAAGGGCTTCAACGCATCTAAAAGCTCTGCAGTGTCGCCGACGCAAAATATCGAATTTCCCAACATCACCATGCTGGCCATGCCATACTGCTCCGCAACACACATCGCTCTCAGCACTTCAGGCGAGGAGAGCTCAGTCTCCTCGATGAATTCCGTGCCGAGCACGAACAGATGCTCGATCGTGGGATGCTCCGAAAATGCAGCTATGCATCTTCTGCCTGCAGCGCAGCATCTCATGCGTATACTGGTATCGGCGAGTATCTCACGGGTTTTTATCGGTCTCCCGACAGTGCAAATGACCAGCTCAGCGGTAAGATCCAAATGCTCTACTTGGCCGTGTGGTGGTAGTCCCGGCTCTGATCTCAGCTCCACTCCTCTGGCCGATAGACCAACCACATCTCCGAGCCCTGTGCCGTTCTCAATCTCCGCCAGGTGTGCGGCCTCAAATGCCTTCGATGATGGAATGCCCAATATACTGCACAGCGCAAAAGAGGCGGATAATGCACCTGCGGCACTCATCGCAAATCCCTGTTCAACTGGAAGATCTATGATGGTATCGATATCAACTTTCAGCTTTTTGTTGCCAATTAAAAACTTAATAGCATCAAGCGTTACATCTGCCGAGCTCGTCTCACCATTGATCGTAATCGCGACCTTCTGAGCGTTCGAGTCCGCGACTTGCACATTGCTTGTCGCACCGAGCGATAAGCAGATACCAACGCCCCTGGAACCCTTCTTGAGTGGATCTTTAGAGCTGTCACATATCTCAAAAAACGCAGTTAGATGGCCAGGGCAGAAAGCCCTCTTGCTCTCGCTCATAACAAGCCCTTTGTCAGATGTTCAATAATCTTCCTTGCAACTACCTCTCGAGTGCCGTCCAGTTCGATCTCTGCTCCAGAACCGTCAATTAGGAAAGCTCTGGAGCGCTCTTCAGTCACATCCTCTAGCCTGTTGGCCACTACTGCTGCGAGCTTTCTCGTATCCAAAAACTCCCTCGCGCGCTCCTTGAGCTGCTCCTCTGAGGTTCCGACCTCGAGCTTGAATCCAACGATCACCTCTGCATCGAGCAGATCGATGATCTTCTCGGTCTTCTTGAGCTGCAGGGAAATCGCTTCATTATTCGAGGAGATTTTTCCGTCAATCTTCTTCTCTGGAGTGTAGTCTGAAACTGCTGCAGGAAAGAGCACAATATCGAACTTTTTCCCGGCGATCAACTTCCGTAGATCCGCAACTGCCTTGAACCTCTTCGTCTGCAGGAATTTAGGTATCTGGACGCTACAATGGCCCATGAAAAGCTCAACATCCGCGCCGCGGAGATATGCCTCCTTTGCCAGTGCGACGGCGGTCCCACCAGTACTCATGTTTGTGATCACCCGCACCGAATCTATGGGCTCCGCAGAAGAACCGCCGATGACCGTAACCTTTCTACCGGACAATGGCGCATCGAGCGTCTTTCTTCCAGTTGCGAGAAAAATACTCTCAATATCCGCCATCTTCACCTTGTTCTCATCGAACACGGGGGTGACTACCTCCACGCCGAGAGATACGAGCCTATCCAGATTATCTTTGATAATGTCGTTTTTCCACATTGCCCCATGCATCGCCGGCGCGATGATTATCGGCTTGCCCGCGCCGAGAGCAGTGACAAGTATTGTACTCACGGCATCGTCACAGATTCCACATGCCAACTTTGAAATCATATTGGCCGTGCATGGGGCGACGACCACTCCATCGACTCCTTCTTCACTGGAGCCGCAGAGCGTGACATGCTGCACATCGCCATCGAGGGCAGTTATTACCTTTCTTCCAGATGCGAACCAAAGAGCTTCTGGATGTACGATTCGCCTCGCGGATTCTGTCATGGCGACCGTGATCTCGGCGCCGTATCGCAAGAAATCTCTGACGAGCTTGATCAGCTCAACAGCCGCAATGCTCCCTGTCACGCATAGAAGCAGATGCTTGCCAGTGAGCAGATTATTTCCTGCCGATAGTCTGAGACGCTCTGCCGGATGCACGGGACTATCGATTTCCTGCTCGGACTTAAATATTGCTTCTATAGCCTGCCGACAATATCCTCCAAAACCTTATCGAGAGAGCGCGAGGCGTCTATGACCGTCACATTCTCGCACAGCTGTGCTAACCTCGCATAATTCTTCGCGACCTTTGCAAGAAACTCCTCCTGCTCGAATTTCGATTGTCCACCACGAACATTGATGCGTCTGAGGGCTGTAGATGGATCAACTTCCAAGAAGAAAATCAGATCGGGCTCCAGCGATATCCTGCGATTGATCTCTAAGAGCCAAATTAAAGGATCGAAATCCACCTCTTCCTCAAGGGCGGCTCCCTGATATGCAACCGTTGAGTGGTAGTATCTATCGCAGATGACCGTCTTTCCCTCCGAAAGCCATGCTCGAATCTCTTCCGTATGCGCGGCTCGATCTGCCAGAAACAGAAAAGCCTCCGTGAACGGGTTCACTCTCTCAATGTGAGATCTCCTTACTGCATCGCCCAGCCAGCTTTTTGTCGGCTCTTCTGTGAAAATAACATCATCTTTTTCAAAGTTGGCGGAGAGCGCGCTGAGCACACTTGATTTGCCGGAGCCGTCGATGCCTTCTATGACTATGAAGCGTCCCATTGAATTGCCTAAATGTTATGCAATGAAATAATTAATTTCCTGCTAGAGGAGTGAATTTGTAATTTCACAAGAAAAAATCGTCATCCGAAAAAGTATGAGATCCGACAGCTCACTAATGAGTTCGACCCGTTCTATCCCTGACTGATTTGTCCAGTTCTAATGCCATTAGAACGATCTGGGAGATCAATTCTATCCATTTCATTTGAAGAAGTTTCCAAACCTATCAACACCCTTCCGGGCTTTGAGATTTTTCCATATGTTATCAATCCGTGAAAAATGAGAGTAAAAAGAATAAATACTGGCTTAGGACAGCGAACGACCAAATACGTAATTGCTATTTGTGAGATAATGGGTGAAAATTTCATGCCGGGACAGAAAATTCAGGAACTTGCTGAAAAAATAAGGGGGTTCATTGATACCCGTTCGTGGAGTAAGTATCACAAGCCGAAGAACATCGCCATCGCCATTTCTGTGGAAGCTGCTGAGCTGCTAGAACTCTTTCAGTGGAGGGCCTCGAACGATGAGTTCGATAAGGAGGATTATGAGAAAATCCGGATGGAGACCGCAGATGTTGCCATCTATGCCATCTGCATGGCCAACGCATGCAACTTCGATCTCGGCGATGCGATCGATGAGAAGATTGGACAAAATGTCAGGAAATATCCCGCAGAGGACAGTAAAGACCTGTTTGACAGATGACTAGTTACTATCCAAATGGATTGCGCCTGACAGATCTTCCGAGGTTCTCAAGATATCTGGGTAATCCTTCCACATCTTTAATTTCCTTTTTCGTAAGTCGGGCAATATGGGCACGTAAAGCATTGTCATACCTGGCACCACACGCCTCAAGCCCCTTTCGAAGAAGGCTTGCGAGCTGCCCCCCTTTTCGGTCCCAATCAGTCAAGATAATAAAGCGATCGTACTCGGTGCTCAGAGATTCACAAAGATTCATTATGCTATCGCCCGTGTGTGCCGCACGGACGATCCCCGTGATTCCAAGAGCTCTCATTGCTTGGATATCTCTCAATCCCTCGACTATGATCGCTTCTTTCTGACTCCGCTCATTAAGCTCTTCAATAATCTTCTCGAGGCGTTCCAGCCTCTCTGCTTCAGAGGTCATTGTCTATTCCCAGTCCCCTCTTGACAATCTCTTCTCGAAGAGGTATGAATATTCTCTTTCTCCGCGATTTTTCGCCCTTCACGAGCTTCATCTTCCCCTTTACCTCGGGGAAGATGCTCTCAAGCAACCGAATGAGCTCGTGATTGGCCTTTCCTGAGATAGGTTGTTCTGCAATGCTGAATCTTATGGCTCCGCGCCAAGCATCGATTCCCGTTATCTCCGATTTTTTCGCTCCGGGAGAGAGCTCAGCATTGAGATAGCAGCCCCCTTTCGTCGTCTCCACAGCCTCGCTGATCTTGCGCAATTGGTCAATACCTCCGTTTCGCTTCGATTTCGATATTGCAGGTATGGAACAGCAATATATTCGGAACTTTCGAAAATGACTAAGAGCAGAAAGAGGTATCTGCAGATGATGCCCGAACGGAAGAAGGAGATAACTTACGAGGAGCTGATGTCGATCCATCGTCAGGAATCGAGGCAGAAGGTCCTGGCAAAGGTCTCTTTCGGTTTCTATAGGCAGGTGGCTGGGTATCTGGAAGCTCTCGAGGAGAGGTGCTCAAAGGAGAATGAGACGAGCAGCGACATCTCGGGCATGCTCCTCAATCAGCTGAGGAGGGCACAGGAGAAGAGCGCGGAGATTTATGAGCTGAGAATGAGGAAGATCGCACTTATGGCGATGACGAGCGCCTTCGGTGCCGAACCGCGTCTTGACAACGCTACCTCGGAGGAGATAGAGGCGTTCAACTCTCTGAAGAATTTTTTCATGGAGCATCATGAGCGAACGTTGAGACCGATATGCGGGAAGAAGGAGGAGCTTCCGGAAAAGACAGAAGGAAGAAGGGAGAAGGGGGAAAAGCAAGAGGATGCCGTTGAAGAAAGGCAGACTGAAAAATCGGAGACAACGCCTGAGAGCGACAGAAAGGAAACGGTCATTGTGAGGATACTGGAGGATCTCCCTGCATTTGCGGGCATAGATCACAACTACCAGCTGATGAAAGAGGATGTGATCAGTCTGCCGAAGAACATCGCTGAGATACTCTTGAGAAATAATAAGGCGGTTGAGATCAAGCATTCACTTTAATCCCAGATACGGAGTGACTCTTCTGCGCTCCGCACTACAAACCATGAGAGATTTTAATCTCCTTGAGAGAGAGGCTCTCACCTCATGGATTGCCCTCTCCGGAGTATTGTTCTCTTCGCTCAGATGCGCCAGCACCACCCCCTGAGTTCTCTCAGTAACGAGGTTCACGACGGCATTGGCTGTTGCCCTGTTGGATAGATGACCGCTCGGAGAGCTGATGAGCTTCTTCAGAAACTCGGGGTAGCGCCCTTTCCGGAGCATCTCCTCATCGTGATTTGCTTCGATGATCAGAAGGTCTCTATCGAAGAGCGCGTTGGAGATCAGCTCGGTAACCTTTCCCAGGTCGGTTGCAAAGCCGATGCTGTGCTTCCCATCTGAAATCGAAAAGCATACTGGCTCTGCGGCATTATGCGGCACGGGATAGCTTGTTATCTCGAGATTATCAATCGAGAAGCGCTCCAAGGTCTTGAACGCCCTGCAGTTCACATTTCCGATAGGCGCCATAGCAAATGTGGGCAGATTAGCCATGATCGGAATGTCATATTTCCGGGAAAGAATCCCCGCTCCTCGGCAGTGATCTATGTGCTCGTGTGATAGTAGAATGGCGCCGATCTCGTACGGCGAGCGACCGAGGAGTTCCAGCCGACTTTCCATCTCCCTTGCAGAGAGACCGGCATCGATTAGGAGGTTAGTTTCATTGCTGCATATCAGCGTCGAATTGCCGCTGCTGCTGCTCCCGAGAAAAGCAATTTCCATTTACGGAGTCCCACCGCTCCCGAGGGATTGCTTTTCCCAATGTAGAACTGAGGCTAATATCTTTCCGATATCTCGCGATTCAAATAGTGGTTAAATAGTCAAGATTAATGAGCTGGAATATGCATACTCATGACTCGATGTGCGAAAGTAAAGTAATAGTAATTGATGACGGGGAGAGGACGGTCGCGATGGAGACTGCGGCGCTGATCAAGATATTTAGCGGATCAGCCATATGCACCGATATCACCGGTCAGGAGATCACATTGAGCGATGTTGAGCTCACCGAAATCAACCTGATGAAGCACGAAGTCCTATTCAAAAGGGGCAGATGAGATTGGGGCTGAAGATCGCAGTTTCAGGAAAGGGCGGTGTTGGCAAGACCACCATTGCAGGATCTATTGCACGCAATTGGGCATTGCGCGGCCTGCGCGTGCTCGCGGTCGATGCAGATCCAGTAAATCATCTGGCGATCATCCTCGACATTCCAAAGGAGCGTCAACCGACACCCCTCTCGAGGATGAACGATCTGATCGAGGAAAGGACTGGTGTGGCTCCAGGCAACTCCTTCGGAAAGCTTTTCAGGATGAATCCGAAAGTGGATGACATTCCTGAGAATTATGCGGCCACCAGCGAGAACGGTGCCAAACTGCTCGTCCTCGGAACAATCGAGTTCGCCTGCACGGGCTGTTTCTGCCCGGAGAACGCACTTCTGAGAACACTAATCGATCATCTCGTCCTCAGGAGGGATGACTATCTCGTTGTCGACATGGAAGCAGGTCTTGAGCACCTAGGCCGCGGATCATCCAGGGGCATTGACCTTTTGATCGTGGTCGTGGAACCGGGGCAGAGATCGATTGAGACGGCGGAGAGGATCAGAGATCTGGCGAAGGAGATGGAGATCAGAAGAGTGGAGGCGATCCTGAATAGGATTGATAGTCGTAAGACGGAAGAGATCATGGTGACGAAGATGGGAGAGCTTGACATTCCAATTATCGGGTCAGTACCGTATGATCCCCTCCTCGAGGAGGCTGACCTGAGGGGCGTCTCCCCCTATTCGATATCGGATACTTCCCCCGCGCTCGATGCCCTATCAGAAATCGCGGATAAGTTGAGGAAAATCGGCTGAAAAATGCTCTCGCACCGCTCTCGAAATCCTTGAAAATGTCCCTGGTGGCTTCAACAAGTTCTTTAAGAGTTAGCATATAATGATTGAAAGATAAGCCTCTCGGCATTTGCCGTTCATTTCACCGGAAATGAGGCATAAGAAAACTCCGTAAGAGAGCTGTCTAAGTAGGGGGTAAAAATCATACTCTCGCATTCAGATGATCTCGTTCCACCCTTCAGCACATGGGTCGAAGTGCTGTTCGATGATTGCCTTTTAAATTCCCATTCATATGATGAGCGCCTGCGGAATCCGACGCTCGAGAAATTGAGATAGTGATGAGAATGACCGAGAAAAGCAATAACCATAAAAGCGCAACGGAGAGGGCCCTTATCTGTTGTGATCTTTTCGATTCCTGCGACGCCCTGTTGGACATCGCTCGCGATGAGGGCATTCTGACCGTCGACGACAGATTCGATCAGATGAAGCCTCAGTGCAAGTTCGGATCGCTCGGACTATGCTGTCGAGCCTGTCTTCAGGGACCGTGCAGGATCAGCCCCGTTGGCAAGAAGCCGCAATTTGGAATCTGCGGCGCTCGCGATTACACGCTTGTAGCCAGACATGTGGACAGGTTGATCGCGGGAGGCTGCTCATCGCATGCCGGTCACGCCAAAGAGCTGCTGCTGACATTGGCCGAGATGGCCGAAGGGAAATCTCACTATGCTATTACTGACAAAGAGAAGATGAAGGCACTGTTTGCGAGGAGCGGAAAGGAGGTCTCGGATGATCAGTTACTCTCAGCCGCCGCTGAGTTCTTTCCCCGAGATTTTTCAAATTTGAATCCGAATCGCCCGGTCGAAGCGATAAGGTCAACAGTCACTGAGGGACTGCTGAAGCATTGGGATTCCCATGCTGTCCTGCCATTCAATGTATTCGATGCCATCCAGGATGTTATTCACAGAACTGCAATGGGAGTGGATTCAGATCCCATTCCGATGCTTTTCGGCGGGATTAAAACAGCTGTAGCTGACTTGGCGGGCATGCAGATGTCTACCGACCTGAGCGATGCCATCTTCGGCACCCCTAAATTGGTCAGAAGCAAGGCCAATATCGGTGTGCTTGATCCCGCAGCCATTAATGTGGCGATCCATGGGCACAGCCCATTTCTCGCCGAGGCGATGGTCGCTGCTGCTACAGAGTTCGAGGAGCGCGCGAAGAAGGTGGGCGCCGTTGGGTTTAATATTATCGGCATCTGCTGCACGGGAAACGAAGCGCTCATGAGAAGGGGTGTGCCTCTTGCTTCAAACTTCTCAATGCAGGAAACGGTCCTGCTCTCAGGTCTGTTAGATGCAATGGTCGTTGACTATCAGTGCATAATGCCGTCGATTTCCACGATTCGAAGATGCTTTCACACGCGAATAATAACCACTGAGTCTGTGGGACATATTGTGGGCGCCACTCATATCGAGATCACTTCCAAGACAGCCAAGGAAGCGGCAAAGAGCATTCTTGAGCTGGCAGTTGAGGCATACGGCAGGAGGGAGAAAAAGAAGCTCGAGAAGTCTCCGCAATCTGCCGAGGTCGTAGCCGGGTTCAGCACGGAGCAGATTGTCGCACTCCTCTCTAAGGTGAGACCCGATGATCCGATCGGATACTTCGCAGACGCTCTGAGAGAGGGGAAGGTGAGGGGTGTTGTGCTCTTTGCCGGCTGTAAGAATCTCCGAACGGCGGATAGGATTGACATACTGGATATGGCGGCGGAGCTCGCTAAACACGATGTACTCATCATGGCTACTGGGTGCAACGCCGTCGAGTTCGCGATGGGCGGCTTCATGGACCCCGCAAAGGTGAAGGAGATTGCGGGTCCAAAGCTCCAAGTATTCCTAGAGGAGCTGGCAAGCGCCTCAGATATTGAAGGAGGTCTACCGTTCGTATGGCATATGGGATCGTGCGTAGACAACTCGAGATATGCGAACTTTGCAACAGAGGTGGCGAAGAAGATGGGCGTTGAGATTCGCCAGCTACCGTTCGTCGCCTCCGCCCCTCAGGCAATGCACGAAAAAGCGGTCTCGATAGGTACTTGGCTGGTCGTAATGGGCTTCCCAACCCATGTGGGCACAATACAGTACATCCATGGGAGCTCGCTGGTCACAGAGGTCCTCGAGAATACCACGAGAGATGTCTATGGTGGCTTCTTCATATTCGAGAAAGATCACTTGATCGCTGCCAAGAGATTGCACTCCCTCATTGAGTATCGCAGATGGAGGCTTGGAATAACCGATCCGGAAACCCAGATGAAAGCCGAATACATTGTGCCTCAGGAAAAGATTCCCAAGGAGCGGCTGTTCCAGATGGCGGTCGAGGGCGCAATCATAGCGACCGGCTACGCCGAAGTACTGCTTGCGAAAGCGATAGAGAAATACGGTCTGGAGCAAAAGCTGGAGTTCCCGGGTACAGGCTACGAGATGCCCAGCCTGTTTGCTTGGGACGGACGGGATTCAACTACATTGAGAAATATCATGCTAATACTCGGTGAGGTCCGGGCAAAGATCATCGAGGAATATACGCTCGATGCGGCGCTCGCGGCGGGAGAGGCGACGATGGTCGCCGCGGAGATCGTTGAGGTCTTGAAATATATCGACTCCGAGGAGCCGTATGCTGGCACAAGCTACTGCGGCTTCGTCCCCGATAGAATTCTGAGAAAGCTCGGGATCGCCTTCGTCGATGACACAATACCTGGATGTGCGGTATTCGTGGGAAAGGCGAAGGATCCGGAAAAGCTGAAAGCGATGATTAGGGACTGTCAGAACAAAGGAATGCTGATCATTGCAACCTTTGATATCATCAAGCAGCTGGAGGATCTGAATATCGCAATGGGTCTCGATATCATGCTCTACCCGGTGGGGGAGTTCACGCAGGCCATACACGGCCTCAATTTCGCGATAAGGGCCGCGCTATCCTTCGGCGGAGTCCAGCGGGGTGAGAGGGAGAAGCTCTACAACTATCTATCAAAAAGGCCGAAGGTTTTCGTACTACAGATGGGACCGCTGGATCACATCAAAGTAGCAGCGGAGTTCGCGGTCATGTTCAACGGATCACCGACTATTACGGATCAGGATGTCGAGGAGATACCGGATAAATATGTCGTTCAGAAGGATTACGATCAGATGATTGCCACGGCCATCGATGTCAGGGGGATAACAGTAAAGTTAGAGGCCATGGAGCTGCCCGTCGCATACGGACCTGCATTCGAAGGAGAGACGATACGCAGGAAGAAGATGTATGTTGAGGCGGGCGGCGCCTCGCGGACGACCGCCTTCGAACTGCTTTGTATGCGCCCCGCGGAGGAGATCACGGATGGCAAGGTCACCATGATCGGCAAAGATGTCGATCAGATGGAGGATGGATCATCGACGCCGCTTGGAATATTAATCGAGGTTTATGGAAAGAAAATGCAGCCCGACTTCGGGTCAGTCATGGAGAGGAGGATTCATCAGTTCGTCAATTTCGCTGAGGGTGCGTGGCATGCTGGTCAAAGGAATCTTCTATGGATTCGCCTGAGCAAAGATGCCGTTTCCAGAGGACTTAAATTCAAACATTTAGGAGAGATACTCGCGACGAAGATAAAGCATGAGTTCAGCGCGATCGTCACGAGAATCCAGGTCACGATAATGACCGACGAGGATGAGATCAAGAAGCATATGGATGAGGCGCTTGCAAAGTACAGAAAGAGGGATGAGAGAATATCAACTTTGACCGATGAGAGCGTGGATATCTTCTACACATGCACCCTCTGTCAGAGCTTCGCTCCGGGACATCTCTGCATTGTCACGCCTGAGCGGCTTGGCCTCTGCGGTGCAATCAACTGGCTTGATGCGAAAGCCTCCTATCAAATCGCACCTGCAGGTCCCAATCAGCCCGTGGAAAAAGGAGAGGTCATCAGCCTCGAAAAGGGTAAATGGAAAGGAGTGAATGCGGCCGTCGCTGAGAAGACGCAGCAGAGGCTGCAAAGCTTTAGCGCATACTCTATGATGGAGGATCCCATGACCTCGTGCGGATGCTTCGAATGCATCGTGGCGGTTTCGGCCGATCTTCAGGGTGTTATCATAGTAAATAGGGAGCATGGTGGGATTACTCCAGTGGGCATGAAGTTCTCCACGATGGCAGGCTCGATCGGAGGGGGAATTCAAACACCGGGCTTCATAGGAATAGGAAGGAGATATATCATCAGCAAGAAGTTCATAAGAGCGGATGGGGGAATTGCAAGGATAGTCTGGATGCCAAAAGAGCTCAAAGAAGCGATGAAGGAGGATCTCCAAAAGCGCGCCAAGGAGGAGGGCGTTCCGGATCTTCTTGATAAGATAGCCGACGAGTCAGTCGCAACCGATCCCGAGGCGCTCACCGAATGGTTAGCCAAGGTGGACCATCCCTGTCTGAAACTTCCGCCTTTGATGTGAGATATGAGATTTAGAATTGAGAGGAGAGATTATGGCATTGGAAATTCCCAAGGAGAAATTCGTTGGGAAGACTGTGCAGACGAGATTAGGTGCAACAGCGGAGCAGGGCGGAACAAGGGGAAAATCACTGTTGATCGGAGCGGCCGAGGGGCTTCCTTTTCACAGCTTCGAGGCGAGCAATCCCAACCCGCCGTTGATCGGAATGGATGTCGTTGATACACTTCGAGGGATCGATGATCAGCTGAAGAATATGATGGGGGATGTAATCGCCGACCCGGTAAGCTGGGCTAAAAGCTGCGAGTCAGAGTGGCATGCGGACTTCGTGGTGCTGAAGCTCATGAGCGCAAACCCTGAGGAAGAGAATCGCTCAACCGAGGAGTGTGCCTCCACGGTGCGCGAGGTTCTGAAGGCGATTAAACTGCCCTTGATAGTATACGGCTCAGGAAGCTATGAGAAGGACTCGAAGTTGATGGAGGATGTTTCAGGGGCAGCCGCAGGGGAGAGGATCTTCATCGGACTCGCAGAAGAGGATAACTACAAATCATTTGCAGCTGCTGCCATGTCGAACGGCCATGGAATAGTCGGATTTTCCAATCTCGATATCAATTTGGCCAAACAGATCGCCATTCTTCTGATGGATTACGGCGTTAATCGAGAAGATATCCTTATTGATCCTCTTCAAGCAGCTCTCGGCGTCGGCCTCGAATATTCGTACTCAGTAATTGAGAGGCTCAGGCAGGGTGCACTGATGGGCGATGCTTCACTGCAGACTTCGATCATATGCGACTGCAGTGTTGCTTGGAATGCGAGAGAAGCTCTCGATGCGAATGGAAAGCTCGGGAAGGTAACATCGCGCGCGATCAATTGGGAGGTAATCACTGCGGAGACATCGCTCATAGCCGGTGCAGACCTGCTGATCATGAGACATCCTGAGTCTGTGAAGATGATTCGGGAAGTGAGTGGCTCATTGCTGGGAGGTGAATAGGTTGCCAACTGCCATAGAAATCTATAAGCTTCTCCCGAAGAAGAACTGTGGTGAGTGCAAGTTTCCCACTTGCTTGGCATTCGCAATGCAGTTGGCAAACAAGAAGGTCTCGTTGGATGAATGCCCGTATGTTGATGAAGAGGCCAAGACCGCCCTGGAGGAAAGCGGCGCTCCGCCGATCGGACTGGTGAAGTTTGGTGGTAGCGGCAGGGAATTAGAGATAGGTGATGAGACTGAGCTTTACAGGCACGAGAAGAAATTCTACCATCCTACGGTCTTGACACTTGCAGTTCGAGACAATGTATCGGAGGATGAGCAGCGAAGTTCAATTGAGCAGGCTAAATCTCTGGAATTTGAAAGGGTCGGACAGATGATAAGATTGGATGCTCTCGCCCTCTGCAATGAATCAGGGGAAAGTAAGGCGTTCGAAGCCCTTGCCCAATTGGCAATGAAGGAATGCGATCTTCCGCTCATTCTTTTCGGAGTAGATCCCGAATCGCTCGGTCCTACAGCGAAGATCTGTCAGGAGAGGCGGCCGATACTAGCAACAGCGAATAAGAGCAATCTCGATGAGATGATTGCTCTCGCAAAAGAACTGGATCTGCCGTTGTGCATATCTGCTGATAACCTCGAGGAATTATCGGAGATCTCCACAATGACTAAGGAGAAGGAGATAAAGAATATCGTCCTTGATCTGACTAGAAGCGATCTGAAGCAGCAGCTGGAAGATTTGACTATCGTGCGTCGGATGGCGATTAAATCGAGTTTCAGGCCGTTCGGACATCCCACTTTGATTTGGTCCGGAACGAGCGATGAGGAGCTAATGAAAGCAACCCTTGGCATACCAAAGTATGCGTCTATCATTATTCTTCAGTCAGCTGCGCCCGAGAAGGTTTATCCCCTTATGACGCTGCGTCAGAATATCTACACCGATCCACAGGTGCCCCTTCAAGTCGAGGAGAAAATATACGATATTGGATCGCCGCAACCGGACTCTCCTCTTCTTTTAACGACGAACTTTTCGCTGACTTATTTCACCGTCGCGGGGGATATTGAGAAGAGTGGCGTTCCATCCTGGCTACTGGTAGCTAATACAGAGGGGCTTTCGGTCATGACCGCCTTTGCGGCGGGCAAGCTGACAGCTGAGGGCGTTGCGAAGCTTATCGAGACGGCAGACATAAAGGAGAAATGCACATCCGGCTCGATAATCATCCCAGGGATGATCAGCAGAATGAGCGGAAAACTCAATGAACTGACCGGCCTTAATGTGATCGTGGGACCAAGGGAATCAGCCGCTCTGCCGAAGTTTCTAAAAAATCTGCCGGGATAAATTAGTGACTTTTCAGTTCCGGTAGCAACACGTGTCTTATATCTTCAATTGCAGGCGTATTTTCATTTAGATTGCTGATAGGAGCACTATCTCTCG
>Ga0209986_10003293_pt1 | contig 14234 bp, 14 predicted proteins | sample BlataG_FD_183168 | JGI IMG/M metagenome (GOLD analysis project Ga0209986, IMG submission 183168) | Deep subsurface microbial communities from Black Sea to uncover new lineages of life (NeLLi) - Black_00105 metaG (SPAdes) (version 2) | ecosystem: Environmental > Aquatic > Marine > Oceanic >...
GGCCTTGTTATGTCTGTGGTACTTTGTTAGAACTCTTTTTGGTTCTAAGGCTGCTTTGGCTTCTCTTGCAGTTTTAGCAAGTAATAGAATGTTCTGGTGGTGGGAAGGGAGTTTATCTCCTACAGCGCTAGATTTGGCAATATTTCCTTTATTTTTGCTGTTTTTTTACAAAAAAAGATTCTGGATCAGTGTGGCTCTGCTCACAATATTTTTATACTCTAATCTGGGAATTCCCTATATTTTTATCCTATCCATAGCATTATTTGCATTATTCAAAAAAGAATACAGAGTTTTTTTAATTAAGGTTTTAGGTTTTAGTCTTTTTCTGTTTTCCCCATGGTTAATCCACCTTTTCTTAAATAGAGAATGGATCCTGACCCATAATGTTTTTAGATCCTTTTTCCAGGGACTTTTAAGCTTCAATCTCCTAACAATACTTTTTCTTTTCGTTGGATTTTATCTATTGATAAAGAAATTCTCCAATCCGAAATATGCTCTGGTTTTAGCTGCATTCTTGGGGTTTTTACCAATAATATGCTATTTGAATGGTGATATACGATACTCAATGCACTCTCCTATAATTAACTGTGTTGTTTTCGGGATTGGGATAACATATTTTTTCTCAAAGATAGAAAAAAAATACACCGATGTAGTTTTTGTGGGTTTTTTACTTCTCATTCTTGTGCTTTCTCCAACGGTAAATCTCATCCCTGAAAGATCTTATCAAAAACAAAAAATAGTATTCCAGACTCCTCTTTTGACTATGGTATTAGGAGCAGCTGGAGAGAGACCAAAGGGCATAGGGCAAATGGATTCAAAAGGAAGAGAAAAACTGATAGAATGGATAATGGAAAACACATCGGAAAACGAGATACTCCACGTTTTCAGTGGATCCTTAGCCAATTATATAACTTTGAAGACAGGAAGGCTTACAGACTCAGGAAAGTACGGTCTAGTGAGGACTGAAGAGATGTCTGAGGCTATAGCAAAACGAAGAAAAAGCGGGATCTTTATTTTTAATAGAAAACTCTTTAGAGTGCCGAAAAATCTGAAAATTTTAGCAGAATTTGGAGATTTTATCGTTGCATCTTTATAGTTTTGATCCAATTCCGTTAAAAAATCTCATGTTCACGGCAGCGTAGCGGCAGTGAGAATTATCGATACCTTATCTGTTTTCTCCAGTTCGTCCCACCAGTACGTTTTTATCGTGACTTCAGCCTTTACCAATCCTATCTCTGAGTACCAGTGGTATCCTTCTTCTATCCACTCGATCTTGCCCCAATCTTCGTTGATATATGGAGCTTTGAACTCTAGAGAATGCTTCATGTAGTACTTTACCTTTGCGCATCTGTACGTCTCTCCACCTGTTTCGATCTCTTCAAAATCCTCAATGTATATCCTTCTTTCATAAGTACCGTAACCTTCTATGAGACTGCCGCCACTGCCACCACCGGTAGTAGTAACAACGGTAGTAGAAGTAAGATCATACATAAATGAATAAATTCTACCCGTATCAATCTTCTCCGCCCCTTTAACGAGGGGAAATACACATGGCATATGTGGATTGTAGGCACAAAGGTAAACATCGTCGGTAAATTTATGTCCACCAATTATAAAACTCACTACTTCTTCAAGATCCCAACCGCCGTCATAGATGTAAGTATAATCTCCCCGCCAGTACGTGTCCCTTGGATTCGGGTTCCAGTAATCTGTAACACCCCATCTGAACCATGGAGTTCTATCTTCTTCACGTGAGCTCATGTAACTAATGGTACATCCCCACTCATTTCCTCTAACCATAAAGAGGTAGTTCAGCCGTGTTCCCAGATCATACGCTGGACGATCTATCCTGTTTTTCTCCTCCGGAGCAGCTGTCGGTTTAGGCGTTGTAGGAGCAGGAGTCGTTGGCGTTGGGGTAGTAGGAGGAGGCGTTGTAGTCGACGTCTCTAAGGGTGCAACGAAGATCTTTTTTATCAGATCTCCTGCTTTTATTTCTATATCTCCTTCTGTATCTACCGTGTCCTGAAACTGCACTGTTTTTGAAGCCTTTCCTTCTAATTCTATATTCTGTGTCTTTGATTTACTTCCTATCCTCACAAGAACTGTATAACTTCCTGAAGAATCTCCTTTATTCTGAACATCTACAAGGATGATCAGTGTATCTCCTACTTTTGGATTCTCTGGGGCTACTCGTAGATCAATGATTTCGAAATGTGCAGAAAATGTAGTAGTTGGAGGGGACTGTGTTGTTGACGGTGGCATTGTTGTCTGAGATGGTATACTCACACATCCTAAGAAGAGCAACATTATCAGTGGGATCTCAACGAATTTTTTTATAGTCTTTTTTTTCATGCTATGAAATATACTTTTTCTTCCTTTATATAATTTTCTGGGGGATGTTGAACAGATCATTATTTAATACAAGAAAAATGAGAACGTGCACTATATCGGCGAGGAAAAACTTATAAGGGAGATGTCCAAAGATCGAATTGAGTCAACGAAATTATAGCCACTATAGTTTGAGTAAAGATACAGTTTGTCAAATTCAGGTGAAAAGATGACTACTATGGTCATTTAGGATTCGGGAAAAATACAAAATCTCTAAAAACTAAAGGAGAAAATATAATAGTCTATATTTTGAGGTGATAAATAATGAAAAAATTGATTATCGGTTTAGGTACTGTCGGAACAGCAATTTTAGAAGATCTTCAAGAAAAAGACTTTGCAGGTATTGACATTAATCAGGAGAAAGTAAAAGATCTGTATCAAAAGGGCCTAATAAACGAAGAAGGTAGTTTTAATAGAAAGTACAGTCATATTGTCATAACTGTGAATTCAACAAACTTGGTATTGAATATTCTGGGTAAATTAAATTATGAATTGAATCCTCTAGTATGTATCGAGTCAACGATATGCCCAAGTGCTGTTGGGAAAGTTATAGACCAATTTGGAAAAAAGTGTAAATTAGCGGTCTTCCCCCACCGATATTTTTCAAAGGACAGGACCAAACGTGTTTTCAATTTGAAGAGGGTATGTGGTCTTTATAATTGTTCAGAAGAAAATTTCTTTTCATTATATGGAGATAATTTACCTAAAGAGAATGTTTTATTTACCACACCCTTCCTTGCTGCTCTATCAAAAATTGTTGAGAATGCTTATAGATATCTTGAGATATCGATTGCAGAAGAGTTAAAACTTTTGTGCAACAAAAAAAATATAGATTTTGAAGAACTCAGAATGCTTGTTAATTCTAAATGGAATATTAATATGCTAGAAGCTCGAGATGGAATTAAAGGTAGTTGCTTAAATAACGACATACTCACTTTTATTGAATTTCTTGAGGTGCGAAAAATCTCTTTATTTAAAACAGCCATCGATATTGATAACAAATACAAAGGGATATTGGAAAGAAGAACTTTGACTCGCTCAGGTAATTATAGGTGGTAATGTCATGGAAAATATCAAAGATAATAAAGTTGCAGTTATTGGTGGAGGAGGATTCATAGGGTCACACTTAGTGGACAAACTTCTTAGTGATGATAATTTAGTTGTGGTTATAGATAATTTTTTATTTGGCAATAAAATTACAAATCAAAAACATAAGCGATTAAAGCTATATAATCAAGATATAAACATATTATCGAATTTGAAGAACATTTTAAAAGATGTAGAATATGTTTTTTATCTTTCTTCAATTGTAGGCGTAGATGTTGTTCGGAAAATACCAATTGATGTGATTTATTCCGATTCTATTGGCCTTTGGAGAACTCTGCAATCAATTGATATAAAGAAGGACATCAGATTTGTTTATACATCATCTAGCAGTGTTTTTGGGGATGAAATAAACATAATCACTGAAAATACACCATTAAGACCCACTTCACACTATAATACCGCAAAGATATTTTCGGAATATTTAATCGATGCTTATAATGAGCAATTAAAGACCAATTTCAAGATTGTAAGATTATTTAATGTATACGGGCCAAGACAGGATAAGCGCATGGTAATTCCAAGATTTTTCAATTATTGTAAATATGGAGAAAAAATAAAAATTTATGGAGATGGAAAACAAACTCGGGATTTTACTTATATTAATGATGTCATTGATGCATTGATACACATATCACTTTCATCGTCTAGTGTAATAAAAGTAAATATTGCATCAGGTATAGAGACATCCATCAACGATTTAGCGGAAATGGTAATGGAAGTAATAGGTAAACAAGTGGGTAAAGAATATTTAAAAATACCCCATCATAGAAGTGTCCATGAGTATCATAGGAGAGTAGGAAGCACTGATGTATTATCTGATCATTTTCATTACAAATGTAAAATCTTATTGAAAGATGGTCTAAAAATGTACTATAAAAGTTTATGTAAATTTTCTGAATCTGGGAAAAAGAGGTAAATGATTTGTGAAAGGGGTAGATGTCGAGCAACTCTGCTCTCAGTTCAGGGGAGTTTTGTGTGAAAGCGTTTTATAGAAACCATGCCTCATACCAAATCATAGATAGGAACTTTTCTCTAAAATAAAGATAATAATCCACCAAGAGAACAAAACCCAGTCTTCTAGTGCGAGGGAAGAAAACCTGCCACTTTTAAGCATATCAATTTATTTCTTTTTTTCACCCTACTATGTAGCTCTCCATCTCCTGGAATAATCGAGACCCTTTTATTAATTAATTCACAGAAAAACGATAAAGCGACTGTAGTGTAGTGGTTAGCACATGGGGCTGCCACGCTCATGACTCGGTTTCGAATCCCGACTTGGACCTTTCCAAAAGTATAAGTGGGCTTTATGTAAAAAATTTAACGTCAAATTAGTGTTGGGGAAGGGGACCTATCATCTGTACCCCACCCACGACAAAAACATCTCATTTTTTATTTTTTCCGAGAATTGTGTGAGAGACTATCTTTATAAGTTTAGAGTCTCATATCATATGTATGGAAACCACAGTTTTAAAAACGAAAAAAGAGAAAATATTATCAGAAATTGTTGAAAAGCTAAAGAGAGAATACGATCCTATCAAGATCATCTTATTTGGATCTTATGCTTATGGTAATCCCACGGAAGACAGTGATATAGATCTCTTTATTTTAAAAGATAGCAAAGAGAGGGGAGTGGAGAGGTTTGTTTCGGTTAAAAAAATAATCTATGACCCCAGTCACAAAATACCTGTATCGCCCTTGGTATACACTCCCAAAGAGGTAGAAAAGCGCCTTAGAATGGGTGACGATTTTATAAAAGAGATACTCGAGAAAGGGGTAATTTTGTATGAAAGACGAGATAGCTAAAGAATGGATTGAAAGAGGAAGGCATGACTTAGACGTAGCAAAAATTCTCTTTGCTGAACAAGGATACTTCGATATCATTCTTTTTCACATACATCAGGCCGTTGAAAAATACCTCAAAGCCTTTCTCATCTACTATGGCTGGAACCTACGAAAAATCCATGATATTGAAACACTCATAACAGAAGCGTTGGATTTTAAAAGTGAATTGAAAGAGTATCTCGATTTTGGCAGAGAACTAACAGCCTACTACTATGAAGGGAGATATCCTCCAGGACCTACTACACCTTATTCAAAAGAAGAAGTAGAAAAAGCACTTGAAACTGCAGAAGATATCATAAAAAAGCTGGAAAGAGAAATGAAGTAGTGAAAAGACGCATCTAACGAGAAAATGGCTCTGTGCTTTGTAGGAATATTGAGGAATCTTCCTGAGGGCACCCTACGACAAAAACATCTCATTTTTTATTTTATCCGGGAGATACTTGTCAGCTACGAAGCTGAGAGATTTGTTGGCGAGAGCCTGCTGTTCTATTCTGACTCCCTTTTTTAATGCGAGTTTTAACTGCCTCTGCCAGTCTTTACCTTTGAACCATGGATACTCTAACTCTTCTTTTATCCTTTTTATATCTGTTTCTTTGAGTTTTTCTGTCACATTTTCAAGGCCGTACATTTCTATATCATCTATAGTCATCCCGACAAATTTCGAATCTGGAACAGACAATCTTTTTGATAGATAAGCTAAATTGATTGATCCCTGTTTTATTGTGGAATATATGTACCAGCCGTAAGGATCTCCGTCTGTGAAAACGAGGACGGGGAGCTTTGCTTCTTTACGTATTCTCTTTATAAGACGTCTTACACCCCTCGGTGCCTGTCCCTGACACGCTACTATTAAAGCCTTGTTTTTCTGGGCAAATTTCTCTTCTATTAATCTATCTGCCATGGCAGCAGTTTCTACTACTAAAATATATTTAGCATTTACTCTCGTGATCTCGATCTCTTCCACATTTCCTGGCACAGCCCAGCCCCCTCTGCCCAGTTTTGAGCAGTTAAACTGATCTTCACCGTCTTTTATTACTATATCTCCATAAATATATCCCCGCCTATCGGCGGTCAGATTAAGCTCCTCTCGGAGAATGTTGAGGCTGAGCTCAAGATCCTCTATTAGAGGATTGGATTCGTCCTGATCCTCGAATGTATTTTCTTTCTTGGTACCTTCAAGAGTGTGTTTTAAAGCATAATAAAGCTCCCTTATTCCTGCGTGCTTGTTCTCACTTATCAGTTGATTGCAGTATGAAGCGATGAGAAGGGTCTGCATAAATTTCCTTGTATGTGCTATATTGAAATAATATCTTTTTGAGTATTTGTTTCCCATTACCAAAAATCCTTTAGCATTGTCATACTTAACATTCCCCAGGCTTCTCTGTGTTATCTTTATATAAGGATCTCTGCCTTTTTCTAACTGCTCTAGGATACTTTCTCCAAACTCAGTTAACTTTTCTTCTGTTTTTTTCATTTTCCTACCTACGCATATTTTTTTTCTATGATTTTAATAAATAAATTTTTAACTTTATCGGTATCTCTCCCACTAAGCTTCGATATGGCTTTGCTTGTCTCGGGCGCGTACTTAAGTAAAGAATCCATTCTCTGTTTCTTTCTATATGCTTTTCTTTTGGAATCCATATATCTCTTTAGACCTCTGCATGTATCCATTATCCCGAATCTTACCTCATTAAAGATTTCCTCTTCCATAGCTATGGCCTGTTTGCCAGCAGATGTATATGGTATATGAGTAGATGTAACATTTACAAAAATCGTTAAGGGAGTTGATTCTAAATTTACTCTGTATCTTCTCCAGTCTATATTTTTTACAGCCTCATTTATAACGCATCCTCCCTGGTCAAACACTAATGGACTCCTGTTAGCATATCTTATTATTTCTATACCGGGTTCACTTTTGCCCCCGTATGCAAGCCCTGCTTCTATTATGAATGGAATACCTCCTCTATATGTTCTCGGGGCTCTTGTTATCGCAACGGAAAACTCTGGATTTATGAGGGAAAGACCTTTTATTATATTTTCTTCCCCTATGGGGATAAGACCCTCACTGGAAGGTGCCATAAAATCTATTTCTTTGAATGCATTCACTACTCTCTCTGCATCGTTCCATGTCAATCTACTTACGTTTTTATCCAGGGATACTCCGCTGACTCTTTCTATCTCCTCTGCCTTTTTTCTTGATATTCTGGCAAGTTCTGATCCTAGAAAACTACCTAATTTCCTTGCTCTGCAATTCCTGGCCATTACAAGAAGATCGTCAGTAGACATCCCCCTGGGATGAAGTTTCATTATCTTTGGCGACTTTGGCATAGTTTTAGACGACCTCGGAAAGACTATCTTTGTTCCGTCGGGCTCTATAAACTCTATCCTTGCGTGAGGATTTGCTATAGAAGACATCCTCAGATAGTTATAAGGAGAGTACTTCGATTTGATGTAGGTAACATCCTTAGCTTCTATAACGATCTTTGTGCCTCTCCATCCGTTATCTTTAATTTTATTTTTTTCTATTATCTTGCCTACGTTTTTCTGGAGATCCAGGTTCATTTTTACCTCCCACATCTCTTCCACCGTAGAAGAAATTATAACTGCAGGCTGTCCTGTGGTAACCTGAGAGTACATTACAGCCCCGGATACGCCTATTCCCTGTTGTCCCCGCGACTGCATATTTCTGTGAGCCTTGCTCCCCGCAAGCATCTTCCCGAAAACATCCGGGATAAACTTTAAAGGGATCCCTGTAGCGTTATCTTCCACACTTATCTCGTAATGAGAATCTCCTCTCTGATCTATCTCCACCCTTATCTCAGGCAAAATACCTGCTTCTTCACATGCGTCCAAGGCATTTGTTACCATCTCGTGGACCAAAATAGTCATAGATCTGATTTTTCCAGTGTATCCAAGCATATCTGCATTCTTTTTAAAAAACTCGGAGACACTCAAGATTTTGAACTCTTTAAAAAGATCATTTGCAGTTTTCATTCGCTATCCTTCCATATTTTTATTTTATCTGCTTTTTTTTTCTCTTTTACGACAGTTTCTAGGTAATAATAAGCTGCTGAGTGAGGTTTACCTTCTAATATGATCTGCACGGCTTTTTTTGCATCGTAAACCTCTTCGAAATCACCGATAAAAGATACAGTTTTACCATAGACAGATACATATGCCCCTGTCATGTGCTCTATATACTCCCGGGTTTTTCCATTTTTACCGATTACCCTCCCTTTTTCTCTCAATAAATCATTTTTAGTTTTTGCGTATTGATTCAAATCTAAAATTTCGAGTATTTTTCCATTTTTAAAAAGTTGGAAGGCTTTTTCTGGAGAAAATCCTCTTGCCATCGCCTTAATAACATCTTTAGCCTTCCAGACAGCTAAAGGATCTTCTGTATTTTTTTCGGATATTCTTACCACTCCATCCTCTATAACTATATTCACATTGAGATTCTTTTCTATCTCTTCCTTTGTTTTTCCCTGTTTTCCAATTATTGTCCCGACTCTGTCCTGCGGAACTCTCACAAATTCCTCTTCCATGTTATCACCTGAGGATTTTTTTATAGATCTCTTCAAATCCAGGAGTCTCGATATAATCAGAGAAATATCTTATTATATTCTTAATATCTCTTTCCAAAAATCTTAAAGCGTTAGGATCTTCCAGTACCGTGCCTAGCGAAAAATCTATGAAATACATCTCTTTATTTACAAGGATATTATACTCACTGAGATCGCTGTGAACTATTCCCAGATCATACATAGTCTTGATCCTATTTATTGTCTCTTCAAAGTCTTTTTCAGGATCTTTTGGACCTACATCCTTCATTCTCGGATACGGGACTCCTTTTCTTCCCAAGAACTGCATTAAAAGTACATTATTCTCTACAGTTATTGGTTTTGGAACTTTAACTTTTTTATAAACTCTCATGAGATTTTTAAACTCTCTTTTTGCCCATGCATATGTTAATTTTCTTCTGTTGGACGTTATTCCTTTAAACCTGGGATCAGAAAGTATGTACTCCCTTATATTTCTAAAGGAGGAAGTTGCAGTTCTGAAGATCTTTATGGCTACACCTCTCTTTTTTCTCAAGCCGTAAAAAATATTGGCTTCTTTTCCCGTAGAAACTATACTTTCCACTGAATCCAGATACCCTCTGTTCTGGAGATTGTATATAGTCATGAGCGTGGAATGATCAAACACTCCTGATTTGATTCTAAAAATTTCTGGGTCCTTCTCAAGTCTTTTTTCTTTTATGATTCCTTCTTTGTACTTCAGAGAAATCACCATTACATCCAATTTCTGTCCAGATACCCCTTTCTAACAAGCCATCCTGCCTGTGCTCTTGTGTATCTATAGATAATATCTCCTCTTTCCTCACTGCTTAGCTCCCATGGTTCGATTAAAACAATATTTCCAACTTTTATCCAGAGCCTCCTCCTGAACTTGCCTGGAACCCTGCAGAGTCTTGTATTTCCATCTACACATCTAACTCTCATCTTTCCAAATCCCATCATCTGTTCCACTACCCCGATAACTTGGCCGCTTCTCGGCACCCTTGCTCTTGTTATTATCTCTTCATTCACGGGCAATAAATAACCTCTTTGGTTAAGCTTTCCTCTCCTTTGACTTAGGTCTAAGTCCTTTATATCCGCATTTTCTGCATCTTTTTGCTTTCCATGCATTTCTTGCATTACATCTCATGCAGATTTTTATATGAAATAATCTTTTTCCAGCTATTTCAGACCTCATTTCTCTCACCAATATATTTTTTTTGAATCTCTACTATTTCACTGCTGTTTCTGGCTTTTGAGTATTCTTCGAGCATTTCACAGTTCAGATCAATGAAAACTCTACCCCAACTAAACTTACTGAGAATATTTAAAGCTTTCTCTTTTTCATTGAGTATGTACAGTGCCGCGGCAAGAGCTTCAACTGTTGATAATTTCGTAGGCTTTCCATAATTTACAGGATTTGCAGCGACTAAATACGGAAGTGCTCTCGAGTTTTTCCTGTATCTTAAAAAGATCTCTCTGGATCTCTCCCATGAACAGTCCAAAGCAAGTATGTCTCTTTTATCTTCAGGCGAGAACGCTTTTTCACTTAAAGGGTTTAAAATCGTGCAGTTTGGTATTTTTCTTACCTGAACAGCCAATCCTAACCTTATTAACTTCAAACCTGTACATTTTTTTGGATCGCATTGTTTCATGTGATAAATAAAGAGTTTCATGCAATCACCAGATATATCGTCGAAACTAAGGTCAAAAACATTAAAACATACCCTTCTTTCCTTTTTTCATAACACATCTCCAGGACTGCACCTATCAAAAAACCGCCAAGATGCGCTGCATGTGCAATGTTTCCCACAATATCAAAGTAGATCAGGAAAACTGTAAAAGATATGTAAAATAAAGCAGACAAAAGAAAATAATTCTTGTATCTCTCTTTGTATGCCACAATGTTTCCTCCTACGATTCCGAAAATAAAGCCAGAAAGTCCGACACATAACCTATCTGCAGAAGGATAGATAAGAATATAGACAATACCTGCAAATATTGTTGTTATAAAAAAAAGAACAATAAATTTCTCTGTTCCTATTTTTTCTTCAAGATAATACCCTAAAAAAAGAAGAGCTGCAAGATTAAAGGCCAAATGGGCTGAAGAAGAATGAAAAAGGGCATAAATTATAAAATCTTTATAGTGCAGATCAGAGGGATTCAATCCTATAAGAATCCCTGTTTTTATCTGGTAAATAAAAACTAAAAATGTAACTGAAAAAAGGAGAAGTGTAAATTTTCCTTTCATTCTATCTCCTTAACATTTTATAAGAGAGTACAGGTTCTTTGGTAGCCTTTACCGTGTCAAGTCTCTTTATTTCTGTATTGTGAGGCGCGGATTTTACAATTTCTGGATCCTCGTAACACTCTCTGTGTATCTTTCTCATTACCTCTATAAATTTATCAAGTTCTTCCTTCGATTCTGTCTCTGTAGGTTCTATCATCAGGGCTTCTTTTACGATCAATGGAAAATAAATTGTCGGTGCATGCATGCCATAATCGAGTATTCTTTTTGATATATCCAACGCAGTAACTCCCGTATCCTTCTTTATTTTCTCGCACGACAAAACTATTTCATGCTTTCTGAGTTCGCTGTAAGGAAACTCGTACAGATCTTTTAGTTTCTGGGCAATGTAGTTCGCATTTAAAACAGCTATCTCAGAGACCTTCTTTAACGAGTTCCCCATTGTTAAAATGTAGGCATAAGCCTTTACAATCACCCCGAAGTTCCCGTAAAATCCTTTAATTTTTCCTATAGAGTTTTTAAGATCGTGCTTTAAATAATATTTTTTCCCGTCATACTCCACTATGGGATGCGGAAGATACTCTTTCAAAAATTCTTTCACACCCACGGGTCCTGATCCTGGTCCTCCACCGCCGTGGGGAGTAGAAAACGTCTTGTGAAGATTGAAATGCACAAGATCAAATCCCATATTTCCTGGTTTTACAAATCCCATCAATGCATTTAAATTGGCTCCATCGTAGTACAACAAACCTTTTGCGTCGTGTATTATCTCTGATATCTCTTTTATATTTTCTTCAAAAATGCCGAGCGTATTTGGGTTTGTCAGCATTAACCCTGCAGTTTTTTCATTGACAGCCTCGTGTAACGCATCTAAATCCACGCATCCTTTTTCGTTAGATGGAATCTCGACAACTCTAAAATCTGCCATTGCAGAAGAAGCGGGGTTTGTCCCGTGCGCGGAGTCAGGAACTATGATTTCATTTTTATTAAATCCTTTTGTCTTCAGATATTTTTCAATTATCTTTATTCCCGTATACTCGCCGTGCGCGCCCGCCGCAGGCTGAAGCGTTATATTATCGACACCCGCTATCTCGCACAGCGCTTTTCCGAGCTTATACATTATTTCAAGAGCTCCCTGAACTGTGGATTCATCCTGGTAAGGATGTATATCTGTGACTTTTTCCCACGATGCAATCTCTTCATTTATCTTCGGATTGTATTTCATTGTACAGCTGCCCAGAGGATAAAAACCCGAGTCTACACCATAATTTTTTTGCGACAACTTTATAAAATGCCTGGCAATATCTATCTCGCTCACTTCAGGGAGATTCAACGTTTTTCTTTTCAATTTTTCAGGGATCTCTATCTTCGTATCCTCGATAGGATGCGGAAGAGAGTAAGCCTTTCTACCTTCTTTTGAATAATCAAAAATAAGCATTATATCGCCTCCAGAACTGAAATAAGCCTATCAATATCTTCTTTACTATGCACCTCTGTAACGCAGTAAAGGGCTGTGTCCTCAAGATCGAACCCTATCTTCTCCAGAACTACTCCTCCCTGGATATCCTTTTTTAAGAGTTTTCTATCTATCTCTCTCATATTTTTGTGATATACAGTAAACTCCTTAAAATGTGGAGAATTGAACAAGGGTGCTTTGAATCCTTTTATCTCATTTATTCTTTTCATGGTGTAATTCGAATTCTTCATACATAATTCAGCAAGTTCTTTTAAACCTTTTTTTCCTAAAAAGGACAGATAAACAGCAGAAGCCACGGCACATAAAGCCTCGTTTGAACATATGTTGCTTGTAGCTTTTTTCCTTCTTATGTGCTGCTCTCTTGTCTGCAGAGTCATTACGAACCCTGAATTACCTTCCGAATCTCCTGTAATTCCTATGAGCCTCCCTGGCATCTTTCTTATCAAATTCATATCATTTCTTACACCAAAGATCCCAAGTAATGGACCGCCAAAACTCACAGGATATCCTACCGACTCTCCAATAGCTATATCCGCATACTCTCCCGGTGGTTTTATAATTCCCAAGGAAATGGGGTCAACACCCGCTACTAGTAACGCATCGTTTTTATGTACTATCTCCCCGATTTCCTCTAAGTTATGCTCAAAATAGCCTAAAAAGGTGGGATTCTCAATATAAACTCCGCAGGAATTATCTATATTCTTTTTTAAATCTCCCAAATCGACTCCTTTTTCATTATATTCTATCTCCACTATCTCCAAAATTCCTTCTGTATATGTTTTCAAAACTTCTCTCCTTTCTGGATGTATATTTTTTGATATGATGAATTTGGGCTTTTTCTTGATCCTGTAGCACATTAAAGCTGCTTCTGCCAGACTTGTAGCCCAGTCATACATTGAGGAGTTCACGACATCCATATCAAGAAGTTCAGCCATTAACGATTGATACTCGAAGAGTGCCTGTAACATTCCCTGCGATACTTCCGGCTGGTAAGGCGTATAACACGAGTAAAACTCGCTTCTTCTTACTATCTCTTTTACAACTGCAGGAATATAATGATTGTAAACTCCAGCCCCGAGAAAATTGAGCATTACTTTATTTTTATCCAGAATGTTTTTTAGCTCTCGTTTTACCTCCATCTCACTTTTCTCATCCCATAAATTCAAACCACTTCTAAGATCTTTCGGAATATCAGAAAATAACTTTTCCTTTGTAAAATTTATCTCCTTCAGCATTTCATCTTCAGAATTGTTGGGGATGTACCTCATCGAATCACCTTTTTAGATAGTTACATCGAAAGTTTATAAAATCTTTGGGTTGTGAAGAAAATCTTGCTATCAATGAAAAGATCTTTATAGTTATTTGTTAAAGAAAAGTTAAAAAATAAAAAATTTAAAGTGGACACGTAATGCCCAGTTTTTCCTGGATATCTTCGCAACACTTCAGAGCCTTCAGAAGCTCATTATTTGCGTAAATAGAGTTTCCTGTAGTATTTGCATTGTCTATGTGTTCCTGCATCTCGTCTAACAGTGCTTGCACGTCTTCAGGAACGTCTTCAGGTAAGTTCTCTTCGATGCATTCCAGACATGTGTTCACCTGTCTCAGACGGTAGTGA
>Ga0209986_10003294_pt1 | contig 14230 bp, 6 predicted proteins | sample BlataG_FD_183168 | JGI IMG/M metagenome (GOLD analysis project Ga0209986, IMG submission 183168) | Deep subsurface microbial communities from Black Sea to uncover new lineages of life (NeLLi) - Black_00105 metaG (SPAdes) (version 2) | ecosystem: Environmental > Aquatic > Marine > Oceanic >...
TTTCAGTAGGACAGATGTTCACTGGCATGCTCTATTAAAAATAATTAAAAAAGAGAAACTTAATAATGCCACAAAATAAAAGACAAATCAAACTAACTACCATTCTTTTACTAACTACAATTCTTATCTCCCAATTTTTTCTTATCTCTCTTGCCAAAACCGAAGTCTACTTCTCTTTTTTTTATAATTCCATTTCCCCTGCTCTTCAAAAACCGAAAGATAAAACAATAAACATCAACTCCGCATCCTTAGAAGAACTTACCAGCATCTTACAATTAAGCGAACCCCTTGCCCGGAAAATAGTCGACTTAACAGAAGAATTGGGAGGATTCAAAGAACTAAAAGATCTCACCCAATTACCAGAGATAACCACCCTCGAATGGGAGGAATGGAAAGAACAGGGAATAATAATTACCGTTAACTAAAATAACACAATTTCTCTAAAAAAGAAGGACTTTTAACAACTAATGCAGTATATAAATAATAGTTTGTTTTATACAAAATTACAGTTTTTCTTAAATAAATAAAAAAAAATCAAACTATTTTCAACTATTTTCAATTATTTTAATAATTGTTGACATACTGTAGTCGCAGCACTATGATATGATCATAAAAACATTTAATTTTAACTAAAAATATAGTTAATGTATAAATATTCTATCGGTGTAAGTAAATAGCTTCACAATTTCACATAAAATTATTCTATATACAGTCAGGAAATACAACCAACTTTTAGACAGTAAAGAAGATTATAATTATATTCAGTTAGATTGGGAGTAATAACGAAGACAAATAAAGGAATATATTTTTATAGAAATGATTAAAAATAATTCTAAAAAAGAAAGAAAAAGTAATCCTAATCTAGTGAACAAATATCATAGTTTAGGGATATATTATTTTAAAATTAAAGAATACAAGAAGGCAATCGAGTTTTTTAATAAGGTGTTAATTGTAAATCCTGATCATACGGATAGCAAAGAGAAGATAGGCTTACTAAACAAGAAGATAAATAATAAAAGCATGAAGAATATTAATCTAGAAAATGAAATTTTTAGCGAAAATAAAATACTATCACCTATTAATAAATATTCTCCCCAAGAATATAATGAATTATCAAGCGTTGATGTAAATTCTTTACAAGACATTCACCGCACGACCAAAAAAAATGAAGATATTTCGGTTCCACATGACATTCATATAGAGAAAATACAAGCAATGGTTATTGCAATGGAGAAGTATTACGCAAGGTACGGTACCGTTGTTCCAATAGATACCTACGAGTTTTCTATTGTAAAAATTATGGATTTAAATATTATAAACAGGCGGAGTGATATTTTTTATAAATGTACACCAAAAAATATTGTATTGGTTAAATGGATTATTGATAAAATTAAAGAGATGTTTAACAAGAGCCATAATAGCGATCTTTTGTTTTCGGATATTTACCAGCAATTTAGGGTTTTTTTAAAACATATTTCTATAAATAGACAAAGCTTGAGAGAGTTGCTACAAATAGATAAACACATTAGTGCTAAAGCTTTTGCAAAAATTATTGAAAAGTACATACCTATCTATGAAAAGGTTGTTAGGGGTAGTATTCTTGATGAATTAAATAAAAACAGTGATTCACAGACAACGAGGACAATAAGTGCAGATAAAGCTAAATATATCGCTAACTACATTTTTAAAAATGAAATATTTTCAGATATTACTAGGAAATATAACTCCAATTTTGATGAAAATGAAATGGAGTTTTGTAGAAAATTGCAAGAAGCAAAAGAAATTTTAGGAAAAGAAAATTGTATTGTATTTTTAAAAAACATAAAATTTTCTGTTAACATTTATAATATATTATGTCTCTTGATAAAAACAATAGACGAAGAAAAAAAGTATAAAGAAATATTTATTAAATTGGCTAGTAAAATTACTGAGAATATCAAGAATGCAAAAATACCTTTCTTAATAGATGCATATGCTTCCAATGAAGATGAAAATAAAATCCTTAAAAATATTTTTATTGAATATAAATGCATGTTTGTGTGGGAAATAAATAAGTTAACAAATGTCCCCCTTAAACCCTATGAATATTCAATAGTAATAGACTTTTTGCAGTGGCTTTCTGATATAAAAGAAGAGAAATTGTTTAATACGTTTGTAGATATCTTTAAGAATGAAAGAGGTAAAAATATTTTTAAAGCGAGAGCCACAGGAAACACTCTTGAAAAAGCGGGTAGGCAATACGGAATTACCAGAGAAAGAATTAGGCAATTAGAAAAAAAGATTATGCGCTCATTTATTTATTATATACAAATAGTTAAACCCCATTACATTTTATTGGCTTTAAGTGAAAGTGAAAATATTATATCAGATGATCTTATTAAAAAAGTATATAGTGAGTATTCAGAATGTTTTAAATATGCTTTAAGGAAAGGCAATATAAAAAATATAAAGTTTAATGAAGAATTACAAAATTTTGTATTTGACGATTCGGAATGGCAGGAATTAGTAGAACTATATATTAATGATTTACCTCAAATAATTGAGTGTAAACAGATAGATAATGTGTTAAAACCTATATTTTGCGGTACAGGATTTCCGATTGAGTACGAAGCTATTAAAAAAATTGTTTTAAGTAAATACCTAATTATTGGTAATGCATATTCAAAAACCAAAATGGGTATAGGTAGTTTATATTTAGCAGTTATTAAAAATTACTATCCGAATGGAATTAAACTGTTTGGCAAGGTTGAAACAAAGCGTTTTAAAATATTTGCCGAAAATATGTTTGGTGAAGTGGAGTGGCCTAATACAGATAGAGCAATATCTGCCCGAATAGCCGATCTAACAGTTTTATGTGATAGAGGCAGATATATTTTGCCAAATAGCATTCAAATTGATGATTCGTTACTGATAGAAATTCATGATTATATTAAAAATAGCGAAAGAAATACCCTGTTATTTCATGAGCTGTTTGAGCAATTTAAGGACAAACTTTTAAATCATAGCAATATTGATAATAGATATTTTTTACAGGGTGTCTTAAAGTATAAGTATAGCGATGAATTTGTATTTAATCGTGATACAGTGTCAAAAAAGATACAAAAATCTCAAAGTATTGGAGATGAAATTGTAAATTTTATTCAATCAAAGAAATTTATTGCTACGAAAAATGAAATCAAAAGAGAGTTTTTAGGGATAACCGATATCATCATTAGCCTTCATACAACTGGTAATAAAAATATTTTACTATGGGGAGTGGAAAAATATATTCACAATTCTAAACTTATTTTAGATGGTAACACCATAGGTAGACTATCAGATAAACTTGCTATTTATGCTGATCAAGGGCCGGTATCTTCTCACAAGCTTTTTGACGATCTTTACTATACTGAAAATAAGCTTTTTTTAGATAATCACATAGAAAATCATATCGCACTTTTTAGCATGCTTGAATATCTATTTAAAGAGGAATATGAATTTTCATCAAGGCCATATATTGCATCAAAAAACAGCACTGCAATAACTTCTGAAAGTATTATACAAGAATTTGTATCAAGTTTTGATGAATTGTCAATAACTGAGCTTAAAAATTTTATTGATAGTAACCACATTAAAATAACGAATTTTTCGGCTCTCATTGATCGTTTAGGTGATAAGTTTATAAGGGCTGATCTGGATTTTCTTATAGCGCGAGACAGGTTAAATTTGTCTGATAACATGGTAAATAGAATAGAAGAAACACTCCTTGCTATTATGGGAATAAAGGGCTATATTTCAGTAAGACTACTAGATGATTTTCTTTTCTTCCCCAGCATAGAGGTAAAGTGGACACCGTTTTTGCTTGTTTCTGTTGTTAAGTATTTTTGTAAGCGCGTAAAAACTATCAATATTGCAACCGATTACCGCTATTTAAATGAGATAATTGTAGATAGCAGCTTGAATATTAACGATTATGATGAGCTGCTACACTATGTACTAAAGCAAGAGGTAAAATATACCTCGTTTAAGAACGTGGACGAAATAAAAAGATTTCTTTTAGATCAGGAATTGATCGTTAAAAATATCCCGTCATCGCTTTTTAATAAAGGTTATATTACGGAAGAAGAATACGGCGGCATCAAAATAGGTTAGGAAGAAGGCAGAGAGCTATGCGGCAACCGAAATGGACACTTGACGAGGTTATACTTGCAGTCAATGCATATTTTGAAATAGGTGATGTAAGAAAGATTACATTAGATAACCCGCTTGTAATCGAATTGAGTAAATTGCTAAGGGCACTGTCTATACATAAAAATACGGACGCTATATTTAGAAATGTTGCTGGAGTTCAAATGATCCTAAAGAACATTGCTACGCTTGATAAGAATGCTGAGTATCATCTAGGATCTGCTACAAAACTGCAAAAGAAAGTTTATAGCTATTATGTTGGTAATAAATTATACTTAAAGGAACTTGCAAATGCAATTAGGACTTGCCTACCTTTACCGTTTGATTATTATGAACCTATAGATTTTGACAATTTTATGGCGGGGAATCTACTGTATTTGTATCATTTGTATATAGAAAATAAAAGCAGAGCTGCTACAATGTTAAAAGAGGAATTTTACAACCGTAGAAAAAGTAGATGTGCGTCCTGTAGTATTGATTTATCTGTTTTATATGGTGAAAAAGGCTATAAGCTACTTGAACAGCATTATACAGAAAAGATAATAAATTACCACAACGGGATGAACATACTTCCGGGTAGGTTTGTAGCAATATGTCCGACCTGCCACAAGTTAGCCCATACAAGTCCGGATTTATTCCAAACTATTAATTTAAAGAATGCGGTAAAGGCCGGAGGAGGATACCATGTACAACTATGAATGGGATATAGAAACGGGCGGATATATACTAACGAGTAAGATATCAGGGGTTATAAAGGAACTGCGCCCGGTTTGTTATGAGGAATTAGACCTATTTGGGTTTAATGAGTACTGGAGTTATCCTAAATCAAAAAAACCGCTTTTGTGGGCAGAAACGAGAAGATATATTTATAAAGGAAGACTTGTTGCCGAAGCTAAAGGCGGTGGACTTTATACCAAGCCGACTCTTAAAATGTATGAAGGTAAATTAGAGCTTGAACCGATAGATATTGAAGCTATGGTAGAAAAAAACAAAGCACTAATGACAGGGCTTGTGCAACATTCGGTCGGAATTATATATAAGACCTTTAATGAATTTAAAGATAAGAATATTGATGTTGTGTATGTGGCCTTTAGCGGTGGTAAAGACTCCCTTGTGTTACTCGATTTGATACAAAAAGCTTTGCCACACAACGAGTTTAAGATTGTTTTCGGTGATACATCAATGGAAATATCGGATACCTACAAGGCAGTTGGTCGGGCAAAAGAACGGTGGCCAGATCTTGATTTTTATACGGCAAAATCTCACTTGGACGCCAAAGAATCGTGGAAATTATTTGGACCTCCGAGTAGAACACAGAGATGGTGCTGTGGTGTTCATAAGTCTGCTCCTTCCCTTTTGAAGTTGCGAGAAATCACAGGTAAAGATAGACTTAAAGCTTTGGTTTTTGATGGGATTCGTGCAGAGGAAAGTAACACGAGAGCAACATACTTGGTGGTTTCAGAGGGGCAAAAGCATTCAACGCAGTCTAATTGTCACCCTATATTTGAATGGAATACGGCGGAATTGTTTATATACATTTTTGATAACAGCCTTTTTTTAAACAATGCTTATAGATATGGTGTCGGCCGTGTTGGATGTGCTATATGCCCTATGGCTTCTCCGGGTTGGAATGAATTTATAACCAATGCTGTTTATGAGGATGATATTCACCCTTTGTTGTCAATTATTGATAAAAATATTACTAGTAAAATTTCAAACAAAACCGAGCGAAAAAAATATATAAACAACGGTGGCTGGAAAACACGCATGGATGGCCGAGATTTGAATGTTAATGGTAATAGGGTGATGGAAAAAACAGATGAAAGCGGTATAACCTTATATATCAACAAAATAAATACAAATTGGAAAGAATGGATAAAAGCTATCGGTAATTTAATATATGAAGGGGATAATAATTACAAAATTGAATACAAAAACGATATTTACGATTTCATTGTTGAGCAATTAGCAGATAAACTAAAAGTAAAAGTCAATAGTGTTTTGCCAACAAAAGAACAGATAAGGTTTATGTACTTATTTAAAAATATCTTTTATAAAGCGGCATATTGCCTTAACTGTAAGGTTTGTATGGTTGAATGTCCAACAGGGGCACTGCAAATGAATGACGGTATTGTTGTTATTAAAAATAATTGCATTAAATGTGAAAGGTGTATTGATAAGCCTAAAGGGTGTTTAGTTGCAAGGTCAATATTATTTCTTACAGGGGGGAAAAATGTGAAAACAAAAGGATTAGGTAATTATAAAAGGTTTGGATTTCAAAAAGACTGGTTAGGGTATTTTTTTAAACTTGGTGATGATTTATGGAATACTGATACATTAGGTGGCCCTAAATATATTGCGTTGAAAATTTGGTTAAGAGAATCAGAAATAACAGAAAACAATACACTTACTACTTTTGGATATGAGATGCGCAAATGGGGTGCAAATGATATAAAAACTTGGGCTATAATTTTAAATAATCTTGCTTATAATTCAAATATCACTAGATGGTATATACAGAACACCAAATTAGGGATAACTTACTCAATGGAAGAAATTTTTATTATACTTGGAGATGATTATTCTTCATCAACAAAGGATAATGCATTAAATTCATTGAAAACAACCTTCCGTTATTCACCCATTGGCACCGAACTTGGTGTTGGAGTATGTGAACTTAAAGGTAATTCCGTAGTATCAATAACCCGTACGGGCTGGGCAAATCCCGACCCACTGGTCATTCTCTATTCCCTTTACAAGTTTGCTGAAAAAAGTGATGGTTATTACAGCTTTACCCTCTCATATCTTTGCGACAATACCATTGAAAGAGCGGGAATTAGCCCAACCCAGATTTTTGGTATTAACCAGAAAACAATGAAGGAAAAATTACAAAATCTTGCAACCGATTATAAAGAATTTATAAGTGTTTCTTTTAATAAAGATTTAGACAATATAGATCTTAAAAGAAAAAAAACATCCCTTGATGTAGTAGGGTTGTTTTAATTTTTTTGAAGGGAAGTGTTCAAATATGCCAAGACCGTATTGTGATTATTTGAAAGTTAATGAGGACTTCATTCCCGTATTCGATGAAAAACAAGACAAGAACTATCCCGAGTATTGGAAAAGCTTTTACCCGCACGACACTTTTGTAAAAATTCTCGGTGATTTAGTGGGCTCGCTTGAGGGTACAACTGCTGAAAGCAGAAGACCTCTTTGGATTTATGGGGCTTATGGAACCGGGAAGTCCTTCGCATCCTTTACTTTGAAACATATAATTGAAGAAAATGAAGAAAATGTTAGGAGTTATTTTGAGAAGTATCACATTTCTGAAGGTTTTAGAAAGCGTCTTGAGGGAGTAAAAAGCCAAGGTGATATTCTTGTGGTCATTCGTGAATCCTCATCGGGTATAATTAGTGATAACAGCCTTTTTACTGCAGTGCAGGTATCGGTAAAGCGTGCTTTAAAGGAAAAGGGGTGTACATATTTTGGCGGCAAAACCCTTTATGACAATGTGCTGGATAGAATTAAAGATCCAGATGATGCCTTTAATTTCAGGGGAGCTTTTAACAAATATAAGGAAAAATTTACTGAACAACCTGATGTGGATAGCGTTATTAAAGATCTTGAGGAATTGGGTGCAGACGGGTGTATGGAGCTGCTTGCGAAAATCGTCGAAGTTGCTGACTTATCAGATTTTAATTTTGCCAAAAATGCTAATGATGTTGTGATGTGGCTCGAGGATATTATAAAATCCAACAAGCTATATTCTGTTGTGTTTATTTGGGATGAATTTACTGATTATTTTCGGAAAAACCCAAACTCAACGAGCGGCTTGCAGGAGCTTGCTCAGGCATCAGGCAAAATCCCCTTTTATTTTATTTTGATATTACACAAGGCGCAAGAGCAGTTTATATATGATAAAGATACACGAAAGAAATTAGAAGCCCGTTTTAAGATGAGGAAAATAGAAATGGCAGAAACGACCGCCTTTATGTTGATGAGAAATGCTATTGAAGTTAAACCAGATTTACGCGAGGAATGGCAAAACATCTTATCAAATCTGTGGTTTAAAGTAGAAAAAATTGTTAAAAATACGATAAATAAGTATTCTGAGGATATAAAAAAGGAAGATCTAAAAGGACTGTTGCCCATGCATCCTTATGCGGCATTTATACTGCAGGATATTTCCTCGAAAATCAGTTCCAATCAACGCACTATGTTTCAGTTTTTGTGTGGCGATCCCGTAGCGACCGAATCAATAAAACATGACTTCCGTTGGTTTATAGGTGAGTATGATGTTAAAAACTGGGCATATTTAACCTGCGATTATATTTGGGATTATTTTTTTGATTATGACAATGTTGATCTTGATGAGAAACCTAGAAGCATGATAAGCCAGTACCATATTTTTGCTGGACAATGCCAAAACGAGAATGAAAAGAGGGTATTAAAGGTTGCCTTACTTTTAACAGCCATTCAGCAGGAAAAAGGGCGTGGCATTACAAATCTTTTAAGACCAACACTTTCAAACATATCTGCTGCTTTTGCAGGCACTCCTATTGCTGATAATATTGTTATTATTATGGAGAGGTTTGTGCAAAAGGGTGTGCTGGGTAGTATGCCGGAGGGTTCTGACACCCTTTATGTTACTACACAATTGCAACCTATTGATAAAGAACGCTACAAGGAGATTAAAGACGATCTAAGAAACAATTTATCTTTTGAAAGGCTCATTTCCAATGAAGACTATGCTATTGATGGAAATTTTGCACCTACTGGATATGCCAGTTTACGATTTAAGACTGTCTGCGCGACTCATAAGGACTTAAAAATAAGACTTGCAGAGCTAAAGAATTTAGATTCAAACATAGTGCCACTTGTTTTTATGTTTGCCAAAACAGAAGAAGATTCGGTAAAGAACTATGCGACAATTCAAACTGCTTTAGCGGAGCAACAGCGAGAGATTGTAATTGCCGATATTTCCAGCCAGCCATTAACTGAACTCGAATACGGGAATTTTATTGAGTGTAGGGTAAAAGCTAAATATTTTTTAGGAATTGATCAAAACCAGGTACAATTAAATAGTAGTCAAGCCAGGACAGTTATTGATATCTGGAAAACGAAGATAAATAACACGCAAATAAAGCTATACTCCCAAAATATTACGCCCATTTCTTTGATAGGAATCGGGCAGTTCAGCCTGCGTCTTAATGAAATCAATGCTAAAATCTATCCCTACGGGCTAGAAACTATTACGCCAAGTGATAAAATGTTCTCGCTATCTGGGTATAAAGAAACCGTTCCTGTTATGGGCATGGATAAAAGGGCAATACCGGCAAACTTTAATTATTTGCAAGTTTTCAAGAGAAAGATGGAAGAGGACAACATTTGGTATAACCCGACATATTTTACTGCTATGCCCGCACATACCTTATCAAAAATGAAGATTGCAGTTAAGAATTTGATTGATGAAAACTTTAGTGCGAGAAGTAGTGTGGCGATAATTGATATTTGGAATGTATTAAAGGAAAAACCTTTTGGTTTATTAAGCTGTATTGGTTCCGCCTTTGTTACGGGATTTTTGCTTAAAGAATATGCTGATTCTGGTTATTATAAGAAAGACAGTATTAGCAATAATGTACCTCTTACTCACGACAATTTGGCAGATATTATTATCGGCGTAATCAAGGGAATAAAGAATGCTGATACCCTTTATATTGTAAAGATGACTGAGGAGCACGAGCTGTTCTGTAAGTATTCAGGTGAGATTTTTAAGCTTTCATCGGAAAGACAGAACTCTATACAGGATGTTATGAAAGGCATAAAGGTGGCGTTACCAAATACTGATTACCCTCTTTGGGCGCTAAAATATTATATTAAAAAGAATGACGATTTAGGGCTTGCAGAAGAAGCTATGCCTATCATTGATTTGTATTGTGAGTTTATTTCTTCTCATAACGAACATCCTGGTCGAGATGAAACAAAGATCGCTGAGGAAATTATTAGATTGTTTAAAAAGGATGTAGGAATAAAAGAATATTTAAAAAATGCGTTTAATGGTAATAATCTCAAAGCCGGAATGGATTACTACATATCTGATTATAAGCCGGAGCTTGTTTCTCTCGCTGAAAGGCTTGTCGCCGGCAAAGAATATATTGAAGATATTAAAAATAAGCTCACCGCTTTTTCGTCATGGCTTTGGGAAAAAGGTGATATTGATAACCGTATTGAAGAAGTCTATTTTGATTACAAGCTGGTTGAAGCTGTCAATAAAATACTATTCCAGCCAGTTTCAAAGCTGGACAGTGCAGCAAATGCTATTCGAAACAGGATAAGCGCTATTAAAATGCCTTTTGAATTCTTTAAAAGCTATTATCCAGAGCTTAATAAGTTGTTTTTTGATTTAATTAATATCTATAAAACAGGCAGTTTTATAGAGACAAATAAAACGGCTTTTTTGAGGGAGTTAGAAGATAAAGCCGACCTGTTTAACAACTTTTATTCAAAACAACAGCAGGTTTTCAAGACCGGAATGAATGATTTGTTAAAGACGGAACTGTCTGCTGAGGAAATAACTTACCTGTATACAAAGACCGAGTCCGAAGCTATCCTTAAACCGTTAAATGATTACGAGCAAACCTTAACACAGGATTTGGCAAGCTATCAGAAAAATAAAAAATACGAAGAGCTTTTAGAAAAATGGAGGTCAATTTCTAACACAATTTCTCCTGCGGAGTGGTCACTCAACAATAAGATACCCGTCCTTTGCTTGTTTGAAAAAGAGATCCAACAAGCAAAGCAGGTGTTTGACCTTATTAATGCTGGTAGGGCGGCGATAACTAGCGATGATACGATTGAACAAGCGATAACATTCTTAAATACTAATTCCATCATTAAACTTTTAGGTGATAAAGAAAAATGTGATCATATTTTTAAAGGTTTTGTTTCCGGTGAATATGATGTACTAATAATAGATGTTAATGAGATCAAAATTTTGTTATACGAACGTCTTGGAAGCAATGTTTATGACTGGTTTATATGTAAAAATTCCATAGATGCTATTGTTAAAGAATTTGCAACAAAAAAATACATAACCGGTTATTATTATAAAGTATTTGATAAAATAGATAAATTGTCGACAGAGCAGTTAAAAATATATTTGAAAGACCTAATCAAAAATGAGCCTTTAGTAGGTATTAAAATTATGAAAAGGTAAGAAAGCGTGAGGGGAATAAAATGAATCTTTATTCTTTTGAGGAATTAGATAGTTTTATAAATGGCGATATTAAGCATAGGGATATACGAATATATCGCTTTATAAATATTGAAAGTCTCAGTTTATGGGTTAAAGTTAAAAACTTACTTGCAAAAAAATGTACTAATCAGATTAGACTTTCTACTTTTTGCTACGGCGAAGACCTAACCCCCAAAATCAACAGGTTATGTGCTAAACTTGAATCAATCAATGATAACACGTTACTCTTACCTCTTTCGGAGCATTTGAGAATTAATAATACAAAATGTGACGAAATACTTAGACAAATCATAAGAATCAATTATATTAATGATGTTTCTTCAACAAGTGTCCACGTTTATATACCAATGTACCGAATGAAGGAACACTTACAATTATTATTGGCAAATGATTGCCGCCTAAACGACAATATTATTTTCCTGGAAACGGAAGATAAGGATGATGATTATTCCTTAACTATAATTTCAAGGGATATAGGTGTGGACATCAAAGGTCATACTGTTAATGGCTATAAGAATTATCTTGAGTATTGGGAAGATGCCCCCGCAAAGCCTATCATTTTTTACACTGATAACGCTAAATATTATAAAAAAAATGTTTTTGCGGATAATGTGAAGGTTCTTGTCAATGCGTTTGATATTATCAAGTATCATAGACTTTTGCCATATAATATCGAAGAGGTAATGGGAGAAGATTGGCAGTGGCGTGATTTGCTTGTAAAAATGAAACCAGAAAACGATATAAATGCTTTGCTCGAAAAACTGCTTAGTATTAATAAGGTAAATGCGACCCAGCTTTTATCCAAATTGAAGGATTGTGGGGAGTTTGAAAGGTGGCTGATTTGGTTATGGCTCAAATTTGAAGCAAAAACTGGCTATTTGTCTATAGTTATGCATAAAAGTGAGAATTATAAAGACCTTTTGCAGAATATAGTATGTGTTATATTTAATTACTTTATAAAAGACAGTAAATTTAGGGAAGTATATTTGGAACGCAAAAAATTAATAGAAACTTTACAGTTAGAAGAATTGATACCGCAGTTTTGGGCGGAGTTAGAGAAATTTAAAGATATAGATAAATATTTCTTCCTTACATCATGCACCAAGCGTGAAAGAGAACAGATAATTGCTTTAATTGGTAAAATAAGTATAAATACCAGATTAAAGGAATATTTGGAATACGCATACCCAAGTCTTTATGCGTATATGGGTGAATATGCCTTTATTGATGATGCGCTGTTTACGGATTATTTTAATCAATATAAGATACAAAAAATACAAAATGCATTTACTGATGAATTTATAAAAAAAGTTTCGGATCTTGCAGCTCAAAAAGGCGTTTGGTGGAAATTAAAACCAAGAAACAATTATATTACTGAGGCTTATAATGAAAACTCTTTTATATATTGGGTTGATGCCCTTGGAGTTGAATATTTAAGCCTTATGCAGGCATTTTTAGAAAATAAATACCAAGGTGTGTATTACATTATAGAAGTCGGATACGCAGACATTCCAACTGTTACTGAATTTAATAAAGATTTCGTGGTTGATAGAAGTCATGAAATTAATAGGGAATTAGATGATTTGAAACATAACGGAGATTATCCTGTTTGCATAGAAGCAGAATTGCAATTAATAGAAAAAGTGGTTAAAATTGCAGTTCAAAAACTAAATATTTATGATAGGGTAATTATAGCGTCTGACCACGGCTCTAGCAGAGGTGCGATTTTATGCAAAGGAATAAGTAAAAAAGCTGACGAAAATGCAAAAGTGGAAAGATTTGGAAGATATTGCATGCAAACCAACGCACAATATGAAGACCGTTATGTAGGTTGCATTGCAAAAGAAAACTATCATATTTTTGCAAACTATGATCGTTTTAGTGTTGGTGGGAATGAAAAAAGTGAAATTCACGGTGGAGCGACGCTTGAAGAAGTGTTGGTGCCAATTATAATATTATCCAAAACTCCATTAGAGGAAAAAGTTGTGATTATACCGCTTGAAACTGAAATTAGATTAAAAGCTGGCTTACTACCCAAGGTTAAGTTTAAGATTGATAAGCCTTATAAGGAATTGTATGCGACGGTTGATGCTAAGAAATACGTCTGTTATAAAGAATCTGATTATTGGTATTTTGAACCGGATATAGGAAAAAAGGAGCATTACGTTGTAAAGATATCAAGTAAGGGAAATCTTGGTGAATTCAATTACGGATTAATAAAAGGTCGTGCTGATAGTGATAAATTTAATATATAGAAAGTGAATTATGATGACTGAAAAATTAAAAAAATGTTTTCCGGATATGTTGGTCTATAAATCTCCTGAAAAAGGCAAGTTTTTTTCGACATTAAGTCTACCTTCTTTTATGAGGGACTGGCTCTTGATGAAATTTGCCGATGAAAACGGTGAAATTGATAAGCAAGAAGTATCTGCCTATGTAAAGAAAGTTATTCCGAAAAAAGAACAATGGGAAGAAATAAAGTATAACATGACAAGAAACATGCAAAGCGAGCGTTTCCTGGCGAAGGTTAAAATAGAAATAGATATTGCGACAAGGACGGCATATTTTTCATTGCCAGATTTTAGTGCACCTAAGAAAAAAGAGGAGGCCGTTATCGATTGGGATGTTGTTGAAACCCATAAAGGCTCTCTATTTTCTCCTAATGAGGTTTGGGGTATTGTTGAACTTATTTGCACCACGAAAGTAGATTCTACAAAGGATAAAAATATTATTAAAATGACCGATTTCAGCCCATTTTGTCCATATAAGATTGAGCTTGATTATTATATGGAAGCTCGTGACCAATTT
>Ga0209986_10003296_pt1 | contig 14227 bp, 10 predicted proteins | sample BlataG_FD_183168 | JGI IMG/M metagenome (GOLD analysis project Ga0209986, IMG submission 183168) | Deep subsurface microbial communities from Black Sea to uncover new lineages of life (NeLLi) - Black_00105 metaG (SPAdes) (version 2) | ecosystem: Environmental > Aquatic > Marine > Oceanic >...
AGACGCGAGTGGGAGGAGAAGACCCATACCCATCGAAGGCTCAGAATTCATAATGGATGTGAACACGGTTATCATTGCTATTGGTGGGACGCCTAACCCAATAATTCAACAGACGACCAAAGGCTTAGAAGTTACAAAACACGGCACAATAGTAGCTGATGAAAACGGAAAAACAAGCATCCAAGGCGTCTACGCAGGAGGAGACATAGTGACAGGCGCAGCAACAGTCATATCTGCTATGGGAGCCGGAAAAAAAGCAGCAAAAGCCATACACCAATACTTAACTGAAGATTCAAGAGCTAACGAGTTGACATAACAAAAATCAAGTGCGCACTGAAAGACTTCAAAATCCTAACTAATTTTTCTGGCAAAAATAGTAGTGATAGAACATAACGTTTTAATTTTCGTTATTAATTTACACCAGCTTAGCTAGGACGGTTTAGTGTTGGCTACGTTAAATCTTGACAAGATTTTCAATCCTAAAACCATCGCTGTAATTGGAGCAAGCGACGAAGAAGGTTCCGTTGGATACATTTTAATGAAAAATCTCACAGAGTTCGGATATCACGGTAAGGTTTATCCAGTTAACATTCATAAATCTGAAATTCTCGGCTTTAAAGCCTACCAAACCGTGGACCAGCTTCCAGAAACCGTTGATCTTGCTGTAATTGCCACACCTGCTAAAACTGTCCCCAACGTAGTGAAACAGTGTGGAAAAGCCGGAGTAAAGGGCATAATAATCATTTCGGCTGGTTTCAAAGAAATTGGACTCGAAGGCAAAGCATTAGAGGATGAAATCGTCGAAATAAAAAAGAAATACAATCTGCGAATTGTCGGACCTAATTGTTTCGGCATCATACGTCCAAGTGTCAACCTCAACGCCACATTCACAACCAGAATGCCTAAATCAGGTAACATCGCCTTCATTTCTCAGAGTGGCGCGTTAGGCGCAGCAATTCTTGATTGGGCTATTAATGAAAATGTCGGCTTCAGCAACTTCGTTTCCGTAGGCTCCATGATTGACGTTGACTTTGGAGACCTCATAGATTATTTCGGTACAGACCCAAAAACAAGAAGTATACTGATGTATGTTGAAGGCGTAACTGACGCTAGAGAGTTCATGAGTGCTTCAAGACACTTCGCGAGAACAAAACCAATAATCGTTGTGAAGGCAGGAAAATTCAGCGAAAGCGCAAAAGCTGCTGCTTCGCACACAGGCTCGCTTACAGGCGAAGACATGGTGTATGATGCAGCGTTCGAACGTGCTGGAATAGTGCGTGTAGAAGAAATTGGCGACCTATTCAATAGCGCTGAAGTTCTAGGAATGCAACCGTTGCCAAAGGGTCCAAACCTCGCCATAATCACTAATGCAGGCGGCCCAGGAGTGATGGCTATAGATGCACTTATAGCAAGAGGCGGCAAACTAGCTGAATTAAACCAAAAAACTATGGAAACACTTAGCAATATTTTACCTCATTATTGGAGCAGAGGCAACCCAGTCGATATTTTAGGAGACGCCAAAGCTGACAGATACAAAGCAGTAGTTGAGGCGTGTCTTGAAGACAAAAACGTGGACGGTTTGTTGATAATTTACACTCCTCAAGCGGTGGCAGAGTCTGCTGAAATCGCGAAAAGCCTTGTTGACCTATGCAAAAGCAGGGGTTATCGCAACAAAACGATTTTGACTTCCTTCATGGGCTATGAGCAAGTGCAAGAGGCAAACCGCATCTTTAGTGAAAACAACATCCCAACGTATTCCACTCCGGAACAAGCAGTTAAAACATACCTGTACATGTATCAATATAAACGCAACCTTGAACTGCTTTATGAAACACCTGAAGAACTGCCCGTAGACACTGTTCCACCGAAACGGCCGCTTATGGTGATAATGAGAAAGGCTGCCTTGGAAAACCGTGAAATGTTAACTGAAGCGGAAGCGAAAAAACTTCTAGAAACATACAACATTCCCACAGTCAAGACATTAATTGCAAAAACCGCAGATGACGCAGCTATCTGTGCTTCACAGATAGGTTATCCAATCGTGCTAAAGATTCTCTCACCTCAAATTGTTCATAAAACCGATGCTGGAGGAGTTGTGCTTGACATAAATTCAGAAGCCGAGCTTCGCAAAGCATTCGACCTTATCATACAACGGGCTAAAGAATATAATCCAGACGCAGAAATTCAGGGAGTCACAGTTCAACGTATGCTTAAAAAACGAGGCTGCGAAGTTATTATTGGCGCCAAAACCGACTCGCTTTTTGGTCCAGTAATCCTGTTCGGGATGGGTGGCATCGGCGTTGAATTTCTCAAAGACATTGCTATTGGAATTCCACCTTTAAATCAAACCCTAGCCCAAAGAATTATGGAAAAGACAAAAGTTTATCAATTATTGAAAGGCTACAGAAACGTGCCACCAGCGAACATTAAGCTTCTGGAAGAAATATCGACGCGGTTTTCCCAAATGCTTGTCGACTTCCCCCAAATAAAAGAGGTTGACATCAACCCGTTGCTCGTAGACGAAAAGAGTGCTTTTGCTCTAGACGCCCGCGTAGCAATTAATGTGGAACGTGTGTTTGAAAAATTTGAACCTCATGAGCATTTAGTGATAAGTCCGTATCCTAAAAAATATGAAGCCTTGTGGAAGCTTAGAGATGGTAGATCAGTGCTTTTGAGGCCTATAAAGCCTGAAGATGAACCATTATGGCTTGAAATGTTCCAGAATTTCTCTGAAGAATCCATACGGTACAGGTTCTTCCAGATAATCAGAGATACACCTCACGAGGTTAGAGTTCGATACTGCAATATTGACTATGACCGAGAAATAGCCATCGTGGCTGAACTAACCGAAGAGAGACGGAGAAAGATCCTCGGAGTTGTAAGACTCATCATTGAACCAAACGGGAAAACTGGAGAGATAGCCTTCATAATCGCTGATCCATGGCAACGCTTAGGCTTAGGAACAAAAATGGTGGATTACATGATTGAGATCTGCAAAGACAGAGGACTTGAAGCAATTTACGGCATAATGCTACCCGACAATCATAGGGCTATTAAGCTCATGAAGAAAATGGGATTTAACGTCGAACACTTAGATGAAGGCACAGTGAAGGCAGCCCTTGACCTTAAAGAAGAAGAGTTAGCAGGCAGAAATTGCTGATTTTTTCTTGAATTACAAGTAACTCGAACCAAGGAAATGGGTGAAAGTCAAGGGACGGGAAGACACAAAGGTCGCAGAAAACACAGTATTGTCAGCCATTCAACGTCATAAAGAAAAAATCGAGAAACAACTGCATAAATCATGGTTCTAAATCCTTTGCAATCTCTTCCAATCTTTCTCCGAATTGCGTTACCAAAAGCTTGTTTACATTTCCTATAGCTTCTTCAAGTTCAATGTCAAATGGTATTTCTCCCAAGAACGTTATGCCCCTGTCTTCAACTTGCTGCTGAATAAACTGAGATTCCTTCATCTTCATGTTTTCAATAACACCCATTATAGGAATTCTCAACTCTGAAAGTAAGTCTATCAGTTTTCTAACAGTCTCAAAGGCTAGCCGAGAAGGCGTAGTAACCATGAGAAAATTTATTCTTTTGATGAGCCTGATGATGTCTAAGGTTGCGTCGCTTATTCCGGGAGGCATGTCTATTATTAAGAAGTCTAAGTTGTTCCACCTTGTTATTGCAAGCAGTTCTATCAAAGCGTTTGAAACGTCCACGCCTCTCAATGGCGAGGCGTACTCGCCTGAATAGTAGACTATTGACATGTATCTTAAACCGTGAACCTGCGGTGGGATTATGCCTTTTTCCTCCTTCGGTTGTAAGCCTTCAACGCCTAAAATAACATGTGTTGACGGACTTGTGAAGTCTAGGTCGAAAAGACCTACTTTATAACCTCTCTTCGCTAGTGTTAATGCCAATGTAGATGCGATTAGGCTTTTGCCTACGCCGCCTTTACCACTTGAAACGGCGATTATGTTGTTTACTCCTTTCAGTCTCTCCTCAATTATGCCTATTCTAGGGTCAGCCATGTCATCTCAATCCCCTTACACTTTCAAGCCATATCCCACGTCCCTTCAAAATCTCGAAGTCTGGACTGCCGCATTTCGGGCATTTAATATACGTATGAGCAATTTCTGGAACGAAATGTATGGCTTCTGCGATTTCTTCGTTCATTTTCTCTTTTCTGAAAATCCATTTGTGTCCGCAGACCCTGCATTTGAGTTCTGCCTTTACCGTTTTTATGTGGAATTTTGCGTTTTTTAGTTTCAAAGTTTTAAGCTGTGACAGCGCGAATTCAAGTATGTCGAGTTCTATTTGCTGCAGTTCACCAACCTTTATTTCCACTTCTGCAACTTCTTTCAAGCCTTCCTTCTCTGCAATCTGAGAAACCGTGGAAATTACTGCTTCAGCCAAAGCCCACTCGTGCATAGAAAAAGTCTAGACTAAAGCATATTTAAGAATAGTGTAAGGATATTACGAATATAGTTGAGTTTTTGATCACTTGCGTTTTCTGAACAACACTAGTCTATCTTAGTAATGCCATCACTCAGAACTCTCATCCGAGTTCAAAACTTCATAAAGAAAGGGGTGGTATTATGGGATTTGGATTCGCATATGATTACAATTAGATCAGACCATCTCATGCCATTTTTCTTGGCATATCCCAAAAACTCGTTCATTTTATTTGTATATTTGCTCTCTACTGACAATTTTCTCCATTCTTCGATTGTACTTTGCACTATTTTTTCCAATACGTTAGGAGGGATATCTGTATTTTGTTTTATCTTTTTAGAAACTACTATTTCAAAACCACAATTTTCGATCAGCTTTTTCCAATAGTAAATAGGTTGATAATCTTCGAATTTACCAATGCTATGCATGGCCCCAAGCCATAATTCTGCGTATCGTTGATATGCTGGGCAACCTTTAGATGATGGTTCGACCACCAAAATATTTGATGAAACTTTATACGCGGTGGAAATGATTTCTTTATGCATGAGAGGATTAACTTCGTGCAGAGTAAAATAGAAAACAGCAAGATCAGCAATTCTTCTACTATCAAATGGAAAATTAGTAACGTCACCTCTTATTAATGCTATATCTAGATTATCATATTTTTTCAATTTCTCTATGTCCCTGTCAACTACTATCACCTTTGCTCCCAAATCCATGAGTTTTCTTGTTGATTCCCCTACTCCAAAATCAATAATGATTAAGTCTTTTACATCAATGGATGACCAAACTTCTTTTCCTACCCTTTCCTGTTCTTTTATATACTCGAAGTAATTCTTTGAAACAGTTGGAGTCTGCTCCACAAATATCACCTGTTGCCCTTATGCAGCAGCTCGACAGTCACCACAAATAGGTAGATGCCCACAAATTCTACATGGATCTTTCACGTTGTTTCTATCCTGAGTTTATTAACTAAAGTGCATTAAACATAAGTCTTTAAGTTTTTCTTTACGGGGTTGCGGAGACTATTTAAGAATAACGAAGGGAAAGAGTTTCAAGAAGGAAGGCTTGTTATTATCCACAAGTGGTGAAAATAATTGAATGCCAAAAATGAATACATTACGATGTTGCACGGCGCTGGTGGAACGGTCATGCACAGTTTAGTCAAAAAATACATTGTGAAATATTTTGGCGCTGCAGCTAACGTTGAAGTGCCGCTTGAGGCTTTGGATGATGCAGCCGTTGTGAACGACATCGTTTTAAAAAGTGATTCGCATGCTGTTAAGCCAATTTTCTTTCCAGGCGGAGACATTGGACGCATAGCCGTGGCTGGCACCGTAAATGACATTGCAGTTTTAGGCGCTGAACCCTATGCCTTAGCTTGCGGTTTTGTTTTGGAAGAAGGTTTGCTCCTAACTGATTTTGAACGCATTTTAGCCAGCATGCAGCAGACATGCCTCGAAGCTAAAGTGAGCATCATCACTGGCGACACAAAAGTTGTTGAAAAGGGAAGTTTAGGCGGCTGCGTCATAAACACGTCTGGAATTGGCAGAAGAAACACCGCTTTAGAAAAGAACCTCAGCGTTGTTAAACAGTTGAGAAGCAATTTTGAGATCCGTTGGATTCTGGACTCGAACTTGAGAGCTGGTGACAAAATATTATTGTCTGGTACGATTGGTGACCATGGTTTAGCTGTTTTGTCTGCTCAGGAAGGACTAAGCTTCGGAAGCGGCATAAAATCGGATGTTAAACCATTAAACCGCCTAATTCAGCGGTCACTCGGGGAAGTCGGCGGGATAGTTGCCATGAAAGACCCGACAAGAGGCGGTTTGGCAGATGCTCTAAATGAGTTTAGCGAAAAGTCACACGTAGGCATATTAGTTTACGAGGATAAGGTTCCAGTTAGAAAGGATGTGCAAGCTGCTTGTGAAATGTTGGGTTTAGATCCGCTTGAAATTGGGAATGAAGGTAAAGTTGTCATGGGTGTAGTGAGGGAGAAGGCTGAAGAAGTTCTACAGTTTTTGAGAGCAAGCGAAGAGGGGAGAGAAGCGGAAATGATCGGTGAAGCCACAGCAGACTTCACGGGCGTAGCCATGCAAACTGTGGTCGGTGGAAAAAGAATAATTAGCAGACCCGTAGGAGATCCAGTACCGAGAATATGCTAGCTTTTTTATGTGAGTACGGCTAGGCAACCTGTCATCTCATCACTAACCACATGCTCACGTTTGCACCCTAGGAATGACTGGGGAATTATAGAAAAAGTGGCGGAGGATCAGCATTTAATTGCGCTTGAAGCTTTTTCTGAAATGTTCGATTAAGCGTTGAGTTTTGCTATTTTTTGGTTGAACACTTTTCTTAGCAGTGAGATTGGCAAGTATCCGTTTGCCGTGATAGTGTCGTGGAAGAATTTTTCGTTGTATTTCGTTCCCGTTTTCTGTTTTACTTCTTCCCGCAACTGCAGTATCAAATGTTTACCTAGTAGGTATGAAAGCGCGTAGCTGGGTGTTTGTGTGTAGCGTCTCACCTCTGCGGTGGCGCCTTCTCTTGACATTCCAGCCTCTTTCATTAACATGTCAACAGCTTCATCGAAACTCATTTCGCCTCGTGACAGTTTAACGTCTACAATTATTCTTACGGCGCGCCAGATTACGTCGTTGATTTGTATCAGTTTGGATTCCAAGCTTGTTACGTATCCGTGTTCCATCATCATTTGCTCACAGTAGTGAGCCCAACCTTCAACAGTCTCTATTGCTGAACCAAGTATGTGTATTAGAGAGCTTCTGTTTGAGATTGCACCTTGAAGGAAGTGCCCTGGAAAGGCTTCGTGAACAGCAGTGTTTCGAATGCTTGCGTAGTTCAGGTGACTGCCGAGGTTTGCAATGTCTTTTGGTCGGGTAACCACGTAGATGCCTATCATTGGCTTGCCAAATCTCGACGGCATGGACATGGCTGCGAAGGGAATGAGAGGCGCCAAGAAGGCTGGAGTTTCCTCCACGATCAGCTTGTCTTCTTCATAAACCGTGGCAATTTCGTTTTTAATGATGAATTGTTTTGCTTCTTCCATTGCCTTTCTTGTCGCATTCAAGGCTTCTTCGAAAGTTTTAGGAGCATTCTGTTCGATCATTTTCATAACTTCTTCGACACTCTTGTCTGGTGCAATTTGTGCTGCTATACGTGCTCTTTCCTCTTTCAATTCCTTGAGGTATTTGACGCCGAGTTCGTAAATTTCTTCCGAGATCATTCCGAGACCGCGTAGCTGAATTAGTTTCTCGAATTTTTCTTTGCCTAGAGCCCAGTTCTCAGTTGTCTTTGGCTTAAGGCTTTCCAGCCACTGCATATGCTCTTGAAAAGGTTGCATCAAATCAGTCGAGGTTTTCACTAGTCTTCCGTGAAGTTCTTTAGGAATCTTGCCTTTCGTTGATACAGCAATGAACTGGAATAGTCCGGGTATCTGTTTTGCTGATTCGATGGCGACTTCGGTCCACAGCTTTACAGGTTTGGAATTTTCGAATCTTGATTGGAACTCCTTCAGGTATTTTGGGAGTTTTTCTAGTCTTGCTATGATGGCGTCGATTCGGTTCTCTAGAGGTGCATAGTCTTTGGTGATCATGTCAAAGAAGATGCCGCCAACTTCGTAGAAGGCGGCTGGGTTTAGTTCGTGCATGCGGCGTTCGTAAAAATCGAATTTGCCCATTTCAAGAGCTTTCTCTATTACTTGCCAGTCTATCTTGTTAGCGTCGTTCAAACCGTTGTAGTCTATTGTTTCTTTCATGCGTTTAGCAGCTTCTTCAAGCAGGTTCAGGTTTTCAAGCTCGTGTGCGGTGTCGCCTTTTGGAAGCAAATGGTCGTAGGGGTCGTGGAGACCCAAGTAACTCGCGAAGTGAGGGTTCTTCTCGAAGAATTTGTCGAACATTTCTTTTTTGAGTTCCTCAAATTTTTCGTCTGCATTCAAGTTTTTTCACCTTTGCCACAATAAAAGACGTTTTCATAATTAAGCTTTGATTTTCATAAAATTCATGTGCATGTTTTGGAGAGGCAAGTTTATAAGAGACTATTATGGAATAGCTTCGTTGTGCAATAAGCCGTTTTGCACATGAAATGCAAGGAGATGAAGTAGTAATGTCTGATAGAACGATGTACAAGGCAGTCTGTGCTGATTGTGGGAAGGAATGTGAAGTTCCATTCAAGCCTGACACAAGTAGGCCTGTTTACTGTCGAGAATGTTGGCAAAAAAGAAGACCCCCAAGAAGAAGATATTAGTTTTAAGCTAACATCTTTTACCATAAAAAACATTTTTTCCATGTTTTTTTATCCTAGTGAAAACAAGCTAGACAGTTTGCTAGTGTGTTTTTAAACCAAAACCAAACAGGTGTTTTACGACTATCTACTGATTGAGAGCTAAGAGGAGCATATTTTGTATTTCTCAGCCTAGAAAATTGAAAGGTGGTCTCGTGTGAACTTGTGTTTCTTGGTAGTAGCGGTGCAATTCAAGTGCCATCGTTTCACTGTTCCTGTGAGGTTTGTGAGGCTACTAACCCGAGGATACCTGTTCACCATTGCCAAAAACGTGCTAAGTGAGTTTTGAAGCTTTTGCCCATATTTGACATGTCCCTTCACTGCTCACCATACATGGACCTACAGGTTTCTGCGGAGTACACGCCTTCATGAATAATGGACATTCTGTTGGCTTAACCTTCCCAATTATCACAAGATGACACTTACAGCCAGGCTGTATATCCACGCCACCCTCCACTTTCACACCATACTTTGACCGTGCATCAAACGTTTCATATTCCTCACGAAGCTTAAGAGTTGAAGATGGAATAGTGCCGAGTCCACGCCATTTCCCATCCACCACTTCGAAAACTTTTTTCATCAATTCCTGAGCTTTAACATTGCCTTCTAGACTGACAGCCCTGACATACTCGTTTTCCAAGCGTGGTTTACCTTCGCTTAGTTGTTTCAAAATCATGTAAACTCCGAACAAAACGTCTAACGGTTCAAAACCAGCAACAACAGTCGGCATACCGTAAAACTCTGAAAAAACCCTGTAAGGCTTAACCCCAATAATAGTGCTAACATGACCCGGCGCAACAAAACCGTTCAAGCTCAAATCCTTCATCTCCACCAAAAGCTTCATGGCTGGAGGAATCAAACGATGAGAAACCAGAAAACTAAGATTATCAGGCGGCTTTTTCACAATTTCAACGGCTGTAGAAGGAGCTGTCGTTTCAAAACCCACAGCGAAAAAAACAAACTCCTTATCCCTTTCTTTTATAGCCATTTTAACCGCGTCACCGACACCATAAACAACGCGGACGTCTGCACCTTCGGCTTTAGCGTCTAGAAGAGACATTTTTGAGCCTGGAACACGCAATACATCACCAAAACATGCGACAACCATGCCTTTCAAGGCTAACTGTATAGCCTCGTCAAACTCTGACGCTGGTACAATGCAAACTGGACATCCCGGTCCAGCTATAACCTCAACATTAGCAGGCAAAAGACTGCGCAACCCAAAATGAGTAATAGTCCACTCGTGAGTACCACAAACATGACAAATTTTAACCGTCTCTTGTTTCGATGCAAGCCTACGTATTTTTTCAACAACACGTTTCGCTAGAGCCGCATCCCTGAACCTCAAACTTTCAACCATCAGATTATGCCTCTGCCGCTTCAAGAATTTCATTCCACAAACGCAAAGTCTCCAGAGCTTCTTCTTCACTCAAAACCTGAATCGCATAACCCGCATGAACCAAAACATAATCCCCCACCTTAGCATCCACAAGCATCACATTCACCTCTCTCAAAACACCCTCACCAAAATCCACTCGGGCGCTGTCACCCTTAATGTTTACAACCTTTGCTGGAATCGCCAAGCACATTACTATCACACTTACGTAAACCAGCACACAGATAAATCCATTACGCTCAAAACTACCAAAAACCAGCCACAACAGCCTGCCCAAAAGACAAGCCACCATCACCTGGCGGAACAACATCATGAACCAGAAACTCTAAACCAGAAGCTTCAACAACCCTCCGCATAATCAAAACTAAAATCTCGTTACATGCAACTCCACCCGAAAACCCTACCGTTTTGACGCCTTTTTCTAATGCTTTTTCAATCGCCGATGTGGCTAAGCCCTTACCTAAGTATGCGTGAGCAGAATACGCCAAATCAGCCTTAGAATATTTCCTCTGATTTTCAAATATTTCCAGAAGCAACTGTGTAGTGTCTAAAACGTTACCATTTATTACAGGCTCAAGTTTTAGGGCATCTTTGCCTTTGATTGCCGTGGATTCCAGCTTCATGGCTGGTTCACCCTCATAAGTACGTTCATAGCATGTACCTAAAACGGCTGCAACCGCATCCAACACCCTTCCACAACTGGATGTTTCAATTATTTTGCTTCTCTTCTCAAGCTGATGAAGAATTATCTGAACCTCTTTTTCACCATGCGGAAAATACTGTTGATTCTGTAGAAGCCATCTTTGCACATCCACTTTTTCATGCAACATTCCCGCTGCAACTCTCAACGGGTAACGTGTCGCCAAGTCCCCACCGATTAGCGGCTGCTTCTGAAGATGAGCTAAACGTTCAAAATCGGGAAAATCTCGGGTGCAGAATAAAATTTCACCACCCCAAGCTTCACCATCTAAGCCATAACCATACCCATCACAACAAATACCAACAATTTCTTTCAAGTTATGCTCTGCCATCAAAGCAGCAATATGTGCATAGTGATGCTGAACTTGGATTAATTGCCAACCATTTTCCTCAGCAAGGTCTTGAGCAAGCTTTGTAGTTGTAAATTTTGGATGAAGGTCACACGCAACTGTTTCAACCTTGCCGTTCGTTAAACGAATCAAGTGTTTGGTTGAGTTTTCCAGAAAATCTCTTGTTTCAACATTTTCCACATCGCCTATATGCTGAGAAATGAAAACTTTGTTCCCTAGCAAAACACATCCAGTATTGTTCAGTTCTCCACCTAAACCCACCGCGCAACGTTTACCTTTCTCTTTCAATAATATGGGTGCTGGTGCGTATCCCCTTGAACGCCTCAAAAAGACTTGGTGACTATTATGCAGACGAATAACTGAGTCGTCGCACCTGTGAGCAATTTGTCTGTCATGAAACAAGAAGTAATCCGCAGTGTCGCCTAATCTCCTTAAGGCTTCTTCATTATCCTTTATTATAGGTTGGTTCGGTGGATTTGCACTCGTCATTACAAACGCTGGCTCATCCACTTCATCGAAGAGCATGTAATGCAGACCAGTGTAAGGAAGCATAACACCTATATTGTGTAAATCTGGAGCAATCAAATCTGAAAGGTAATAGTCTTCACTTTTGTTCAAGAGCACTATCGGACGAGTGTAAGATGTTAGAAGCTCACCTTCTCTCACGCTTACTTCTGCAAAAGATTTCACTGCTTCTAAACTTCTAACCATAATCGCAAGGGGCTTTTGTCTTCTATGCTTAACCCTTCTAAGCCTGATCAAAGGCTCATCCTTGGTTGTTGCAGTGGCAACATGGAAGCCACCGTATCCTTTAATGGCGACAATGAAGCCTTCTGAAAGAAGCTTCCCAGCCTCTCGTATAGGGTCTCTGTTCACTACTAATTTGCCTTCCCTATTTGTCAAGTATGCTTTTGGACCACATTCTGTACAAGCGACTGTTTGTGCGTGGAAACGTCTGTTCAAAGGGTTTGTGTATTCGCTTTTACAGAAATTACACATTGGAAAGTCCTGCATGGTTGTGTTTTCTCTGTCGTATGGAAGTCGTTCAATAATAGTGTATCTTGGACCACAGTTTGTGCAGGTGATGAAAAAATATTTATGTCTAGGATTTTCTGGATTTCTAAGCTCTTGTAAGCATTCGTCACAGATGGCTATGTCTGGCGGGATGACTGAGCCTGAAAGCTCAGTTTCGTCAGAACTTTTTAAAATGGTAAAGGCTTCGTACCGGTTTTTTCCTTTCAAAGGCAATGTGATTATTTCATAAATCTGTGCTAAAGGAGGTTTCTTCTCTTTCAAATCCCTCAAGAACTTTTTGATGTTCTCTTCTCTGCCTTCTAAGAGTATTTCTACTCCTGCGTCACCTCTGTTTCTAACATAGCCGTTTAAATCGTTTTTCACGGCGATACGGTAAATGAATGGACGGAAGCCTACGCCTTGAACTATGCCGGTGACTCTGATTTTCGCACGCACCAATGTCATCTCTTTGTTCCAAATAGGGCAAATTCGAATCTGTGCAAGTTAAGGCTATTAAAAAACATATCGTTTTCTTTTTCATGAACGTTGACTTTCGGTTGGAGAAGCAACCTCCTGCAGAAACTCTTCGCTTGAGGTTCCTTTCCTTCTTTGGAATTATCCGGCTCTACCTCTAAGCATTTTTTGAGATTTTCAATCCTGAAGTGTCATTTTTCCTTAAAGAAGTCTCTATACCCAAAATCACGAGTTTGCCGTAGTTCTTCAGCCATTTCTTAAACGCATTTTCTAGTGTCAACTTTATACTGTTACTGTTTATTTGGTGTTTCAAATACGCGATGATATTCAGACGTTTACGGAAAACCTAAATAAGTCAAGTTTAAATCATATTTACTTCAAAATCTAACGATATCTTGAGGTAAGCCGATGGAAAAAGTCCAAGTTGAAGAACAAAAGGTACTTCTCTACGACCCTCAAAGATGCACTGGCTGCCGCTACTGTGAGATTGCTTGCACCTTTTATCATTTCAAACATTTTAACCTTGAAAAAGCCCATCTGCACGTACAGTTCAGCGAGAAAAATGCTGAATTCGAAGCAATTTACTGCCAACACTGTGACGAACCAATCTGCGTTGCTGCCTGCCCAAGCGAAGCAGCAATCAAAGATGAAGAAACTGGTTTGGTACGAATAAACCCTATGAGATGCATAGGATGCAAAACATGCACTTTCGCATGTCCACTTTCAGTTCCATGGTTCAACGCAGATTACAAAATTTCAATGAAATGCGACTTCTGTAATGGAGACCCGCAATGCGCCAAGTTCTGTTCTCCACAAGCCATACGAGTTGCAACTAGACAAGAGGCGTGGGAATTTAATAAGAAACACTACGTAGAGGTGTTGACGTGATGGTTTCAGAAAATGAGATAACAGCTTATCTGAAGCAGCAACTGGGCGAAGACCTTATTGAAGCATCGAAACCCCGTGAAAGAAGAGTTTTCGCTAGAATAAAGCCAACGGCCCTTAGAAAAGCCGTCAACGCTATGAAAAGGCAGTATCAAACGCTCCGCTTTATGACGATTTCCACTGTTGACCATGGGTTGGATTTCGAATTCTTGTACCACTTCCATGTAGATGGAGCTGTTGTAACGCTGAGGAGTGAGAAACGCAAAGAAGACAACACCCTAGAATCCATTGTAGACATAATCCCTGCGGCGAACTTCATTGAAAGAGAAATTGCTGAACTCTTTGGAATAAAACTTGTGAATCACCCTAAGCCACAGTATTTGATATTGACAAAGGATTGGCCAGATGACAAACGACCACTGAGAAGACCACTAGAAGGAGAGCTTCCGAAGCAAGCGAGACCTGTGGCTGAAGCGTTAATATCAACCAGCTGCGTGGCTCCAATATCCGCATTCATGCAGAAAAAACGTGAAGAAGCAGGCTTACCTAAGACTCCACCTTTTGCCTTTACAGATGAGAAAGCCATGCAAGAATTCCACGGAATCATGAAGGACACAAGCTTCGCTAAGAAGGCTGGTTTTGATTGGAAGAAGAAACGACT